>ENA-ORUA01000913-ORUA01000913.1-human-gut-metagenome-genome-assembly--contig:-NODE-913-length-29480-cov-8.558131_pt1 | contig 29480 bp, 18 predicted proteins | sample MGYA00242076_ERZ509201 | MGnify/ENA primary metagenome ERZ509201 (study PRJEB26280, sample SAMEA2338863) | human gut metagenome | biome: human gut; feature: human-associated habitat; material: faeces...
TATATGCATGAATATGAAATCTTTATTGAAGAAATAAATCCGTGTGGCGGAGAAAAATACAGTAAAAAAACATTGATCGAGGCAGAAGCAGCCAGTCCGGAAGCTTATGTAAAAGAAAACGGAAGATTTCCGGTTCTCGAATCTACAAGCAATGAGCACGGAGATATTGTAATAGTAACAGGAGATAATCAAGGTTCTTTTGTACGCTATACTTTTACGGAATAAGAGTGCAAATCAGTAAGGAGAGAATTTCGTGAAATATGAAATCGGAAACTTTGTCAGTAAACCAGTTACGGAAATTTGTAAAATGATTATTGATTATATTAACCAAAGCAGATCGGGAGCTTAAAGGAATTAAAGGGCGTGAATCCATTGACGGATTCATGCCCTTTAATTCATGATTTTGAAATTTTGAATTGTTGTGAAGCAAGAAAAATTTTGTTTGACTTTTTGAAAAAGAGGCAATATAATTACAGCAAACGAGTAGCAAGTAAGCGTAAATCCAGTTTACCGGCTGCTCGTTTTTTTTGTTAAAGTATTATACTTGCCATAAAAAAGTGTGTAGCCTGTCAGCGTAAGTCCAGCTTATAAGACAGGGTATACACTTTTTTATTCCAGAAAGAAAGGAGTTAAAACAAAATGGCAGAAAGCAACAAGATGAAAGATATGCCGGTGAATAAACTGATGATCCAGATGGGAATTCCAATGATCTTATCCATGGCATTGCAGGCAGTCTATAATATTGTAGACAGTGCATTTGTAGGAAATATGAAAGTGGGCAGTGAAGCAGCATTAAATGCCCTTACACTGGTATTCCCGGTTCAGATGCTTATGGTGGCAGTTGGAATCGGAACAGGTGTAGGAACGAATGCACTTCTTGCAAGGACACTTGGACAGGGAAACCGTAAAAAAGCTGCAAAGGTAGCAGGAAACAGTCTGTTCCTGGGAGTAATCATTTATGTGATATGTTTATTGTTTGGTATCTTTGGGGTGAGAGCATATATTTCATCACAGACAGTAGATGTCGAAGTACTTGAGATGGGAGTCAGTTATCTTAGAATATGCTGCGTAATTTCTTTTGGAATTATCTTTTTTTCGTTATTTGAAAAGCTATTACAGGCAACAGGCCGCTCTCTTTATTCTACAATCGGCCAGGTGGTCGGTGCAGTTGTAAATATCATCCTTGATCCGATTATGATATATGGAATTGGTCCTTGTCCCGAAATGGGAGTAAAAGGTGCAGCCTACGCAACAGTAATTGGTCAGGTGGCATCCGCAGTGTTGCTGTTTATTTTCCATATGAAGCTGAATAAAGAATTTAAACATGATGTGAAATATATGAAGCCGGAAACTGGTATTATCAAAGAAATCTATGCAATCGGACTTCCGGCGATTATTGCACAGGCATTAATGTCTATTATGGTTTATGTGATGAATTTGATCCTGAAGTTCAATCCGTCAGCACAGACAGCCTATGGTTTGTTCTATAAGGTACAGCAGTTTGTTCTGTTCCTTGCATTTGGCCTGAGAGATGCGATCACTCCGATCCTTGCATTTGCTTATGGGATGAGGGATAAAAAGAGAATTCAGGATGGCATCAAATATGGCTTGATTTATACAATCGCACTGATGATTCTTGGAATTGCAATTACAGAGATTTTCCCGGGAGCGTTTGCAACGCTGTTTAATGCCGGACAGTCAAGAGAATATTTTATCGGTGCGATGAGAGTAATCTCTGTCAGTTTTCTGTTTGCCGGAATCAATGTTGCATATCAGGGTATTTACCAGGCATTGGATGGCGGCATGGAATCGTTGGTTATTTCATTGTTGAGACAGCTTATTATTATCCTGCCGCTGGCTGGAATTTTTTCCCTGTTTGTCAGAAATGGTCAGATGGGAATTTCACTGATCTGGTGGGCATTTCCGGTCACTGAAATAATTTCATGTTTTGCAGGATATCTGTTCTTAAAGAAAATCAGAAAAAATAGAGTTGATGTTTTGAATTAAGGAGGAAGCAGAGATGGCTAAAAGAATCATTACAATCAGCAGAGAATTTGGAAGCGGTGGACGTTTTATCGGAAAAGAAGTCGCAAAACAGCTTGGAATTGCTTATTATGATAAAAATATGATTAACGAGATTGCAGAAAAATCCGGATTATCGCCGGAATACATTCAGGAAAATGCGGAATTATCTCCCAGGAAAGGATTATTTGCATATGCATTTTCCGGACGTGACATCACTGGAAAATCAGTAGAAGATATGGTGTATGAGGCACAGAGAAAAGTCATTTTAGATCTGGCCCAAAAGGAGCCTTGTGTGATCGTTGGAAGAAATGCCGATTACATCCTGAAAGACAGAGAGGATGTCCTGAATGTATTTATCCATGGAGATATGCCGGAAAAAATACAGCGTATCGTTCGCCTGTATAATGTAGAAGAGAAGGAAGCCGTTAAAATAATGGCAGACACAGATAAAAGGCGTATGACAAATTACAACTTTTACACGGATCAGAAATGGGGAAAAGCCGGTAATTATACGTTGTGTCTGAACAGTTCACAGCTTGGATATGACAGATGCGAAGCAATAATTATAGAGTGTGCAAAATAAAAATTTGCTTACATTTTTCAAAAAAATAAAGTATAATTAGTATGGTAAAACCAAGTACAATTTACATGAAAACCAGGGATCATTTCATTCAAATTTACTGAGTGAAGGATCCCTTTTTTCTATGTGACGTTGGTTGTTGCGAAAATGAGCATGAGATGTCTAAAATGAACCTGCCAGAAACCGTACCTGCTGTGGTATAAACCAGAAGCCGCTGTCGTAAAATGTGGTCAAATCAAGAAACCTCCGTGCGAAAGCAAGTGAGAATTCCCTGTGAAGTAGTGGCATACGCCATGCACAGCTCGGGAAAGACTTCCCTCGCTGCCGGGCTGTCGCCCTATACATTTCCATGAAAAAGCCCTCTTTACCAAGCGAGCTTGAACGAGGGATTTTCACGTAAATGCGCATAGCTCGTAGCGTTCACAAAATCTTCACAAAAAATTAGCACTCACCTCTTGACAGTGCTAACATTGCGTGCTATAGTACAGATAGAACAAAGGAAGAGGAGAAAGGGAACAGGAAATAAGAAAAAGAGGTTCCCGAAAATCCAAAACCTCCTGAGTCCTGATAAGCGAAATGAAAAGTAAATGTAACTGTTCGGTACAGGTCGAAGTACCCGGAATGCGAAAAGGTTACTGCAATTAGAAAAAGGAGAGATGACTTATGTTGATGCCGAGCATTTTTGGAGAAAATTTATTTGATGACTTTTTTGGTGATTTCCCATTTTATTACGATAAAGATATGAAGAACGTTGAGAAGAAACTTTACGGACGTAAAGCCAGCCATGTAATGAAAACCGATATCAAAGAAACAGATAATGGTTATGAGCTGGTTGTAGATCTTCCGGGATTCACAAAAGATGAAGTTCAGGCTACGCTTGAAAATGGTTATCTGACCATCAGTGCAGAAAAAGGTCTGGACAAAGATGAGAAAGAAAAAGAAACCGGTCATTATATCCGCAAAGAACGTTATGCGGGAGCGTGCAGCAGAAGCTTTTATGTCGGTGAAGATGTAGAACAGGCCGATATCAAGGCTGAGTTCAAACATGGTATCCTGACCCTGTTTGTTCCAAAGAAAGAAGCAAAACCGGCAGTAGAACAGAAAAAGACCATTGCAATCGAAGGCTGATCCTTTTGAGGGGAAGGGGTTTGCAAAAAAAGCAGTTTAACGAAACAGAAAGGCGGATGCTAAATATCCGCCTGATGTGAGATGAAAGTCCCGGCAGATGAAAATCTGCCGGGCTTTTTGTATTATGAAAGGTTATCATTTTCAGAGATTCGGCAAATACAGGAAGAAATCGGTATTATCTCGATATTTTCAATATATATAAAACCTATTGACATAATAAGAATTAGGTGGTATAGTAACCAAAAAATGAAAAAAACTTTCAGGAAGAAGCATAGAGATAGATTTTCAAAAAACAGAAAAGGAAAACAGGTATGGACAATAAAGAAAAGAAAAACGAACAAGATATGATCAATACGCAGGTTGAACCGCATAATCACAGAGCGATCATTGGATTCGACAAAAACGGTGTTCCGAAAGTTCTGGTGTCGGTCAGCGGACATACACACAAACATGTAGATGAAAACGGAAACGAGTATGAACACAGCCACGAGGAAGTTTTCACGGAAGATTACATGAAGGCGGTTGCAGCTTATCGCAAAACATTTCCGACAAAGCAGGATGTGCTGGACAATGTGCCGGACCCGGCAGTCAAAGAAATGATGCTGCGTATGGAGCAGCTTGGATATGATACGGCATTTGACCGTTTTGACAAACAACAGCCACAGTGCAGTTTTGGACTGAGCGGTACTTGCTGCCGTATCTGTAACATGGGTCCATGCCGTATCACTCCGAAATCTCCGAGAGGTGTCTGTGGTGCAGATGCAGATCTGATCGTTGCGAGAAATCTGCTTCGCGGTGCGGCAGCCGGTGCAGCACAGCATGGCATGCATGCAAGAGAACTCATCCTGATGCTGAAATGGGCAGCTCAGGGCAAACTGGATATTCCGATCATCGGAGAATATAAAGTCATTGCAATGGCAAAGGCATTTGGCATCAAAACAAAACACAGACAGATCAAAAATATCGCGATCGACCTGGCAGATGCACTTCTTGCAGATTTATCGAGAACAGAGCCGGATGAATACAAAGTGATCACTGCCTGTGCGGCACCGGAGCGTCAGAAAGTATGGAAAGATATGGATATTCTGCCGATCAGTGCTTATCACGAAGTGTTTGAAGCTTACCACAAAACAGGCTGTGCGACGGACGGAGACTGGGAGAGCGTGATGAAACAGTTTCTTCGCTGTGGACTTGCCTTTACATTCAGCGGTGTTGTTTCTACATCGATCGCAACCGATGCACTGCTTGGAGTCGGTGATCGTGTGACTTCCAAGGTAAACGTCGGAGCATTGAAAAAAGGCTATGTAAATATCGCAGTTCACGGACATCTGCCGATTCTGGTAAAAGAGATCGTAAAGGCTGGACAGAGCGAGAAATTTCAGAAACTTGCGAAAGAAAAAGGAGCAAAGGGCATTCAGTTTTACGGCATCTGCTGTTCCGGACTTTCTTCTATGTACCGTTATGAGGGCGTTATCCCACTGTCCAATGCAGTCAGTGCAGAACTGGTGCTTGGAACCGGAGCACTGGATCTTTGGGTAGCAGATGTGCAGGAAGTTTATCCGGCGATCATGGATGTTGCAAAATGTTTCAAGACAACGGTTGTCACGACACACGATTCTGCGAGACTTCCGGGAGCAGAACATATCGGATACGACCATCATCATTCGAATATCGCGGAGACAAAAAAGATTGCAGAACGCATCGTAGAGCGTGCAATCGAAAGTTTTGAGGCACGAAAAGGTGTGCCGGTATTTATTCCGAAATATGAAGTAGAGGCAGAAGTTGGATTTTCTGTAGAATATCTGTGCAAAAAATACGGCAGTCTGGAGCCGATTGCAGATGCAATCCGAGAGGGCAAAATCCTTGGTGTGGTAAATATGGTCGGATGCAACAATCCGAAAGTACTCTACGAAAAAGCGATCCTTGATGTCTGTGATGTACTTCTGAAAAATAACGTTCTGATCATCACAAACGGATGTGCATCCTTCCCGCTGATGAAAATGGGTTATTGTCAGACTTCCGAGTTTGCTTACAGTAAGGCAGGAGAAGGCTTAAGAGAATTTCTCAAACCGGATATGCCTCCGGTATGGCATGTTGGAGAATGTATCGACAACACCAGATCATCCGGAATCTTTGCAGGCATTGCAAATGCATTCGGAAAAGCAATGTACGAAATGCCGTTCGCTTTTGCATCACCGGAGTGGTCAAATGAAAAAGGAATTGATGCGGCACTTGGCTTCCGCCTGAACGGAATCAGTTCTTACCACTGTGTGGAAGCACCGATCCACGGTTCTTCAAAAGTCATCGAATTTTTGAAAGAAGGAACAAAAGAAACGCTGCATTCTTCCATGGTGGTAGATGTGGATCCGGTATCACTCGGTGAGAAAATGGTAGCTGATATGAAAGAAAAACGCAGACAGCTTGGAATCTGATCAAAAATTGCGAAACGATAAAGTACAGAAAAATCCAGATGGCATTTTTAAAAAATGCCATGAGCGTTTGATTTAAATATCTGCCCGAAAACAGACATAGGAGTACTTATGAGAAAATATAAAATCAGAAAGAGTCTGTGCATGCTGCTTGTTCTGACGCTTCTTGCAGTTTCACTGGCGGGATGTGGAAGATCCGAGGCGAAATATACCGCCGACGGCAAGAAGCAGATCATCACGATCGGCTACCTTCCGATCACACATGCACTGGCCGTATTTGAAGAAAAAGAATTACTCGATGCAGACGAAAACAGCACTCTGCAGATACAGCTTCAGAAATTCAGTTCCTGGACCGATCTGATGGATGCATTGAATTCCGGAAGGATCAACGGAGCATCCGTGCTGGCAGAACTTGCGATGGCAGCCGTCAGTAACGGACTGAACCTCAAAGCAGTGGCACTGGGACATAAAGATGGGAATGTGGTGATCGTTTCCAATGACATCACAAAAGTGGAAGATCTGAAAGGCAAAACCTTTGCCATTCCATCTAATCAGTCTTCCCACAACATTTTACTGAATGATATGCTTTCTGATGCGGGAATGTCGATTGATGATGTAAATGTTGTCCAGCTTGCACCGGCAGAAATGCCGTCTTCCCTGGCAAGCGGTGCGATTGATGGATATTGCGTTGCAGAACCGTTCGGGGCACAGGCTGTGGTGCAGGATTACGGCCATGTGCTTTATGATTCCACACAGCTGTGGCAGAATTCCATCTGCTGTGCCCTCGTTATGAATGGAAGCTTTCTTGAAAAAAACAAGGAAGCCGTTGATAAACTGGTTGCCGGATACGAAGAGGCCGGAAACAGGCTCGACGAAACAACGGCAAAAACACTTGCAGAAGCTTATCTTGGACAGAATGAAAAGACGCTGGAAGTTTCCATGCAGTGGATTCATTATGACAATCTGGAGATCACAAAATCCGATTACGAACAGTTGACAGAACGAATGAAGAAGTACGGAATCAACAAAAATCCACCGTCTTATGAAGACTTCGTATATCAGCCTGAAAGCAGCGAATCTGATTAAAATAGCGTATGGAAAAGAACGGTGCGTCTTGAAATTCGACTTGAGAGAAAAAGCGAGGAAACAATATTATGTGGAAAAAAGGTATCAGAGTTATCATGTCATTTGTAGTTGTACTTCTGGTATGGCAGATCGCCTGCACAGTGACAAACGCAAATGCAACACTGTTTCCGTCTCCGGTCAAAGTCGGAGAGGAATTTGTTAAATTGTTTACACAGGGACTGGAAGGAAGTACTTCCCACGTTACCTTACCGGGACATATCCGGATCAGCCTGCTACGTTTTGCGACCGGCTATGTGCTTGCAGCCGTATCTGCGATCCTGCTGGGACTGATCCTCGGAAGCCTTCCGAAAGTATTTCAGTTTATCAACCCGATCCTTCAGATCATCCGTCCGATTGCACCGGTAGCATTCCTGCCGTTTATCGTATTCTGGTTCGGAATCGGTGATGTGCCTGCGATCGTGATCATCTTTATAGCCGGATTCTTCCCGATTCTGCTCTCCGTTGTGGCGGCGGTACAGCATGTAGATGGGATTTATTATAAAATCGCCAACAGCTTCGGAGTTGGAAAAGTAAAGACATTATTTGGCATTGTATTTCCGGCGATTTTTACACAGATTGCAAATGCACTTCGCCTGGCACTTGGAACATCCTGGATTTTTCTGGTTTCCGGAGAGATGGTAGGTGCACAGTCCGGACTTGGATTTCTGATCATGGACAGCAAAAACTGCATGCGTTTTGATGCACTTCTGGCAACCATGATCACGATCGGAGTGATCGGATTTATCTTAGATGGCTTGTTACGTTTCGCAGAAAAAGCGATCAGCACAAAAATTGGATTTGGAGTGTAGAGAAATGTATATAGACGTATCAAATGTGAGCATTTCCTTCGAGGAAAACAAAGAACAGCATACCATTTTAAATGATGTTTCCCTTCAGGTGGAAAAAGGAGAATTTATCTGCCTGCTCGGACCGTCCGGCTGCGGAAAATCCACACTGCTCAATGCGATGGCCGGATTTTTAAAACCTTCATCCGGAGAGATCAAAATCGACGGACAGACCGTAGAAAAACCGTCCATGAAATATGTCACCATTTTTCAGAACTATGGACTCCTGCCATGGAGAAGCGTGCAGAAAAATGTAGAGCTTGGACTGGAAACAAAGAAACTCGGCAAAGAAGAAAAAAAGAAGATCACAGATCATTACCTGGAAATGGTTGGCTTAAAAGAAGCAGCTAAAAAACGTCCGGCACAGCTTTCCGGCGGTATGCAGCAGAGGGTGGCAATCGCCAGAGCACTGGCGGTCGAGCCGGAAATCCTGTTTATGGATGAGCCGTTCGGGGCACTGGATGCGATCACCAGAATGAAACTTCAGAAAGATGTTCTGAAGATCGCACATGAGACAGACAAAACCGTCGTGTTCGTTACACATGATATCGAAGAAGCTATTTTCCTTGCAGACCGCATCGTGATCATGTCAGCCAATCCGGGCAAGATCAAGAGCATCATGAAAGTCACACTGCCGAAAGACAGAGACCGTACATCAGATGATTTCCTGCTGATGCGAGATAAAGTGTATGAGATCTTCCAGATGAAAGAAGAGAGAAATATCGAGTACTTTATCTGATTTCACAAGATTCATTTCTATTGTTTGTGAATAATAAAAAGAGAACATATAAAAATATATTTGACATAAAAGAATAGAAATGCTATTATAAATGCATAAAAGGTGTTGCCGATGACGGTTCGCCTGATTGTTTAATAGTTGGATAACCGCCTATGTTTTGTCAGGACAGAGGGCGGTTATTTTTGCGTCTTGGAGTCATGCTTTCCATGCATATAACCAAGACTGTAAAAAGTCGCACACAGTGAAAATACTGCGATAAGGTCAGAAATGGTAAGCATAAGTAAGACCTCCTTTTCCAAGATTTCTCTGAAAGTGAGAGATAAATCTATGTAATCGGAGCTACAGTCTACTCTCCGCAAGAAGCGAACCGCCATACACACGTCAACGTGTGGCAACACCTGTTTTGTATAATATCATATATTTATTATAAAATCAATAAAAACAAAAAAAGACATTAATAAACAAAAAGAAACATACAAAAACAAAAATAATATATTTGACATAAAAGAATAGAAATGCTATTATAAATGCATAAAAGGTGTTGCCGATGACGGTTCGCCTGATTGTTAAAGGCTTATGATCGCCCTAGTTTCTCAGGCATGGGGCGGTCATTTTTCTATATAGAATCGCAACAATGGAGTGAATAACGATGGTAAAATATTTGATAAAGGACACGACAAGGGAAGAACGTGAGCGGATCGTGGCAGAATCTCTGGGCAATATTGATGCTTCCTGTGACGGATGCAGTTCAGGGATCGTAGAGATGTATCAGGATTATATTGATGGGAAAAAGGAACTGCGTGAGATTTCGATGGAATTTAACGCACGTTATATTTCCGGGGAGGAAGCACCAACGGTTCGTTCTTCCTGTCCGATGAGATAACAAAGGAGCGGATGATGGCAAAAGCGGGCGGAAATTTATTAAACACTTATGTTGCGGATTATGTGGTCTTTGATCTGGAGACGACCGGGATTTCGCCTAAGACGGACGAAGTGGTTGAGATTTCTGCAGTGAAGGTGGAGCACGGCAAGGTTACGGATGAGTTCAGTACGCTGGTGAATCCGAAACGAAGGATTCCTTACGGAGCCAGCCGTGTAAATGGCATTACGGATGATATGGTTGCGGAAGCACCGTTTTTTGAACAGGTTCTGGAAGAATTTCTGGAGTTTATTGAAGGATTCGTGTTGGTCGGACATAACATTGCCCGATTTGACATGAATTTTCTTTATCGTGATGTGGAAAAGTATTTTGAACGGTCGCTGCCAAATGATTATATTGATACATTGCAGATGGCGAGAAGGGAGCTTCCGAATCTGGAGCATCACAGGCTGACGGATCTGGCAGAATACTACGGGATTTCGGCAGAAGGGGCACATCGGGCATTAAATGACTGCCGGATGAACCAGCAGGTTTTTGAGAAAATGGGAAATCCTGTATACAAAAAACAGGGCAAAGATAAAGAAAATAACAGAGGAGTCGATTCGGCAAAAACAGAACCGAGTGAACAGGCACAAAACACCGCACCGACAGTCCGGAAACGCAGTACTTTTAAACTGCGTGCGGTGGTGGAGCGGATCACTTACCAGAATCCGGACAACGGCTATACGGTTCTGAAGTGTGCGGTGAAAAATTATCAGGATCTGGTGACGGTAGTCGGCAGTCTTCTGGATGTCAATGTTGGTTCGGTGCTTCTGATCGACGGAAACTGGAAAATGGACAGTCGCTATGGCAGACAGTTTCAGGCAAAGACCTGGGAAGAGACGATGCCGGCGACTGTTTTTGGCATTGAAAAATATTTGGGTTCTGGGCTGATCAAAGGGGTTGGTCCCAAATATGCAAAACGGATCGTGCAGAAGTTCGGAACAGAGACGATCGCTGTGATTGAGACCGATGTCTTCCGGCTGAGGGAAGTGGAGGGAATCGGAGAAAAGCGTATCCGAAAGATTGCAGAGAGCTGGGAAAAGCAAAAAGAGATTAAACATGTTATGCTGTTTTTGCAGGATCATGGGGTTAGCACTTCCTTTGCAGCAAAGATCTACAAGCAATACGGCAATGAAAGTGTCAATAAGGTCCGGGAAAATCCATTTCGGCTGGCAGATGATATCTGGGGGATCGGCTTTAAAACAGCGGATGGGATTGCACAGAAGCTGGGATTTGGAAAAGAAGCTTTTGTGCGTCTTCGAAGCGGTATTATGTATACATTAAGCAATCTGGCGGATCAGGGACATGTCTATGCAACGAAGGAACAGCTGATCAAAACGGCAGCAGAGCTTCTGGAAGCAGAGGAGGGCTGTGTTGTGATGACGCTGGATCAGATGCTGGCGGATCACGATCTGATCTTACAGAAAGTGGAAATTCCGAAAGAGCAGCGAAAACATGAAATGCCTGCAGACCTTGAACAACCGGAATGGAAATTGGCAGAACCTCAAATAACCGAAGCTATTTATCTGCCGCCGTTTTATTATGCGGAGACCGGTGTGGCAGGAAAATTAAAAAGGCTGCTGGCAGCTCCGGCGGCGGATCGTCTGTGGACTGCACTGGAGACGGCGAAAGAAAAAACAGGCAATCCGGATCTGTCGATTGATGTGGAGAAGATTCAGGAAAAGGTGCATATGGAGTATGATGAGGTTCAGGCAGATGCGATTCGCAAAGCAGCGGTTTCCAAAGTTATGGTGCTGACCGGAGGACCTGGAACCGGAAAGACAACGACCACACAGGGGATCATTGCAGCATATCGGGCATTCGGACTTAAGATTCTGCTTGCGGCACCGACAGGGCGTGCGGCAAAACGTATGACAGAGGCCACCGGCCTGGAAGCGAAAACAATCCATCGTCTTCTGGAATGTCAGCCTCCGGAAGGATATCTCAAAAATGAAGAAAATCCGCTGGAAGGGGACGTACTGATCGTTGACGAATGTTCGATGATCGATATCGTTTTAATGAATGCACTTTTAAAGGCGATTCCGCAGGGGATGCGTCTGATTTTGGTCGGAGATATCGATCAGCTGCCGTCTGTCGGAGCCGGAAACGTGCTGCGTGATATCATTGATTCCGAAACAGTGCCTGTGATCCGTCTGACCAGGATTTTCCGACAGGCACAGAGCAGCCGTATCATTATGAATGCACATCGGATCAACGAGGGCAAAATGCCGGATATTTCCAATGGGAAGGATACGGACTTCTTTTTTGTGCAGAAAGAAGATCCGCAGGAGGCAGCAGACGAGGTCATGCGTCTGGTGAAAAATAAGCTGTCGCGTTATTATCAGACGCCGCCGTCTCAGATTCAGGTGCTCACGCCGATGCAGAAAGGAATCGTCGGAGCTGCCAATTTAAATACGATTCTTCAGGAAACTCTCAATCCGCAGGGCGAAGGACTGCGAAGAGGCGGTTTTGTATTTCGCGTAAACGATAAAGTGATGCAGATCCGCAATAATTATGACAAAGAAGTGTTTAACGGCGATATCGGGATGATCGATGTGGTGGATGTGGCAGCCCGAAATCTGAAAGTGAATTTCGACGGACGCATCGTGGAGTATGATGTCACAGAACTGGATGAACTGACACTTGCCTATGCAACAACAATCCATAAAGCACAGGGATCGGAATATCCGATCGTCGTGATGCCGGTGCTGATGAATCATTTTGTGATGCTTCAGAGAAATCTGATCTATACAGGAATCACCCGTGCGAAAAAAATCCTCGTACTGGTCGGAACACGCAAGGCACTTTCCTATGCCGTGCGGAATGTGACGGTGACAAAACGAAATACTCTTTTAAAAGAAAGGTTACAGGAAAAGTTTTAATAGCTGGACGTGAGATAAAAAACATAGTATAATAAGAAAACAATGGTGTCGGAGACGGTATTTTATATGGACATTGAAGAAGCGGGAACAGTTCGGGGGGGTGAACTGTTTTTTTAGTTTTGGAAGACGCAGAAAATGTTTAGTACAGGGTATTCTTTTAAGAGGGAAGATGAAGAATGCAGAAAATTTTGATAGTAGATGATTCGGAAATAAACAGAGAGATCCTGGCGGCCATGCTTGAGAAAACATACGAGATCGACATGGCGAAAGACGGTCAGGAAGCGATCGAGATCCTGGAAAAGAAGTGGAAAACGTATCAGATCGTGCTGCTTGATCTGAATATGCCGGTGATGAATGGATATGAAGTTCTGAAGGTCATGGAAGAAAAGCAGTGGCTTGATTCACTGCCGGTTATCTGTATCTCGGCAGAAACATCGGAGGCAAGTATAGGAAAGGCGTACGAACTCGGAGCCACGGATTATTTTACGAGGCCGTTTGATACGGCAGTCGTACTGCGGCGTGTGCAGAATACGATTGCACTGTATGCAAAAGCGTCCAGCAGTCTGCACGATGCGATGGAGATGTTATCCGGCATTTTTTATCGTATCATTAAAATCAATCTGAGTATGGATACCTATAGAACACTTAAAAATATTTCCGACGATTTCAGGAGTCCGCTGGATGGCATTAAGAGTATTTCGCAGAGACTGATGCAGTACGGAGAAGAATATGTCCATGAGGAAGATCAGGAAGCTTTTTTGGAATTTTGTGATTCGGAAAATCTGCGTAAAAATTTCTCGGAAGAAGATACAGAGCGTATCAGTATGAGCTATCGCTGTCGGAATGGACAGGAATTTCGCTGGGTTTCCATGGAGATCATCAAGAGTACAGAGTACGCAAAAGATAACGAAGTCGTGGTTCTTTATCTTCGGGATATCAATACAGACTATCTGAAACAGCTGGATATGGTTCTGAGCAGGAGCAAAGGTTTTGTCGGTATGGTGAATGTCAATGTAACAGACGGAACCTGCAAATCCGGAAGCAGTTCTCTGAAAAATCTGGAGCTTCAGGAAGAGGATCGTACACTTGATCAGTATATAAACAGGATCAGCACTTCGATTCCACAGGAGGATGGGCGCAGAAGTTTTACAGAAAATTTCAGCAGAAAGCATATGCTGGATTCTTTCGAAAAAGGTCACACGGTCATTCAGGAAAATTATCCGGTATACAGCACAGAAAACCATCGTCCGCAGCTTTATTGCGTAACAGCAGAGATGGTTCGCAATGCTTTTTTCGGTCAGATAGAGGCTATTCTTTATTTTACCAATATTACGGAGAAGTATCTGGAAGAAAAGATGCCGCAGATCCTGTATCAGAAAAGCTATGAGCGGATTGCGGTGATTGACTTAAAACGCAGGAAGATCGCGATCAGTTCTGCGAAAGTTTTTGATTTTTCAGAGTCTCTGGATCAGGAGCTGGATTATGAACAGTATCTGAAAAAAGCAGTACAGAATTCTGTTCCGGAAGAAGAAAAGGCACAGTTTGAAAATCATACGAGACTTGATAATATAAAAAGAGAACTGGATCTGAAAGGACGTTATTCTTTCAGTACACACCAGATAAACAAAGATGGAGAAAAATGCCTGATTAATTATACTTATCTTTATTTTGATCGGTATTTTGGCATCGTGGCTGTGGCAGTCGAGGATATTACGGAGCTGGCAGGACAGGATGCACTGACAGGCGGATACAACCGACAGGGATTTGTACAGAAGGCAGAACATATCCTGCAGAATGCAAATGAGGATGACAATTATGCGATCCTGTTTTTCAATATTAAGAACTTTAAGGCAGTGAACGAACTTTTTGGAATTGATCTTGGTGATTTTATTCTGCGTGAGTTTTATGAAGATCTGAAAAATTCACAGCTTGATCCGGTTGTGACCGCCAGGGCTGAGGCTGACCATTTTGTGTGCCTTGTGAAACGGGAAAATCTGGATGAGGAGTTTCTGCCAAAACTCTGTACGAAGAAGATTTCCAGCTCCGGAAAGACCATCCGTCTGTTCAGCCGTTGCGGTATTTTCTATGTAAAAGATAAAGAAATGTCCGTAAACATGATGATCGGGCGTGCGAAGCTGGCAAAGGAATATATTGAAGATGAGTATGTTCAGCCATATAAAGTATATGATTCTTCCATGCAGACTGCTTACATAGACAAAGCAGAGATTGCAGGAGAACTTGCAGAAGGCATCGCGAAAGGAGAACTTCAGGTTTATTATCAGCCTGTTGTGGATGTAAAGACCGGACAGATCGCTTCCGCAGAAGCCCTGATCCGCTGGCATCATTCCGAGAAAGGTTTCCTGTCGCCAGGCTTCTTTATACCGGCTCTGGAAGAGAGCGGTCACATCTCCGAACTGGATGATTATGTCATTCATCAGGTCAGCGATTTCCTGATGGACCGTTACCATGCAGGCAAGAATGTGGTTCCGGTTTCGGTCAATTTATCATGGATGGATTTCTATGATGAGAAGATCATGGAAGATATCCTTGATAAATGTAAAAACAATGATCTGGAAGAAAAACTGATCCGTCTGGAAGTTACTGAGACATCCTACGCTGCGATGGGTGAGAGCCGCAACAGTATTCTTGAATCCTTCCGTACAGAAGGTGTCAAGATCATGATGGATGACTTCGGAACCGGTTATTCTTCGTTTGGTATGCTTCAGCAGTACAATTTCGATATTATGAAGATTGACATGAGTTTCATCCGCCAGATCGAGACAAATCCAAAGACGAAAAGTATGTTACGATTCCTGATCGATATGGCACATGAGATGGGCATTCATATCGTTGCAGAAGGCGTTGAGACAGAAGTTCAGGCAGATTTTCTGAAGAAGAGCCACTGTGATTATATCCAGGGATATTATTATTACCGTCCGATCCCACAGGAAGAGTTTCGGAAACTTCTCGATGAGATGTAAAGATTTTTTAACTTGCAATTCAAAAATTGCCATGCTATACTTGAAATGATATTAGGGTCAGAAGACCTTTTGACTCTGGAATCTAATACATGAAGCAGAAATGATTTTCATGCAAATATTTGCCCACCAAGTGATTGGTTAAGCCCATACGGACAGGCGGGGCAGCTGCCGATTGCGGTGAGAGACCGCATTATTGATTTAGTTAAAAGCTAAATTTTATAAGTCTTTTGTTTGGGAATACAGCGTCCCAGAATAAAACATCACTTGTGAAATGGTCAATAAAGAGTAGGATTAGCAAATATTTGCTGGCGAGAGTGCCAACGACAGACTCTGGAAATAGTTTTTGCGGATGTAAGATAAATACATAAAGTAAAGCTATCATAAGACGTTTAAAGACAGGTGAGGATTTCACCTGTTTTTTTTATGCGGATATATTTATCGTATGCTATGATGCCAGGGAGTGCAACGCACAGAACAATCCGTAGGCATTATAGTTGGGGACTTTTGACACCCACATCATGCTATGATTGGAGAAAAAGAATGAATCGAAACAAACAGATGCATGCTCCGGTTTATGAGGCACTGGAGCGTTTAAAAAGAAGAAGAGTTGTGCCGTTTGATGTACCGGGACATAAACGCGGAAGAGGAAATCCGGAACTTGTGGATCTTCTGGGAGAAAAATGTGTCAGCCTGGATGTCAATTCCATGAAGCCGCTGGATAACCTCTGTCATCCTGTTTCTGTGATCAAGGAAGCAGAAGAACTGGCAGCGGAAGCATTTCGTGCGGATCATGCCTTTTTTATGGTTGGCGGAACAACTTCTTCCGTGCAGGGAATGGTGCTTTCCTGCTGCAAGGCAGGTGACAAGATCATTCTGCCGCGAAATGTACATAAAAGCGTGATCAATGCACTGGTATTGTGCGGTGCGGTTCCGGTGTATGTGAATCCGGAAGTGGATACAAAACTGGGGATATCACTCGGAATGCAGGTTTCTGAGGTGGAAAGGGCGATCCGTGAGAATCCGGATGCGGCAGCAGTTCTTGTGAACAATCCGACCTACTATGGGATCTGTTCTGATCTGCGTGCGATCGTTAAGGTGGCACATGAACATAATATGCTGGTGCTGGCGGATGAGGCGCATGGCACGCATCTGTATTTTGGCAGTGATCTTCCGGTCTGTGCCATGGATGCCGGGGCAGATATGGCTTCGGTGTCCATGCATAAATCCGGCGGAAGCCTGACACAGAGTTCTCTGCTTCTTACCGGAAAAAATGTAAACTGGGAATATGTGAGTCAGATTATAAATCTGACACAGACAACAAGTGCTTCCTATCTGCTGATCTCCAGTCTGGATATTTCCAGGAGAAATCTGGCACTGCGCGGACGGGAGTCTTTTGATAAAGTGAGCCGCATGGCAGAATATGCAAGAGAAGAGATCAATTCAATCGGCGGTTTTTATGCTTACGGTAAAGATATGATAAACGGTGGAAGCGTCTATGATTTTGATGTGACAAAACTTTCCGTGTATACAAGAGATATCGGGCTTGCCGGCATTGAGGTTTATGACCTGCTGCGTGATGAGTATGACATCCAGATCGAGCTTGGAGATATCGCAAATATCTTGGCGTATATTTCCATCGGTGACCGTATCCAGGATATCGAGCGGCTGGTGGGGGCACTGGCGGATATCAAGCGGCTTTATGCAAAAGATCCGGAAAAAATGCCGGGAGCCGAGTACATCAGGCCGACCGTTCTGGTATCTCCGCAGACTGCTTTTTATGCAGAAAAGAAAGCAGTTCCGATCCGGGAGACAAAAGGCATGATCTGCAGTGAATTTGTGATGTGCTATCCGCCGGGGATCCCAATCCTTGCACCGGGAGAATTGATCACGCAGGAGATCATTGATTATATTATTTACGCAAAAGAAAAGGGCTGTTCCATGCAGGGAATGCAGGATACAGAGATAGAATATTTATATGTGCTGAGCGAAAAATAAAAGCAAATGGGAGGGGAAAAGGATGGAACTTTGGTTTTCAGATTACCAGACAGAAAAAGTAAAAGTTTCGGTAAAAGTCCAGAAACAGCTTTTTGGTCTGCAGACGGAATTTCAACGCATTGATGTGTTTGATTCCGATGAATTTGGCCGTTTTTTAAGTGCAGACGGAAGCATTGTATTTTCAGAAAAAGATGAGTTTATTTATGATGAGATGATCGTTCATGTGCCGATGGCAGTTCATCCATGTGTGAAAAATGTCCTGGTGATCGGCGGCGGGGACGGCGGTGTGGCAAGAGAGCTGAGCCATTATGAAGAAATCGAAAAAATTGATGTGGTCGAGCCGGACCGCGTTTTTGTTGAAGTCTGTAAAGAATTTTTCCCGGACAATGCCTGCGGACTGGCAGATAAAAGAGTCAGTGTTTATTATGAGGACGGACTGAAATTTCTGCGTCTGCGTCATAATGAATATGATCTGATCATCAACGATGCGATTGATCCGCTCGGACATAATGCCGGACTCTTTACCAAAGAATTTTACGGGAACTGTTACCGTGCACTAAAAGAAGACGGCATCATGGTCTATCAGCACGGAAGTCCGTTTTATGATGAAGACGAAGAATCCTGCCGAGTGATGCACCGGAAGGCAAGCCACAGTTTCCCGATCAGCCGTGTCTATCAGGCACACATCCCGACCTGTTCATCCGGGTACTGGCTGTTTGGGTTTGCATCAAAAAAATATCATCCGCTGGAACACCTGAATGCAAAACGCTGGAAAGAGCGGAAGATAGAAACTTGGTACTACACGACCAATCTTCATAAGGGAGCATTTATGCTTCCAAAATATGTAGAAGATATGCTGGAAGAAGAGGAAGGTCGTAAAAAATAAAAAGCAAAAAGAAAAGGAGATTGTACTATGGGAAGATTACTGATCATTGGATGCGGAGGAGTTGCAGGAGTTGCAATCCACAAATGCTGTCAGAACAGCAAAACATTTTCTGAGATCTGTATTGCCAGCAGAACAAAGGCAAAGTGCGATGCACTGAAAGAAAAACTGGAGAATACAACGGAAACAAAAATTACAACAGCACAGGTGGATGCCGATAAGGTAGAAGAACTGATCGCACTGATCCAGTCTTATCAGCCGGATGCTGTTTTAAATGTGGCACTTCCGTACCAGGATCTGACGATCATGGATGCGTGTCTGGCATGCAAGGTGGATTATATTGATACCGCCAATTATGAGCCGGAAGATACCGACGATAAACAGTGGCGTGAAATTTACGAGAAACGCTGCAAAGAGGCCGGATTTACCGCATATTTTGACTATTCCTGGCAGTGGGCTTATCAGGAAAAATTTAAAGAAGCAGGCATCACGGCACTTCTCGGAAGCGGCTTTGATCCGGGTGTCACCAGTGTCTTTACAGCCTATGCACTGAAACATTATTTTGATGAGATCGAGACGATCGATATTCTGGACTGCAACGGAGGAGATCATGGCTATCCGTTTGCCACCAACTTTAACCCGGAGATCAATCTGCGGGAAGTGTCCGCAAACGGTTCTTACTGGGAGAATGGTCACTGGGTAGAGACTGAGCCGATGGAGATCAAAAGAGAATATAATTTCCCACAGGTCGGCGAAAAAGATATGTATCTGCTTCATCATGAAGAAATTGAATCTCTGGCAAAAAATGTTCCGGGCGTAAAACGTATCCGTTTCTTTATGACCTTTGGACAGAGCTATCTGACGCACATGAAATGTCTGGAAAATGTAGGCATGCTTTCCACTTCACCGATTCTGTTTGAAGGAAAAGAGATCGTGCCGATCCAGTTTCTGAAGGCACTGCTTCCAGATCCGGCTTCCCTTGGACCGCGTACCGTCGGAAAAACAAACATTGGCTGTATTTTTACCGGAAAGAAAGACGGAAAAGAGAAGACCATTTATATCTACAATGTATGTGATCATCAGGAGTGTTATAAAGAAGTCGGATCTCAGGCGATTTCCTACACAACCGGAGTGCCGGCGATGATCGGGGCAGCACTTGTTGTGGATAAAGTATGGGACAAAGACGGTGTGTTCAACATCGAAGAATTTGATCCGGATCCGTTTATGGATATGCTGAATCAGTACGGACTGCCGTGGGTTGTGGATGAAAATCCGCAGACAGTAGAATGATGTGGAAAGATCTGCCGACACCGTGCTATGTTGTGGATGAAGGCAAAATCAGAAAAAATCTGGAGATTCTTGCGGATCTTGAGCAGGAGTGCGGCTGTCACATCCTGCTCGCCCAGAAAGCATTTTCTATGTACAGCCTGTATCCGATGATCGGTCAGTATATCAGCGGAACAACAGCGAGCGGACTGTATGAGGCAAGACTTGGATATGAAGAGATGGGAAAAGAAAATCATGTCTTTGCACCGGCATACAAAGAAAAAGATATGGAAGAACTGGTGCAGATCTGCGACCATATCATCTTCAATTCCTTTGCACAGTATGAGAAATATAAAGAAATGTGCCGGGAAAGTGCAAAGGTGAGAAAAGATAAAAAAGCAGTCAGTGTCGGCATCCGCATCAATCCGCAGTGCTCCACGCAGGAAGGGCATGAGATCTATGATCCTTGTGGCTATGCTTCCAGACTTGGTGTGACAGAAGAACAGTTCCGGGAAGATCTGCTGGAGGGTGTGGAAGGACTTCATTTCCACACGCTGTGCGAACAGAATGCAGATGATCTTGTAACGACTTTTCAGGCATTTGAAAAGAAATTCGGGAAATATCTGTACCGGATGAAATGGCTGAATATGGGCGGAGGTCATCATATCACAAGGGAAAATTATCAGATAGAAACTCTGAAAAAACTGATCCGTTATATCAGAGAAACCTATCCGGTGGAAGTTTATCTGGAGCCTGGCGAAGCGATTGCTTTAAATGCCGGTTATCTTGTGACAGAAGTGATGGACATCGTGCACAACGATATGGACATTCTGATTCTCGATGCATCGGCAGCCTGCCATATGCCGGATGTGCTGGAGATGCCGTACCGCCCGCCGCTTGCAAAAGGATTTGAAGCAGGGGAAAAACAGTACACGTATCGCCTCTCTTCGATGACCTGTCTTGCCGGGGATGTGATCGGGGACTACAGTTTTGAGCAGCCGATCCGTATCGGGGATCAGCTGGTCTTTGAAGATATGGCGATCTATTCCATGGTAAAAAACAATACCTTTAACGGAATGCCGCTTCCGGGAATCGCACTTTTAAAAGAAGACGGAAGTGTGGAAATGGTAAGAGAATTTGGCTATGACGATTTTAAAATGCGTCTGTAATTTAAATCGAACGCATATGAGACTTGCAAGCGACAGCACCGTAGATTCTGAAGGAGGATACGATGGAATACAACAGAACAACACCGTCTGCGGACGGATATTATATGCCGGCAGAGTATGAGCCGCATAAAGGCTGCATCATGATCTGGCCGCAGCGGCCGGGTTCCTGGAAAAAGGATGCAAAAGATGCCGAACAGGCTTTTTGTGCAGTTATGGAAGCGATCACAAAAAGTGAGCCGGTGTATCTGGCTGCCGGAAAAAAGGTTCTTGCACGGGCAGAGGCATTTGCCGCACAGCAGAAAGAAAAATATAGAGAAGCCATCGCATGCGGAAGACATTTTCCGGTGACCGTCTTTGAGGCAGAAACGGATGATGCCTGGGCAAGAGATATGGCACCGACGTTTGTAAAAAAGGGAGGCAGCGTTCGTGCAGTAAACTGGTCTTTCAATGCTTGGGGCGGAACGGTGGATGGGCTGTATGCATCCTGGAAGCTGGATGATGCGTTTGCCCTGGATTTCGCCAAAAGAGAAGGATATTTCTGCTACGATGCGGCACCTTTTGTGCTGGAGGGCGGTTCCATCCACAGTGATGGGGAAGGGACAGTCATGGTGACAGAAGCCTGTCTGCTCAGCAAAGGCAGGAATCCGCAGCTTTCAAAAGAACAGATTGAGGAGAAACTGAAAGCATATCTGGGTGCGGAGAAAGTGCTCTGGCTGCCAAGTGGCATTTACCTGGATGAGACAAACGAGCATGTAGATAATGTATGTGCTTTTGTCGGTCCGGCTGAGGTGGTGCTGGCGTGGACGGATGATCCGAAAGATCCGCAGTACCCGTTATCACTGGAGACACTTCAGTATCTGGAATTACAGACCGATGCGAAAGGCAGAAAGATCATCGTACATAAACTTCCGATCCCGGATGTGCCGGTCTGCGTTACGCCGGAAGATCTGGAAGGGTATGTGTTTGAAGAAGGAGAAGATACAAGAGAAGTGGGCGAACGCCTTGCGGCATCTTATGTAAACTTCTATTTTTCAAACGGAGCAGTTATCATGCCGGCTTTTGGCGGAAAAAATGCAAAAAGTGATCAGCGGGCAGCAGAGATCTTGCACAGCATATGTCCGCAGAGAGAGATCCTACCGGTGTATGCAGGAGATATTCTCACCGGAGGCGGAAACATCCATTGTATTACGCAGCAGATACCACAGGGAAAGGCAGAAAAGGAATGAGAAAAGTAAAAACAGCGGCGATCCAGATGCAGTGCAGCACAGAGCTGCAGGAAAATCTGGAAAAAGCAGAAAAGAAAATCAGAGAAGCGGCAGCAGAAGGAGCAAATATTATTTTGCTGCCGGAACTTTTTGAACGGGAATATTTCTGTCAGCAGAGACGGTATGATTTTTATCATTATGCAAAACCGGCAGAAGAAAACGAAGCAGTACAGATGGGAGTGCGTCTGGCAAAAGAACTTGGAGTCGTGCTTCCGATCAGCTTTTATGAAAAAGAAGTCAACAATCTTTACAATTCAATCGCATGCATCGATGCGGACGGAACGATTCTTGGGATTTATCGCAAAACACATATTCCGGATGACCACTATTATCAGGAAAAATTTTATTTTACGCCGGGCGATACTGGATTTCGCATCTTTGAGACCAGATATGGAAAGATCGGCATCGGAATCTGCTGGGATCAGTGGTTTCCAGAGAGTGCCAGATGCATGGCACTTCAGGGTGCAGAACTTCTGTTTTATCCGACTGCTATCGGTTCGGAGCCAATTCTGGAATGTGACAGCATGCCGCACTGGAGGCGTTGTATGCAGGGCCATGCGGCAGCCAATCTGATGCCGGTGATCGCAGCAAACCGCATTGGAAAAGAGGTGGTAGAGCCGGATACGGAAAATGGAGGTCAGAAGTCTGCACTGACTTTTTATGGTTCTTCCTTCCTGACCGATGAAACAGGCGAACTGAAAAAAACAGCTTCCAGAGATCAGGAAGAGATTCTGATCGGAGAATACGATCTGGATGAGCTGGCAGCAAAGCGTCTTGAATGGGGACTGTTCCGTGACCGCAGACCGGAAATGTACAGGATCATTGCAGGACAAAAATAGAAGAAAGAAGACAGATTTGTTGTTTAACATATACAGAAGAAGAGTTTTCTCCAACTAAGATAAGATTTACGAGGGGTGAGCAGATGAAATTTTTTCATTTATCCGATCTGCATATCGGACTGAAACTGATCGAACGCGATCTGCGGGAAGATCAGGAATATATTTTTGAACAGATCATCCGGTTGGCAAAAGAGCAGCAGCCGGATGCGATGGTGATCGCAGGGGATATTTATGACAAAGCGGTTCCGTCTGCGGAGGCAGTGGAGATTTTTGACAGCTTTATGAAAAATCTTTCCGAAGAAATGCCGCAGATGCCGGTGATGATCATCAGCGGCAATCATGACAGTGCCGCCAGGCTGAACTGTTTTCGCAGTATTTTGTCCAGGCAGAATGTCTATATGATTGGCACGCCGCCGACTACAGAAGAGGAATATATCGAAAAAGTGACACTGCAGGATGCTTATGGTGATCTGCATTTTTATCTGCTTCCGTTTGTGAAACCGTCGATGGTAAGAGAGATCGTGGGAACGCGGGAGGACGGAACACAGCATTCCTACGACGAGGCACTGCATCTTCTGATCGAAAGAGAAAATATCGATACAAAGGAGCGAAATGTGCTGGTCAGCCATCAGTTTTATCTTCCGTCCGGCCGACAGGCAGAGGACGTAGAGCGCATGGATTCCGAGATCCGCACGGTCGGAAATATCGATGAGATCTCAGCAGATGTGCTGGAAGTGTTTGATTATGCGGCACTTGGACATATCCACAAACCGATGAAAGTGGGAAGCGAATATTATTGTTACTGCGGAACACCGCTTGCCTGTTCGGTCAGTGAAGCCGGACAGAAAAAAGGCATTGTGATGGTGACGATGAAAGAAAAAGGAAATATTTCCACGGAAGTGCTTCCGCTTCCGCCGCTTCGTCAGGTGCGTGTGATAAAGGGAGAATTTCAGGAGGTGCTTTCGCAGGCATGCGAAGATTATGTCACGGTCGTGCTCACAGACAAAGAAGATCTCGATGTGATCGACCTCAAAGATCGTCTGCGAAATGCATTTCCATATCTGCTTGAGATCCGCAGAGAGAGGGAGCGGAGAGCAGAGTACAAAAGACAGAGCAGAAAGATCGAAGAACTGGACCCGTTTGAACTTTGCTGTTCGTTTCTCGGGGAACATATGGATGAGGAAGAACGTGAGATGCTGCTGGATGTAATCAGCAGTGTACAGGGGGTGAAATAAGATGCGGCCGTTAAAACTTGTGATGCAGGCGTTTGGTTCCTATGGAAACCGAACCGAGATTGATTTTGAAAAACCGGATCAGAATTTATTCCTGATCACCGGAAATACCGGCTCCGGAAAAACAACGATTTTTGATGCGATTGTGTTTGCTCTCTACGGAGAAGCCAGCTCCAATGCAAATAAGAAAAACGGTGCGGAACTTCAGAGTCAGTTTGTGGAGATCGGGACGGAGCCGTTTGTCTCCCTGACTTTTTCTGAGAAAAACGGAACTGAGATCGATCTTTATACTGTGAAACGCATTCCGCGTCATGTACGTCCGCTGAAACGCGGCAGCGGCGAAAAAATGGTCAGTGAGGAAGTTTCACTTACCATGCCGGACGGCAGCGAATATCCGGCAAAAGAGACGGATGCGAAACTGATGGAGATTGTCGGACTGACAAAAGAGCAGTTTATGCAGGTTGCGATGATCGCTCAGGGAGAATTCATGGAACTTCTGCGTGCAAAATCAGATGATAAAAAAATGATCTTCCGCAAGCTGTTTCACACCGGTCTGTACGAGGAGATCAAAAATGAATTTGCCGTACGCAAAAAAGAAAAACAGGCAGAGATCGATCAGATCCGCATGCGGTGTATTGCCGAGATCAGCCGCACAGAACTTCCGGAAGGTCTGGAACAGACGGCATTTTTAAAAGAAAAGAAAAAAGAACTGGAAAAATCAAAAGATTTTTCGGTAACGGTCCTGGAGCAGTTTCTGGAGAAACTGGAACTTCTGTGCGAGGAGCTTTCGAAGCGGACGAAAGAAGCAAAAAAGATCGTGCAAAAGAGAAGTCAGGAACGTGATCATGCAAGGGATGCCGCTGCGAAAGCTTCTCAGCTTCTGAAATCTTTTGTACAGCTGGAAGATGCAGAAAAGACCTTGCAGAGCTTAAAAGAGCAGGAAGAAGCGATCACAAAACAGCAGGAACTGGCGGTTCGGGTCGAAGACGCCTGGGAGGTACAGGCAGTTTATCAGCGGCTTTTGGACTGCAAGAAAATGCTGGAAAAATTGAGATCAGACCTTCAGGAACAGACAGAACAGCTTCCGAACCTTATGGAAGATACAAAACTCTGTATACAGAATACAAAAGATGCAAAACATCAGCAGGAAGAAGAAGTTGCGGCTTTTACCAAAGTGGAAGAAAAAGTGAAAAAAGCCATGGAAGTCTTTACAAAAATGGAAGCTGCCGGGCAGGATGTGATTCAAAAAGAAAAAGCACTCCAAAACGCAGAAGAAAAAGAGCGAGCACTCAAAGCAAAAAAAGAGCAACTTGAAAAACAGCAGGAAGCGTGGCGGGAACGCTCACAGCAGCTTGCACAGTCGGAGAAAAATCTTGCTTTATGGCAGGCAAAACAGAAAGATTTCGGCTTGCTGGAAACGGAATTTTCCAGAGCAGAACAAACGGAGAAAGAATACAAAACACAAAAGCAGACGACAGAAAAAAGACGTCTTGCCTATCGGGCGGCCAGCCTGGAATTTGAAGAAAAAAATGCCGTTTACGAGCAGAAACGAAAGATCTTTTTAAATGCTCAGGCAGGTTTTCTGGCACAGGAGTTAAAGGAGGGGTGCCCGTGTCCGGTCTGCGGTTCCACGGAGCATCCTTCTCCGTGTAAGCTTGAAAAAGAACACCAGAATCTGACAAAAGAGATGATCGAGGAGCTGGCCCTTCAGGCAGAACAGCTGCGGGGAAAACAGGAACAGGCGGCAGCGGCGGCAGAAGCCGCAGGGAGCCTTCTGGAAGAAAAACAGAAAAATGCCGGGGAAAGTTTTGAACATCTTCGCAGCAGGGCAAAAGAAGTTCTGGATTTAGAAGAAATACGTGCAGACTTTCTGGAGCAGATGAAAGGTGAATTTTTACACCAGAGTAAAAAAATGGAAGCAGAAGGCAGACAGCTTCAAAAAGAAGTGAACGAGTATCAGATGCTTCTTTCTGCCCTTACAAAAGCAGAAAAGAAGAAAGAGCAATTTCAGGAGAAGCTTGAGCAGTCCGCAAAAGAAACAGCAGATGCCAAAACTGCTCTGGAGCGAAGCCGTGTGATGCTGGAGAGCCTGGAAGGATCAAAAGATTACCAGAATCAGCAGGAAGCACAGGCGGCGTATGCAAAAGCAGATATCGCCAAAAAGGAAAAAGATGTACTTGTCATGCGGGCAGAGGAGAGACTGCAAAAAGCACAGGAACAGGAAAACCGGGCACAGACCTTAATTGCAAAGTATAAAAAAGAAATCCCTCAGCAGATGGAAGAGCAAAAGATCCGACAGCAGGCTTACCGGGAAATTCTGGAAGAAAAACATTTTCCGGAAACGGTCTGGATGGAACTGACCGGAACTTACACCAAAACGCAGGTACAGAAATGGAAACAGGATGCACAGAACCACGGCAGACAGAAAGCGGCAGCCGAAAGCCTGATAAATTCTGCCAGGGCAGCGATCGGCGAACAGCCAAAACCAGTCCTGGAAGAACTGGAAAAAAACAGTGAAGCAGCAGAAGCGGCGTGGAAAGAAAGTCAGCGTGTTCTGGAACAATGGCAGGAGACCTGGCGGATCGATCAGAAAGTCTGCCAGGCATTAAAACCGCAGATGGAAGAACGCAGTGAAGTGATGCATCAGTATGAAAAAATAAACGGACTGTATCAGCTTCTGTCCGGAAACAGGAAAAACTCCAGAATGGATATCGAGACATATGTACAAAGGCATTATCTGGAGCAGATCCTGGAAGCGGCAAACCAGAGATTTCAGGATATGTCCGCAGGACAGTTTGAACTGCGGATGTGCGATATTGACAAAGCCGGAACAGGCAAAAACAGAGGTCTGGATCTGATGGTTTATTCTGCTGTGACCGGAAAAGTCCGTGAAGTACGAACGCTCTCCGGCGGCGAGTCTTTTATGGCGGCACTTTCCCTGGCACTTGGCATGGCAGATCAGATCCAGGAAAGTTCCGCAGCGATCAACCTTGATATGATGTTTATCGACGAAGGCTTTGGATCACTGGATGAACATTCCAGAGATCAGGCAGTAAAAGTCCTCCAGAACATGGCAGAAGGCGAGAAACTGATCGGTATTATTTCGCATGTGACGGAACTGAAGCAGGAGATCGAAGATCAGCTGATCGTGACCAAAGACGATCAGGGAAGCCATACCCGCTGGCAGATCAGTTAAGCGTGTTGTTGAGCAGTTTTTCAAGAAGAACCGTTAAAGTTTCCTGTTCCTCAGCAGTAAGCCCAAAAGTCAGACGATTCATACTGTCAAGCAGATATTGCAGTAAAGTTGGGTAAATAGAAAGATAATGATATAATAGTGGAAAAAGCAACTAAATTATAATTACAGGGGGACAGGAAATGTCAAAGAAAAAGACAGAAACAACAGTTGTTGACAAACGCCCGACAATGGCTGAATGGCCGGTTCGAATCTGGGCGATGGAAGAAATACCGGAAATTTTTGAGCTGGAAGCAAGAAAGTCCATGAAAGGAACTTTTAACCAGTACCACATGGTATATTCACCAATTCGCCGCACGGCACCGGATTCTTTTGAATATATGTTCGGGTACGGCGAAGGGGAAATTTTTTATCTCAAAAATGAAAAAAATAAAGTTCGCAGGACCGTTCTGAAATGTAGCCAGATAGAGGAGATTTACACACAGAGAGAATTGCTCAATGCAAAGATTATCGTGAAATATAAAGCAGATTTACAGGACAGGGAACTGGAAACGCTGGAATTCCCTTACATTCCATCGGTATATTATCTTTATGATCCGTTTCTGAACTGGATGCTTGGTCTGGATCAGAAATTTGTGCCTGCACTTGCAGAGCAGGAACATCCACGTCCGGAAAAACTGTACAAAGAAAGCCCGGTCATGTACAATTATGTGCTGGCAGCTTACCGACTGGGAGACTGTATCGGAGATTATAAATATACCTCAGAACAGCACCGCCACAAGTGGATGCCGTGGAAAAAGGTACTGGAAGAGTGGCTGGAAGTTCCGATGAGCAGAGGAACTTTTACACTGCACAGCCTGGAATATCTGACCGAGTGCGGTTATCTGGAACTGAGGAATAAAAATGCAGCGGTACAGCTCAAGAAACAGTGAAAAGAATTGTGCAGGAACCTCACGGTTTCAGGCTTTTGCTCCTGGCATTATAATTAATTATAAGGAAAAAACAAATATGAATAAAAAATTAGAAGCATTACAGGAATATTTAAAAGAACTCGGAAGCGTAGCAATCGCATTTTCGAGCGGTGTGGATTCCACCTTTCTTCTGAAAGTGGCACACGATGTGCTGGGAGATCAGGTGATCGCAGTGACGGCACAGTCCTGCTCTTTTCCGAAACGTGAGCTGGAAGAAGCGAAAGCATTCTGCAAAAAAGAAGGCATCAAACATATTATCTGCGAGTCAGAAGAATTACAGATCGAAGGATTTTCCCATAATCCAAAGAACCGCTGTTATCTTTGCAAACATGAACTGTTTGAAAAAATCGGAAATATTGCAAAGGAAAACAATATCAAATATGTTGCAGAAGGTTCCAATATGGATGACAACGGCGATTATCGCCCGGGGCTGCAGGCAGTGGCAGAACTTCATGTAAAAAGTCCGCTTCGTCACGTAGAGCTGACAAAACAGGAGATCCGTGATCTTTCAAAAGAAATGGGACTTCCGACCTGGGACAAACAGTCCTTTGCCTGCCTTTCCTCACGTTTCGTTTACGGAGAAGAGATCACAGAGAGCAAACTTTCCATGGTAGACCAGGCAGAACAGCTGCTTCTGGACATGGGGTTCCATCAGCTGCGTGTCCGCATTCACGGACAGATGGCAAGGATCGAAGTGATGCCGTCCGAATTTTTGAAACTGATGGAAGATGCAAACAGAGAAAAGATTGTTTCTGAATTCAAGAAAATCGGTTTCAGCTATGTGACCCTGGATCTTCAGGGATACCGCATGGGAAGCATGAACGAAACGATCAAAACAGATTAAAATTGACCGAGCTCTTTAGAGCGAGAGATGCTTCTTGTCCGAAGAGCAAGAAGATGGGCATTAAGAAAACTTATATGTAAAATAGAACGCCATGATGATTCGAAAACAATCTCCTGACACGCTGCATTTCCTGTTCGGTTCGCTCGCCTGTTAGCCGCCCTTCGCCT
>ENA-ORUA01000926-ORUA01000926.1-human-gut-metagenome-genome-assembly--contig:-NODE-926-length-29163-cov-4.230727_pt1 | contig 29163 bp, 20 predicted proteins | sample MGYA00242076_ERZ509201 | MGnify/ENA primary metagenome ERZ509201 (study PRJEB26280, sample SAMEA2338863) | human gut metagenome | biome: human gut; feature: human-associated habitat; material: faeces...
TTTTGGCATAAATATGCCAAAACACCTCGCGGGATAATGGCTGCTGAATAGTTACAATTACAGCTTCATTATCTGTATAGAAAACAAAGCAAAGCTGGCGTTCTGTACAGAATCTACCAGCCATACTCGAATTACTTTATTTCAGGGAAATCCCATTCCTGTCTTTATCGGAATACTTTCAGGATCCGTAGCACTTTCACCACATAATTTCCCATCGGGAACCGCCGCATCTGTTCCACCGTTGTTTTCGTAACAATCACATACAAAATCAGATATACCAGTACTGCCAGAATTACAGAAACACCCAGACACACGATACGGATCGGCACCAGAAGATGTAATCCATAATATACGATCCATGCCACAACACCCATACCTGCTGCCGCTGCCAGTGGTTTTCCGTAACCGTTGACAAAATCGTTCTTGTGACCCAGATATTTTTTCAGGGACATGGCATTCAATACACACATGGCGACTGCAAATACCAGACTGGCGATCAATACAGAGAACACGCCCATCTGTGGAGCTGCAAAAGAACATACCGCCACAGTGATCACATTCAGCACCAGAGAAATCGCAGAGTTTCGAAGCGGAATTCTCGCTTTACCGATTGCCTGCAACACTCCGTTCGTAATCGTAGACAGTGCGGAGAAAATAACCGTTATGGAACCTGCTAAAAGCAGCTGTCCCGACAGTGTTCCACTGGATGGAAACAGCACTTTTGTGATTGGAAACGCCAGCACAGCCAAACCGACTGCTGCCGGGATACACAAAAACATCGTCAGCTGGATTCCCTCGTTGATCTTTTCATTTGCCTCTTTATACTCATTTTTGATAAACCTCGTTGCAATCTCCGGCATCATTGCAGAGGAAGTGGCACTTGAAAGTGCCAGCGGAATATTGATCAGCGTAATGTAGTAATTACTGTATTCTCCCCACTGGCCACTGACTACTTTTGCAGCGATGCCTTTCATATTCAGGATATCCGAGAAAATCTTGGAATCCAGGTAACTGCTGGCATTGTATACAAAAGTATTGAAAATAATCGGCGTTACCATCAGGAAAATGATCTTCATAACGCCCACCATGGACTCTTCCTGTGTATGTTTATCTCTGGCGATCTTTTTATGGATTGATTTCCGGTTTGCCGCATAGACGATCAACATAAATGCCAGACCGGTCAGCACACCAGCTCCGGTACCCATCGCACCACCGGCTGCACCATAAATTGCATGCGTCTCCTCGTCCACTGCAAACTTCTTGATCAACAGCCATGCCGCCAAAATACTGACGATCGCATTGGCGATCTGCTCCAGAATCTGAGAGATCGAGGTTGGCATCATCGTGCTGTGCGCCTGAAAATATCCACGCATAACGCCAAGAATTGCTGAAAAGAAAATTGTCGGCGCCAGCATCCGCAAAGCCAGAAGTGCCTGCTGCTGATTGACCGGAAGCAGATAATTACCAAAGAAAAAGGCAACCAGAGCTGCCACTCCACCCACGATCATTGCATATAATAACGCCCCATGAAAGACTTTCTGGGCATTTCGATATTGTTTCAGTGCCAGACGTTCCGATACGACCTTCGATACTGCCATCGGAATACTGTAGGCAGAAATCAGAAGCAAAATAACATACACGTTATTCGCATATCCATAATATCCAAGTCCTACCGTTCCCAGCACAACCCCCAGAGGGCTTCGATACAAAAGACCGATCACCCTGGAGATCAAAGTCGCCATCATCAGAAATGAGGCGTTTTTCACTAATCCATTTTTCTCACTCATCATTTACTCCTGCTTTATCTATTTTTCGATTTTTCCGGCTTTCATGGAAAAATCCCGGCAAATACCTGATCTGTCTTCTATAGCCGGACTACCTATTCTCGATCTGCCAGTCAATCGGCTCCAGACCATGTGCTGTCAGATAAGCATTTGTCTTACTGAACGGCTTACTTCCAAAAAATCCCCGGTAAGCGGATAGCGGACTGGGATGAGGAGCCTCCAGAATCAGATGTTTGTCCGGGTCAAGCATGGATTTTTTACTCTGAGCCGGTTTGCCCCAGAGGATAAAAACCATCGGGCGATCCTGCGCCGCCAACACCCGAATAGCCGCATCGGTAAATTCTTCCCAGCCGATCCCCCGATGGGAATTTGCCTGATGAGCACGTACGGTCAGAACTGTGTTTAACATCAGAACACCCTGTCTTGCCCATTTTTCCAGATATCCGTTGTTTGGGATATAACATCCCAGATCATCTTCCAGTTCTTTGTAGATATTCACCAGTGAAGGCGGAATCTCCACATCCGGTTTTACCGAAAAGCAAAGCCCGTGCGCCTGTCCGTCTCCGTGGTACGGATCCTGTCCAAGAATCACTACTTTCACCTGATCCAGCGGTGTAAAATGAAACGCATTAAAAATATCATCTCCCGCCGGAAAAATCTGATGGGTTGCATATTCTTTTCCCACAGTTTCAAATAGTTTTTTATAATAGGGTTTGTGAAATTCCCCTTCCAGGGCTTTTGCCCATGCTCCTGAAATTGGAGGCATACGCCCTCCTCCTCTCCTGTGCGTGCAATGGCAATCTTCCTGTATCCGGATTTTACCGGATTTCCACGCACACTTGTATTTTCGTAGCTGTGAAGGTACTGAACAGTTACGTATTTTCTTATATTTCCGATATCTTTACAGACGAACCGGAAGTCCTCTGTCCCGAAGATATTCCTTTACTTCCCGGATCTCCAGTTCTTTGTAATGGAACAGAGACGCTGCCAGTGCAGCATCTGCACCGCCCTCTGTCAATGCGTCATAAAAGTGCTCCAGCGAGCCCGCACCACCGGAAGCAATAACCGGAATGGATACTGCATCTGCAATCGCACGGGTCAGTTTCAGATCGTATCCTGCTTTTGTTCCATCTCCGTCCATACTGGTGAGAAGAATCTCTCCTGCTCCCAGAGCTTCTGCTTTTTTTGCCCATTCCACAGCATCCATACCCACATCGATCCGACCACCGTTTTTATAGACATTCCATCCTGAGCCGTCTGCCCGCTGCTTTGCATCAATAGCAACTACCACGCACTGACTTCCGAACTTTAAGGCTGCTTCATGAATCAGTTCCGGGCGGTTTATCGCAGAAGAATTGATGGAAATCTTGTCTGCTCCTTCCCGCAAAAGCAACCGAAAATCATCCACAGTGCGGATACCGCCTCCTACGGTAAAAGGAATAAATACGTTAGCCGCAACTTTGCGCACCATATCTACCACTGTATTACGATGATCCGAAGATGCTGTGATATCCAGAAAAACAACTTCATCTGCACCGGCCTCGTCGTACGCTTTCGCTACTGCCACCGGATCACCCGCATCCTGAAGATTGACAAAGTTCACGCCCTTTACTACTCTTCCATTATTTACATCCAGACATGGAATAATTCTTTTTGTCAGCATCTTATCGTCCTCCTTTTCCTTCCAGTTTTGCAAAATTTTTCAAAATCTGCAAGCCCACATGGGAACTTTTCTCCGGATGGAACTGGCAGGCAAACAGATTGCCGCTTTCCACAGAAGCATGGATATGGGTACCATATTCGGTTGTTGCAGTCACAATTTTTTCATCCTGTGCTTTCAGATAATAGGAATGTACAAAATACACATATGCATCTTCCGGAACTCCCGCAAACAACCGTCCTTTATTCGGAAATCGGATATTATTCCAGCCCATATGAGGGATCTTCAGCCCTTCTGCCGCAGGAATCCGAAGAATTTCTCCCTTTAAGATGCCAAGGCCCTCCACGCCCGGACTCTCCTCACTTTTTTCAAACAGAAGCTGCAGTCCCAGACAGATTCCCAAAAACGGAGTCTGCTCCTGAACTACCTGGTGAATCACGGGTACCAACCCGAAATGGTGCAGATTTTCCATCGCATCTCCAAAACTACCCACACCCGGTAACACCACTTTATCCGCAGCCAGAATCTCTTTCGGATCTCTGGTCACCAGCACATCCTCTCCTATCAGCTGCAGAGCTTTTTCCACGCTTTTCATATTTCCCGCATCGTAATCAATCAGTGCTATCATGTCTTCACTCCTCATCTGTTTTTCTGACACTGCCGCTACTCCATCACAGCTGTGTCTGCGACCTTTTAGATCGATTGTTTTATCAAATCATAACCGTAATAGATACAACTACAAAAACTGACAAAACATTACAGTTTAGTTTATCATAATTTCAACTCGAATTCCATATCTATTCTGCATAATATACTAGAGCGTGTTTGAAAAAGGCTTTTCGTGAGCTGCGAGTCCCAGTTTGTGGGAGATTTTATCCGAATGAGGGCGGCGTAGCGGGCTACGGCAACCGAATGAGGGTAAAATATACCGCAAAGTGGGGCTTGCAGATTGCGGAAATGATTTTTCAGACACGCTCTAGTGCTTTGGATTAAGTGTTACTGTTCACTCCGTTCCCGGTAACGATGAATCTTTCTCTGTAACCTGCAATAATTCAATTATTTTCAGGAATCCTGCTGCATCGCTGCCGGAAGTTTTCTCTCCTTTGCAGTAAATTCTTTCACATCAATACGGATTACATTCACAATTGATACCAGTTTCTCACCAAAGGTAAAATCCTTTCCCGTCTGCTGTTTCATCAACAGGGACAGTGCTTTTTCCTTTTCTTCCACATCCGCCACCAGGGTTCCATATCCGCGTCCCATCACGCTCCGGTATGCCATCCCGTACTGGCAGGCTACCTTTCCCTCAAACGGAATCATATCTGTCTCCAGAGCAAATGAGACTTTTGGATTCTTCTCCAGAACATCAAATTTGTACCCTTTGGTGGCACCATGGAGATAAAATGTCAGCTTTCCGTCCACATATTCATATCCATAATTCATCGGCACCACATAAGGCCATCCCTCATCAGACAAACCCAGATGCAGGATCTTTGTTTCGTTGATGATCTGTAATATATCATTGATATCAGTTACTTCTCTTTCCCGTCGTGTCATAATTTTTCTCCTTCACCGTAATCTGATTCTCTCTCTATTCCCCAAAATCAGCTGCACAGATCTTCAGTTTTTCCCGGATCGGCAGGTGGTATGGACAGCGTGGTTCGCATTTGCCACAGCCGATGCAGGCAGAAGCTTTTACTTTTAAGGTACTGTATCGATCTCTGGCCCACTGCTCCAGATCATAACGTTGCAGATAACCGGCAAACAAAAAAACACTTGGAATCTGGATTCCTACGCTGCAAGGTGCACAGTAATTACAACGACGACAAAAATCCGTTCCCAGCTGGTCACGGACTGCCTGAATCTTTTCCTCTTCTTCCTTCGTCAGCGGTTCCTGATTCTCACAGGCTTTCTGATTCTCTTCCAGTTCCCGAATCTCTGCCATACCAGGAATAGTTATCGTCACATCCGGGTTGGAACATACATAGCGGAGTGCCAGAGTTCCGTCTTCGATGGCACCTCCTGCCAGTGGTTTCATATCAATAAATCCGATGTTTTTCTCTCCACACCGACGAATCAGTTCAGCCCCCTGCTGTTCCACAATATTATAAGGAAACATAATCGTCTCCACCCAATCCAGGGTCAGCGCACGCTCAAAAACTTCCGTGGAATGCGCCGTGATTCCGATATGTCCGATCTTTCCAGCGTTTTTCGCCTCCAGCAGTGCTTCCAGTGCCCCACCTTCTCCGATCACCTGATCCAGCTGTTCCATACTCGGATTATGTACCTGATACAGATCAATATAGCCTGTGCGGAAATTCCGAAGACTTGTCTCGATATCTGCTGTCATCGCTTCTTTTGTTCTCGCCATGGATTTTGTTGCCAGCACGAACTGATCCCGGATTCCTTCCAGACCGTAGCCGATATACTGTTCACTGACAGTGTAGCCCCGTGCAGAGTCGATGTAATTGATTCCCCGCTTTACCATATCCTGCAACAGCTTTCTTGTTCCCTCTTCTTCGATCTTCTGAATCGGAATCCCGCCAAATCCCATGCGGGAAACCTTTAATCCGGTTTTTCCAAGTGTTTTGTATTCCATTTATATTTCTCCTTTTTCTGTGACATATGATCTGATTTTTCATGAGATACATTATAACATCTTATGGGGCGGAATGAAATCTAAAAAGAGCCAGTATTCTTATATTTTGATAAGAAATACCGGCTCTATTGAACTGACTGATTACACTCAGGTTTTCATCAATCCACTTAGTCATTTCTCAGTGCCGTCACCGGATCACTCTTTGCCGCTTTCTTCGACGGGATCAGTCCACCGATAAACGTAAGAAATACACTCAGCACGATCAGTATAAGTGCCGGAATCACCGGCAGGGATGCACTGACAGCAGTGGTATCTGCCAGTTTGTGAATCAGGGCATTGCCCGGGATCAGAAGTAACAGTGTCAGACCGATACCTATCAGACCTGCACACAGACCAATGATACAGGTTTCCGCATTGAACACCTGGGAAATATTTCCTTTAGACGCTCCTATTGCCCGCAGGATACCGATTTCTTTCCGGCGTTCCAGCACACTGATATAAGTAATCACTCCGATCATGATCGAAGAAACCACCAGTGAGATCGCCACAAACGCAATCAGCACATAACTGATAATATCAACAATATCCGTCACCGAGGACATCAGCGTTCCGACCATATCTGTGTAGCTGATCACCTGCTCGTCTTTTCCTTCTTTTTCCATCTTACTGTTATAATCATCCAGCAGCTGCACGATCTGTTCCTTACTCTCGAAGTTTTTCGGATAGATCGAGATACCACTCGGTTCTGCCTTATCTGCATAGCCGAGTTTCTGCAGGTTCGAATCATACGTTGTACTTCCGGTATTTCCCATGGACATCATCAGTTCGGTCAGTTCTTCTCCATCCATGCTTATATCAAATGCTCCGGTAAATGCATCCGCATCAATAGAAAATGCATTCTGCAGATTCTCTCCCAGCTGACGCATCGTCTGAGTCATGACTTGTTCCATCCCTCCGGCGATCTGTGTCATTATCTGCCCCATCGCTTTCGAAATCTGCGTCCCCAGTGCCTGTGACAGAGTATTTCCATAAGAAGAAAATGCACTCTGCATATAGGTTTCGATTGCCGTGGATATCTGTTCTTCCACTCCCTTCGTGTCGATCATCTTCATAAGACCTGCGGAAAGTTCCTGCTTCGCGCTGTCTGTTCCCAGATAATCCATAAAGTACTCACCCATTTTCGCCGGATCCGGGTAACCGTTTTCCTGTACATAGGCTTCATATCCTTCCAACAGCTCTTTCGAAAGTTTTTCCAGCTGTTCTTTCGTGATATTCACATCGCCGTTGATATGAATATTTTTCTCTGCCCAGGCAGTCAGGATCTGCTGGCATTCTTCTGTCTGGAGATATTCCGTCAGGTATTCATCCAGCTTCGTCATATCCGTATAGCCCTTTTCCTGGACATACTTCTGGAATCCGGTCATGATATCTTTGATCAGCTGCTGCAGTTCTTCTTTTGATACTTCGACAGAACCGCTCGATTCGATGATGTCTTTGATATTATTTTTCAAAATTTCCTGTGCTTTTTCTGTATTCAGATAACCAATAAAGTTCTCACCCAGACCGGAATAATCTGCTTCCGGATGTTCTTTTGCATATTCCTGGTAGCCCTTTAACAATGCAGCAGCAAGGTTGCTCACATCATCACCGGACGCCTGGATCTTGATTCCACTCATCAGATTACCGAGCGACAGATCCGGTGCTTTCGGAAGCGAAATATTGATGGCACTCAGATCCAGCATGCCCGAAAGATCCAGTGTATTCGGATCGACGGAAAATGCATCTGAGAGATCCGCGCTTCCTGCCATTGCATTGGCCATGGCATTTTCATCAAATTTAAATGCATTTTGCAGTTTATCCTCATCGATCTTAAAGAGGGATCCCATATCAAAATCATTATCCGATTCTTTACCAAATTCTTCATTGGTAAAGACATCAATATCTTCATTTTTCATCTGAGCTTTTACGATTTTACTGTTTTTCGCTTCCTCGATCACATGATCAGTCAGTTCTGCCGGATAATAGATACCGGTTCGAAGCAGGGCTCCGTTGGCATCCTCCGATGGTTGCACGATACCGACCACTTTCAGGTCTTCCCCGTTTTTCACCAATTTTTTCATATATTTATTATTATCCGATTTGTCTTTCCAGACCTTGTATTCACTGTCATAGCTGTAATAATCCGAAGCATTGACCAGTTTAAAGGTGGTTCCCAGAATATCCTCATAACGGTATGTGCCGATATTATCCGGAGTATCCACATCTTCATCCTTCATAAACTGTTCGATCATATCGTCAAGTTCCATAGCATCTCTGAGTCCCAGTGTGTACAAGAGAAAATCGCTGATACTTCCGTCCGCAGTCATAACTACCACACATTCGTCATAACTTTCCGGCCAGCGACCTGCTTTTACATCATACTGGTTTTTATACAGATTCTCCTCTCTCGGCATCTCATAAAACACATCTGTGCTCATCATCGAGGACATCATACTATTTGCACTCGACGAAGAACCAAGCCCCAGAGAAGCAAAGGATTTGTCCGGATTAACCTGACGAATCTTATCTCTATCTTTGTCCAGTCGAAAGATCTGCGGTGTTGCACTGTAACTGTATTCCACGGATTTTGCGTATTTGCTGACTTTCTTTTCATGATCATCCAGATATTTTTTCAGCGATTTCAGGTCATTGGAGTCCATCGTGGAGAACATATTTGTGATCATCTGCACGACATTGACCTGATCGTCGTCTTCCTTCTCCGCGTCTTTATCATCTGTCCCCATGTTCATCGTCATCATGGAAGTCAGGTCAAACCCGGTACTCTGGATCTCCAGTGGATATTCCGATAACGTTTCTTCTTCCACCGACTGGATATAAGCATTGACACCATTTGACAGTGCCAGGATCAGCGCGATACCGATGATACCGATCGATCCGGCAAAGGAAGTCAGAAGGGTTCTGGCCTTTTTGGTCTTTAAGTTATTAAAACTCAGTGCCAGAGCTGTCAGAAATGACATCGAAGATTTTCCCATATTTTTATGTTCCGGCGGGGACAGTGCTGCCTCATCCACCTCATAGGGATTTGTATCCGAACGGATCTTTCCATCCCGCAGATTGACGATTCTTGTGGCATAAAGTTCCGCCAGTTCCGGGTTATGGGTAACCATCACAACCAAACGGTCTTTCGCCACCTCCCGCAGCAGATCCATAACCTGTACACTGGTATTACTGTCCAGTGCTCCGGTCGGCTCATCCGCAAGCAGAATCTCCGGATCATTGACCAATGCTCTGGCGATTGCCACTCGCTGCATCTGTCCGCCCGACAGCTGGCTTGGTCGTTTTTCAATCTGTTCTCCCAGACCTACTTTTTCCAGGGCTTCTTTCGCTCTTCTTCTTCGCTCCGCTTTTCCCACGCCGGAGATGGTCAGCGCCAGTTCAACATTGGCGAGTAGTGTCTGATGCGGAATCAGATTATAACTCTGGAAGACAAATCCGATCGTATGATTTCGGTAGGAATCCCAGTCCCGGTCTTTGTATTTTTTCGTGGAAATCCCGTTGATGATCAGATCCCCGCTGTCGTAACGATCCAGCCCGCCGATAATATTTAACAGTGTGGTCTTTCCTGAACCACTGGGCCCGAGAATCGCAACAAATTCATTATCCCTCAGATTCAGACTGACATCATCCAGGGCTTTCTGAACCAGTTTTCCTGTTTTATATTCTTTTCGAATGTGTTGGATTTGAAGCATGTTCTTCTTTCCTTTCTTTTGCTTCGCTGTTTTCATGATAAACCACCATAAAACATACGGCGCCAACACCAAGATCATCCGGTGTCAACGCCGATTTTCGCAGATGATTATATACTAACATAAATTTTGCGGGGTGAAAACAAAAAGAATCTAAACTTCTGTAAAACATATCTAAAGAACCGGGCAAATGCAAGTGCTGACATCTGTCCTGTTCTGTTTTCTACATATTTTTTAAGGATGATAAAGCATGAAAAGACAATTCGAACTCATGGTAAATTCTACAGTTTCCTGTGCACTGTCCAGTGCCTCATCTACACCCATACCACTCTGTGCTGTGAGAAATCAATACTACTGTCTGTAATATCGTTAAAACCTCATTTCAGTCTTGTCCGTAGCTGCCCCATGTTCTTACTCTTACAATACCAGTACATTATCAGATAATGTCTACGCTGTTAACACCCGGAATCTCTTCCAATTGTTCCACATATGTACTTTTGTATGCAGTAGGTAACCGCAGAGTCAACAGCAGAGCGCATGGTGTTTTCTTCGTTTTTCCCTTTATCACATCCATAGTATCTACCTGTATCTGATTCTCCTGAAGTTTTTCCAAAAATTCAGAAATGCTTCCATTGGTTTCCAGTTCCACATAGACGGATAAATATTTACTGCGCCGAAAAATATATTTTTCCAGACGTGGAAGCACGTGAAGGGAAATTAGTACACACACCGTAATGATAACTCCACCATCCAGAAACCCGATCCCCACTGCAAGACCAACGCATGCACATGCCCATAAACTTGCCGCAGTTGTCAGTCCCCTCACCTGATGCCCGGACACAATGATGGTTCCTACTCCAAGAAATCCTACCCCGCTGATCACCTGCGATGCCATACGCGAAAGATCCGATTTCCCAGGAAAATATACCTCCATATACTGCGCCGTCAACATAACCAGCGTTGCTCCCAGACATACGATCGTATTCGTCTTTGTTCCTGCTCCACGTTTTTTCAATCCTCTGTCCAGACCGATCACACATCCAAGTATCATGGAAACTACGATTCTAATCAAAACATTGGCAATTGTCCATTCCGCACATGAAAAACCAAACATGCGATTCCTCCTTATAACTTTTTGTTCTCGTATTTCTTTTATTATACTATATCATATTTTTATATGCTTTTTTCAAACATTTCAATATACTTTATCTATTATACTTAATTTTAATACATATTATTTTTAACTTTGCTGTATTAAAATAATCGTATCTTTCTTCTGCCAGTAAGCTGATTCTTACAAAATGTCATTTTTTATAGAAAGACAGACCAGATCGGATATCCGGCTCTAGTCTGTCTTTTCACACTTTTATTCTTTTTCAGAAATGATCTTCTCCATAAAGATCCCCGGAATCAGATAGTCTTTTTCCTCTCCGGTGTTTCCAATCAATTTATCCAGCATACGCTCCATCGCACACTGCGCGATCTTCTGCTCATCCTGGCGGATATGTGTCAGTTTGTACTGCCCGGATCCGATGTGGTTTTCATCCATGCAGCACACTTCTATTCTGCCCTTTAACGCTTTTGCTTCCAGAACAGCCTCTGTCTCCATGGCAACACTGTACTCACCACATACGATACCTTCGAGTTCCTTGCTGTATCTCTCAATATACTCTGCAATCTGTTTTCGATAGATCTCTCCGCGGGCTTCCACCGGATTATCATAGGTAATATACGGGAGACTACACTTTCCGACCGGAATCATACCATATTCGGAGATTCCCTGATAAAATCCTTCATTGCGTTCTCCAAGTGAAGACGTTCCTGTTTCTTCCACTGTGATAAATCCTATTTTTTTCTTCCCGGTTTCCGCAAAATACCGAACCAGCCGCGACATGCTCTGCACATTGTCCGTCCGTACCGAATCCAGTGAAATTCCATCTAATTTTTTATCAATAAGTACAGTGGGATATCCGTCAATCACCAGTCGAAGAATCTCGGTATTATAATACGAGCCATGGCATGGCATTACAAACATTCCCTTCGCACCGATACCGCGCAGATAGCGGATTGCCTGTGTCTCCAGTTCCCGGTTTCCGTAGGAAAAACATGGGTACAGATGGTATCCCGCCTTTCTGGCCAGCTGCTCCAGTTCATACATGATCTGCAGACCATAGCTGGAACTGATATGTTCAAAAATTACTCCGAGAACAGGTTCCCCTGTCTGAATAATCTCTGATTTTTCCGGTAATACCGCTTTTTCTTCCACCTCAATCCTGCCAACTTCCGGGTATTCCATGACAAAACTGCCTTTTCCTCTGATCCTGCGAATCCTGTGTTCTTCTGCCAGAAGATTCAGTGCTTTTTTTACCGTGATCGCGCTCACTCCGTAATGTGCAATCATATCCTCCTCCACCGCAAGTTTATCACCCGGTTTCAGATCACCACACTCTATCTTCTGTTTCAGATCATTATATACATTTTCGTATAGAAACTGCTTCTTCGCCATGAGTACCCTCCGTTTTTTCTAATTCTGCCTCCAGTTTTTCCACCAGATCCAACAGTTCCAATGGTTTGCGGATGATATAATCCGGCACTTCTTCCTCATTTTTCGGCTCCATCGGATACCTCGGACTCCATTTGATAAATACAGAAGTAATCCCAAAACGGTTGGCACCCACAATATCTCTCTCCAGATTATTTCCTACCATAATAATACGTTTTTTATCTTCGTCCGTCAGATGCAGCAGTTTCATCGCCGTCTCAAACATCGCCTGTGACGGTTTTTTTTCTCCTACTTCCTCTGAAATGGTTCTCGCATCAAAAATATTTTCCAGTCCATGCTGACCGTAAGAATTATCAAAAGACTGTGTATATCCATCCGCTACCAGTTCAATCGTATACCCTCTTTCTTTCAGGGTAAGAAGCATCTCTTTTGCACCGTCGATCAATTCGCAGCTTTGTACGATCGGTGAACCTTCGTTTCGGTATTCGGTTCCTTCATTTACCAAAGTGTCTCCGCTGTCTGTAAATACGATTAATTTTTTGCTCATGATTTTCTCTCCATCTATGTTCTGCTGTCATTTTCTTTTTTCGTATTCTCATTTTAACATATTAAATATATTTTGCAACGGTTTAAGTATATTTAATATGGTTTTTTCATATATTTTATTATCAGTAGTTATGTAAAAATATAATAAAGTACAAAAAAAGTAGTATAGCATCTGTTTGTCAGTCACCATACCACTTTTATCTGTTATATTTTTTTACTTTTCTTCAAACCTGCACAGCGCTTTCACCTGTGCCCCGTAGATCGAATGATTCCCATTGACCATATAGGCCAGCAGGCAGACCACAACCAGAGGGATCGTATTCTGGCTTCCAAAGACTTCCAGTCCGATCAGGATCGGTGCAATTACCGTGTTGGTTGCACTGCCAAATACCGCTGCATAGCCAAGGGACGCGCAGATAACCGGTGAGATTCCGAACACAGAGCCAAGCACTGCACCCAATGACGCACCAATGGAAAATAACGGTGTTACCTCTCCACCCTGAAATCCAATCGCAAGTGTTGCAATCGTCAGAAAAAGTTTCAGGATCCAGTCATATCGGTAGATGGTATCGCCGGTAAAGGATGCCGTGATCAGGTTAGTTCCGAGTCCGCTGTATCTCGCACCATGTAATGCCAGCAATATCACAGCAAGAGGAATGGCAAGGCATCCGATTCGCACCAGTGGATTGCTGATTTTGTCTCCTGCCAGCTTCTTCGTCTTCTGCAAAAGTACAGAAAAACACCGCCCGGTCAATCCAAACGCCAGACCGAGGATTACCAGGATACCTGCATTTTTTACATCTCCGATTTCCCAGATTTCCTGTACATCTACAGAAAATTTTTCCAGCCCCAGTAAATGTGAGGTTGTGGATGCTGTATAGGACGCGATCAGTGCCGGAAGCAGCGCATCATATTCCACATAACCGGAAACCCCCACTTCCATCGCAAAAAATACTGCTGCCAGCGGTATCTGGAACAGCCCGCCAAATCCCGCTGCCCTACCGGTAATCAGCATCACCGGTTTTGTTTCTTTGATATGGAGCCGTCTGCCCGTCTCATGCGAGAGCGTCGCACCAATCTGCACCGCCACCCCTTCCCGTCCGGCACTGCCGCCGAAAAGATGCGTGATCCACGTTCCGATCATCACCAGCGGAACGAGTGCCAGCGGTATTTCTTCCCGTTTTTTCTGTCCCACTTCGAATACCAGTGTCATCCCCTTCAGGCTCAGGCTGCTGAAACGCTGATACATCCAGACAATTGCCAGACCAGCCACCGGAAGGATCGGGAGCAGATAACGATAATATTGCCCACGAAAATCCGAAATTGCCAGCAACCCTCTTCCGAAAATCGTGTCGACGATTCCCACGCAGATACCTACTAATACGGCAAGAATCACGTATTTTCCTTGCAGAATCCATTGTTCCTGTTTTTCTGCGGATATTCCTGTTTTCTTCTTTTTCATTCTGTACTCATCTTTCCTCTCTGTTTCTCTGATGTGTTTCGGTTTTTCCCGTAAAAAAGGCTGATAACCCCGTGCTTTGCACAGAAGTCATCAGCCCTTTGGCGGTTTCGATTAAAAATCGTGGGAGAACCTCATTCCCGTTCTGAGGAAAAGTATAACAGTTTTTCCGCACATTCGTCAAGACACAATCTGTTACGTTCACGCTTTCCTCTATTCACGGAATTTTTTTCAGAACACCATCTCATTCCCCCGGTTCTTCCGCATCCGCCGGAACACCCCTTCCGGGATTGCCACGCAGAGTCCGCCGAGGATCAACAGTACACCGATCAGCTCTCTCCACGGGTACACGAATTTAAAATAACCAACCCGGCTTTTCATCACCACGGCAACAGCACCAAGCACTCCACTTCCCACCGTCAGTACCAGAACCCCGACGATCAGTCCGTAGAAAATTCCTTCCATCCGCGTCATTTTCTTTAGCTGCCGGGTTGTCATGCCGATGCTTTGCATCACGGAAAATTCTTTTTTTCTTACCGTATATCCTGTTACGATCACATGGAAATAGTTCATTGATCCCATAAAAAGCAGCACCAGACAGAGTCCGTACATGATGATTCGGCTGGACGCGATATAGGATCTGGCAGCGGACAACAGTTCTGATTTGCTTACCAGCATCAGTGTCCGCGCATCCGAGATATAATCTCCATGACTGCTTCCCGTCACGAACTGCATATTGTAGCTGTCCACGGATTTTTCTACGGATTCCCGGATCATCGGCTCCATCGATCGGTTGACGTCCATCTCCAGCACAAAGGTCTGTACCGGCAGCTGCATCCGCTCCATCCCTTTCTCGCTCACCAGAAAATACACGATCCCCGGTCCGTTCCAGGTCGTGTCGAGTGCCGGAAGTCCCTTTTCTTTAAAGTTCAGATAGCCGCAAAACTTCATATCCGCCGTCTTTTCTCCCTGCACAGTATAAGTGGAAAATGTCTCTCCCACATCCTCTCTGCCTTTTTGTGCTTCGATTCTCGAAAACAGATTATAGTGTAGCATGATTGCACCCGTTCCTGCCTCCACACTGTCAATATCCAGACCCAGATCTTTCTCTTCATTAAACACTTTCAGTTCTTCCAGATAGGTATCACTGACCTGTTCTGCCACAAATTCATAAAGTTTTGGAGCGGTTTCTTCTCTATTTTCCGCATTCTCCTCAGGGATTTGATTCCCTTCCAGTGTCTCTCTTCGAAGATCCAGGATTTTTTCATCCAGCTGTAACTTGCCATAACCGCCCGTTACCTTCGCCACCGTTTCCACCCCGTCAAGACCTGTCATTTTTTCAATCAGATTTTCCGGAAAATACGTCTCCTCCGTCGGATACTGGCTGATCGTCCCGGAGGATATATCTGTCATGATCTTAAAATCGTGGTTCTCCGCCTCGATCTGGTTGGTCATATCCGTTCCCTTCGTGATCACAACGGCAGAAAGTGCCACGCAGATCCCGAGAGTAAGAGAAACAATCGTCAGCACACACCGTTTCCGAAAACGGAACAGATTTCTCCATGCCATCGCTTTCAACGGATCTTTGCTCTGTCTTTTACTTTTTCTCCCTACAGATACTTTTTCCATATACTGTATCGATTCCACAGGAGAAAGTTTTCCGATTTTCCGGATAACACCTGCGGCTCCGAGAAATGTAACCAGCATCCCGAAGCAGACAGACGCTGCCAGCATCCAAGGCCGAAACGCGATCATCGCAGAGGCTCTTCCCAGACCATGCAGATACATCCTCGAAAGCAATGCCGGAATCCCCGTCAAGGTAAATGCAATACCTGCCACACTTCCCCAAAGACATCCCAGCACCGCGATTTTCCGTATCTGGCGGTACGCGATGCTTCGGATCTGTTTCTCGGTCGTTCCCAATGTTTTTAACAGACCGAATCTTCGGATATCTTTTCCATAGGAAATGTGAAGCACATTATAAATCAGTAACCATGCAGCAAATAAGATCACCACAGCCATCACCGCTGCGATATCATATCCGCCGACCAGTTCGGTCACAGCCTCCAGATCCAGTCCGGTACCGCCGAAAAACTGCTGACTGTCATCCCGCATCGGAATATCCTGATACAGCCGGTCTTCCACCGTCTGACCATCCACACTCCCGCTCTGTTCGATCAGTAACGTTCTCGACACTTTCGAAAGATCCAGCTGATCCAGATAGGTCTTTGAAAAATAGCCGTACGCTTTTCCCATCGAAGGATCTACATATTCCGTATAATATCCAGACAACCGGAAATCCCCGGAGTGTTCTTCTCCCTCACTGTCCGTCATCGTCACCGGGATTACCATCCCTAGCTTCGGTTTGCTAACCCCAAGCAGCTTCAGAGCCCGCATGGGCAGCATAATTTCATTCTCTTTCGTCGGATATTCTCCATGAATATCTGTATACGCCGGTTTCTGCATGTTTTCCCACGCCGTCTTGTCTAACATTGTACACAAAAAAGCGTCTGTGGCAGCAAAATCCGTTTCCATTCCCGCAGATCGGATATATGCCAGTTCCTGTATTTTCCGATACTGTTCTTCCGATGGATCCTCCAGTGTGGTGCTGGCTTTTGTTCCGCCATTTCTTACCATCAGGAGATAATCTGCCTGTATCTTTCCGATAGCCAGACTGAATACACAAAATATCATCCACACGGCAAATGCAACCGTTCCGATCAGGATCCTGTTTCTTCTTTTATTTTCCTGATATTCCCTTTTTGCCAGCAGCCGCAGGATCTTCTGGTTGTTATTTTTCATCCGAATCACCCGTCACCTTTCCATCCTCGATACGGATGATCCGTTCTGCCATCTGTGCGATCTCTTCGTTATGCGTAACCAGCAAAATCGTCTGATGATACCTTTCTGCACTTGTCTTTAACAGCCCGACCACTTCCATTCCGGTCACCGAATCCAGATTACCGGTGGGTTCATCTGCCAGAATCACCGCCGGCTTCGTGATCAGTGCCCGCGCGATCGCAACCCGCTGTTGCTGGCCACCGGATAGCATATGTGGCATATGATCCAGTTTTTCCGTCATTTTCAGACTTTCGGTAATTTCTTTCAAAAACTTCCGATCCACACGCATCCCGTCCAGCAATAACGGCAACATTATATTTTCCCGGACACTGAGTGTCGACACCAGATTATAATTCTGAAAAACAAATCCGATATTTCTTCTTCGAAAAATGGTCTTTTCTTCCCCGGACATTCCCTTCAGTGCTGTTCCCCGCACCCACACCTGACCATCTGTCGGCTCGTCCAGACCGCCCAGCATATGAAGCAGCGTGGTTTTCCCACTTCCCGAGGAGCCAACAATAGCTCCGAAGGTTCCTTCTTTTACAGAAAGTGAGACACCATCCAGGGCGCGCACGATCCCGGATGGTGTCGGATAATATTTTTTTACTTCTTTTGTCTCAAGTATCTGCATGTTTTTCCTCCTGTCGCAGTTATCTGTTCTTTTTCTCTGCTTTTCTATGATTGTAACAGCCAAAACTTACAAACTGCTTACACGGGAAGAAAAATCGCTACTTCCAGTCCCTGTTCTTTTCTTTTTGCTTTCATGAATCCGCCGTGGAGCGTCACGATCTCCCGGCTGATATACAGTCCCAGACCAAATCCCGGTTCTCCGGTCACTCTGCTTCCCCGGTAAAACCGCTGAAAGATCCGGTTTTCTTCTCCTTCCGGAATCCCGATGCCATCGTCGGATACCACGATTCTTGTATACATTTCATCCTGCCGCACGACAACCCGGATCTTCGAGTGTTCCGGTGCGTATTTTACGCTGTTGTCCAATAGATTATAGACCGCCTCGCCTAGCCAGTTCCCATCATGCCACACTTTTGTCTCTTCCGCTCCGGTTACTTCCACTTCCATCTGCTTTTCTTCTGCCGCTTTCTGTACCAGAAGTACCGCTGAAAATATCGTATCCGCCAGAGCATCGGTTGTTTTTTTGATCTGGATCATCTGTTGTTCCAGCCGCGCCATCTTGATAAAACTTTCTGTCAGAAAATGCAGCCGCTGTTCGGATTGTTCCAGTGCGCGCAGGTATGTCCTTCCCGGCTCTCCCGATATCTCGCCCTCTAAAAGCTGTGTGTAACTCTCCACGCCCGCCAGAGGATTCCGCATCTGATGCGCGATCTCCCCGATCAGTGCTTTCGTCTCATCCCGCTCTCTGGTAATCCGTGCTTCCACGCCCTGATTTTTCTCAGAAATCCTGCGAATCTGATAACGGATCTTTGCCGGAAGTGTATCTTCATACCCGATTTCTCCCGGCTGGATACATTCCCCGTTCAGAACCCGCTCCAGCATCCGGGAAATCTCTTCCATCTCCTGCTGTGCTTTTCTTTTTCGAAACATGTTATTCTCCAAACGTATAGCCAAGCCCAAACACATTTTTCACATACACAGGATGTGCAGGATCCGGCTCGATCTTCTTTTTCAGGCGGTTCAGCGTCACATGCAGCGTATTTTCTTCCACAAAATTCCCACCATCATCCCAGACCTGTTCCAGAAGCATGCGTTTTGTTACTACTTTTTTCTGATTTCGCGTAAGTACTTCCAAAATCCCGTACTCTTTCGGTGTCAGCGCTACCGGCTTTCCCTGGATCCTCGCTTCTTTCCGGTCATAGTCCAGGCTGAAATCCTGATAATAAAACACCTGATTCGGCTCACCGCCTGTTCTTCGAAGCACCGCCTCGATATGTTTTAAAAGCACCGCAAGTGCCACCGGTTTTACCAGGTAATCGTCCGCACCCGCATCGAATGCTTCTACGATATCCTCTTCTTCATCTCTCGCTGTTAGAAAAATAGCCGGCAGTTTCTCCTGCCCGCTCCTTTGCCGGCACAGTTCCACGCCGTCTCCATCCGCAAGCCCGCGGTCGATTAAAAGCAGATCCACCGGCTGTCTCTCCAGCAACCGGCGGGCTTTTGTCACAGATTCCGCTGCAAATGCCTGATATCCATGGGACGTGAGCATCTCCACCAGCGCCTGCCCAAGCAGCGTGTCGTCTTCGATCACTGCGATTTTATACATCTTTACACATCCGATCTGGCGTAACTGTTTTTCATCTGGTTGCTCAGTTCATACAGAACTTTTTTCAATGTCGCAGAAGCTTCTTTCTGTACCATTTCTGCCACTTTCCGGTTCGCTTTGCGTTTCAGTTCCATCTGTTTTTCCGGATCTTTTTCATCAGCAAGAAGTGCATCGTACTGGTTGATCAGTGCATGACTTTTTGCCAGGACATTTTCCTGATAGTGCTCCACATGGAACAGAGATTTTCCATAAGAAGCATCTGCCATCGCTGCGATCATGCGGCTGGTCCAGTAGAAGTTTTCGGTAGAGACTTCACCGGTCGTGTTGGCAAGATATTCCGGTGTCTCGTCCACATCCGCATAGAACGGAACCATCGTGTTAAATGCATTCGATGCGTAAGCCACCCATTCCAGCGTTCCAAATGCAGCTCCTCCTTCCGGGCGCATCTGGATCAGAGACATAAAATCATTTCGGTTGATACCGATCGAACGGTACGCACCGCTCATGGATTTGTCTCCATAGGACAGATACGGGTCATACGGTGTTCCCTGATAATGTGCAGACAATACATATTTTACATCTTCCGGCGTGATCTTCTTTTCCGGAACCATGCACCACGGAATGTCATCGGACAGTGGTGTGTAATCGGCGTCCGGACCGTCCCAGTTTACGGAATTCGGATTCAGATACCGTTCCATGTACCAGGCTCTCGGCGTATTGTATACATGGTCGGAATCGTCATGGCTTCCGAAGGCATCTCTTGGATTCAGAACACTGTCCATCGAGAGATCCAGATGGTATTTTTCAATAAATTCTTTCAGATCCGGGGAGCACATATATTCTTTCTGTTCGCCCAGCGCATCTTCCAGATCAAAGGTATCGATACCAAGCTGGTTTGGCATCACAACATACACATCATCCGGCACTCTTCTTGCCATCCAGTGATGTCCGCCGATCGTCTCCAGCCACCAGATCTCGTCAGCATCCTGGAAAGCGATTCCGTTATTTTCATATGTGCCATACGTTTCCAGAAGCTGTCCCAGTCGGGCAACACCCTCGCGGGCGCTCTTAATATAAGGAAGCACCAGGCACACGATGTCTTCCTCTCCGATACCACCCGGTACTTCTTCCTGACCGTCTTTTGCCGGCTGATATACCACCAGCGGATCGGCGCCCTGTACACGCGGGTTGGTTGTGATCGTTTCGGTGGCTGTCATGGCTACATTTGCCTCATTGACACCGCTTGCTGCCCAGATTCCTTCTCCTTTTTCTGCATTTGGCATGGATGTATAGCGCATCGCCTGTTCCGGCAGTTCTACTTTCACATGGGAGAGCACGGAAATATAGGTTTTCGGCTGTTCTTTGGGTGTTACCACCGTGAATTTTTTCGCTGTAAAATGTCCGGATCCGGAGTCGTCGTTGCGAGCGATCATTGTGGATCCGTCGTAGGATGCTTTTTTACCTACTAAGATTGTTGTACAAGCCATTTTTCTCATCTTCCCTTCTGTTTGTTTTGCTGGTTTTTATTTTAGCACATTGCTAACTTACTGTAAATCTGACCTTTTTGGTATACGGACGAAATCTTTTCGCGTACGGACGAACCCATGCCCAGGCTCCCACTCGTCAGACAACCGCTGGCAACGCAAATCTGAGCATTAACTCCGGCTATGTTCACGAGGGTCGGCGGACCCTCGCGAAAGCCTACGTAAATGCTGGATCTCATCTTTGCTAAGAGCGCCAGCATAAGGCTGTCTGACGAGTGGAAGCCTGGGCATGGGTTCTGGATGTTGGAGACGGAAGATGTGCGTAAAATTGATAGGTGTTGAAGACAGAAGGTACATGTAAAATTGATAGGTGTTGGAGACGGGAGGTACACATAAAGTTGGCAGGTTTTGGGAACTGAAGGTGCGCGTAAAGTTGGTAGGTTTTAGGAACTGAAGATACGCGTAAAGTTGGTAGGTTTTGAAGAAAATTCATACATTTATCTTGGTGGCTTTCTGGACTTTGCTATCATTTTTTGTTATACTTTTCTACAAAATTTACTCTCTTATTTTGGGAGTACAGAAAACTAAAAGGAGGTTATGTGACCGGATATTTCCGGTTGCTCTGTGTGTATGAAAAAGATATTTCAGATCTTTGCCCGTGATATGCGGCGGCTGTTTACCAACCCGGCAGCAGCGATCGTCATGGTCGGCGTGTGTGTTCTTCCATCGCTATACGCCTGGTTCAATATTGCCGCCAACATGGATCCTTACGGCAATACCAGTAACATCAAAGTGGCGATCGCCAACTGTGATGCCGGAGCCAGTACAGAGACGATGTCTCTGGATGCCGGAGGCACCATCGTGGATACGTTGAAGAAAAATAAGCAGCTCGGTTGGACGTTTGTCGATGAAAAGCAGGCAAAAGCCGGTGTGACTTCCGGAAAATATTATGCCGCTATCGTGATTCCCGAAAATTTCAGTGAATCGCTCCTTAGTATTCTGGACGGCGAGGTGAAACAGCCGGAACTGGACTACTATATCAATGAGAAGAAAAATGCGATTGCTCCGAAGATTACTGCAACCGGTGCTTCGACGATTCAGCAGCAGATCAACGACACGTTTTCTTCGGTAGCCGCAGAAACGGTATCGGAACTGATCCGTACTTCCGCCGGTGATCTGACCGGAAAGATTGATAAGAGCAATTCCGAACTTTCCACTGCACTTTCTGAGACGAGAGACAATCTGAAAGAGTATCAAAAAGTTCTGAAAAATTTTGAAGAAACATCCGGTTCTTCCGAGAAGCTGATCAAGGATGCGCTGGAGACTCTCGATGCAGTATCTTCTGCCGCGGACTCCGGCTCCAAAACGCTGACTGACACGACAGCGCTTCTTGCTGCCAGCCGACAGTCACTGGGATCTTTCTCGAGTCAGTTCAGCAGTGCATTATCGAATGGTGAAACACTGTTAAATAACACGTACGCTTCCGCAATTGTAAAACTCGGTACGTTCGAGACGAAAGCTTCTCAGGTGAATACGGTGATCGGTGATAGTATCGATTCTGTAACCAGTCTGAACCAGAAACAGGCAGAATTACTCGCTGAACTTCAAAAGCTTCATGAATCCATCGGTTCCGATTCCACGCTTTCCGGGCTGATTGGGGAGAAAATTACTGTTCTGCAACAGCAGAATGCTTCTTTTCAGGAACTTCTGGATTCTTTGAGTACCAGCAATTCCAGTATTCAGAAAGCTATGACCACAGCACAGAATACCAGAACTTCTCTGGAAAAACTGGTGACGGACAGTCGTTCCTCACTTCAGACTTACCGGAATTCTCTGAATGAATCTCTGATTCCGAAGTTAAGTCAATCCATGGATGCATTATCTACCTTGAGTGGAACGCTGACCGCAACACTTTCGGATGTGAATCCGACCATAGAACAGTTAAAACTGATTCTCACCCAGCTGGATACCAGCCTGTCGGACAGTTCTGCTGCCCTCGGACAGACCGGCGGTGTGCTGGACACCATCGATCAGCAGCTCTCCACGATCACTACCGATCTTGGTGTGTTACAGTCTTCCGATATTTATAACCAGCTGATCACTTTAAAGGGACTGGATGCCGACTCAATTTCAGACTTTATGTCCTCTCCGGTTTCTATTCAGTCGAAAGTATTGTATGAAGTGGAAAATTATGGATCCGGCATGACACCTTTTTACACCAATCTGGCTTTATGGGTTGGCGGACTGATCCTGGTTTCGATCTTAAAACAGGAAGTAGACAAGGATGAAAAAATCTCCCGTTTCACTCCTTCTCAGGCTTATTTCGGACGCTGGCTTGTCTTTGTGATCATGGGGCTGATTCAGGGATTCATCGTGTGTGCCGGAGATATTTTATTACTGAAAACACAGTGCCTGCATCCGGTGGCCTTCATCCTCGCCGGTATGTTCTGTTCGTTTGTATATGTCAACCTGATCTATGCGATGGCTCTGACGTTCAAACACATCGGAAAAGCGCTTGCTGTTCTTCTGGTCATCTTACAGATCCCGGGATCTTCCGGAACGTATCCGATCGAGATGACACCGATATTTTTCCAGAAACTTCATCCGCTGCTTCCATTTTCCTACGGCATCAGCGCGATGAGAGAATGTATCGCCGGTTTCTATGGTCATACTTATGCAAAAAATCTGGGAATTCTTGCGCTGTTTTTACTGCTTGCGTTCTTTATCGGACTGGTTCTTCGTCTCCTGTTGATGAATCTGAATCATCTGTTTGACCGACGACTGGCTGAGACAGATCTGATGCTTGGAGAAACCGCCAGTGATGAACTGCAGCGCCCGCAAATGCAGCTGATGCTTCGTGCACTGATGCGTGATGATGAGGCACGAAAAGAATTTATGGAAAAATCGGAACGTTTTGAGCGACGGTATCCATATCTGATCCGATATGGTTTCCTTGCCATCGTGATCATCCCTCTGATCTTCCTGATCCTGATGTTCAGCCTGGAATCCAAAATCGTTTATCTGATTCTCTGGATCGTCTCTCTGATTGCTCTGGTCTTATATCTGATCTGTGTGGAATACATTCACGATAAGATCCGGCGCCAGATGGAACTGGGCGGTATCACTTCCGAAGACCTGGTACACGTGATAGAGGAGGAAAAAGAACGATGAAAAATATATGGAAAATTTTCCAGCGGGATCTGCAACAGATACAGAAAAATGTCATCGCTATGATCGTGATCATCGGTATCACCGTTGTTCCCTGCCTGTACGCCTGGTTCAATATCGCTGCCAGCTGGGATCCTTATGAAAATACCGGTAATCTGAAAGTGGCGGTCGCCAGCGTGGACGAGGGCTATGAGGGAAGTATCATTCCGATCAAACTCACCCTCGGCGATCAGGTACTATCTGCCCTCCGGGAAAATACGCAGCTGGAGTGGGTATTTACCACAAAATCCAAAGCCATGAAAGGTGTAAAATCCGGCAAATACTATGCAGCCATCGTCATTCCCGAAGATTTCAGCCGGAATATGATGAGTGTATTCACCAGTGATATCCAGAAACCGGAGATCACGTATTATTCTAATGCGAAAGAAAATGCTATTGCACCGAAAGTCACAGACAAAGGGGCAACCGCGATTCAGACACAGGTGAATGAAGTCTTTATTGAGACGATCTCGGACACCGTATTTACCGCCCTGCAGACCGTATCAAATGCGGCAGACCGCGAAGGTTCCAGTGAGATTGTCGGCAACCTGATCACCAATCTGGAAAAGATCCATACGGATCTGACCACGGCTTCCAGCACTCTGCAGTCTTTTTCCGGTATGACTTCTTCCGCACAGCAGCTTCTTGATACGACTGCTTCTTTCCTGCAGCAGACACAGAAGCAGACAAAATCCAATGTAGATGCCTTAAAAGAGACGCAGAAATCATTTTCCGGGCTGCAACAGACCGTTTCCGGGACCACGGACAGTATCAATACGGCACTGACTGCCAGCAAAGGGTTTTATGACCAGATGGCGGAAGTGATTGATTCCGCTTTGCAGACACAGAGTTCCGATGCTTCCGCTGTTTCCGATACGTTACAGTTACTTGCCGGTCGTGTCGATCAGGTGATTACTTCTTATACTTCCCTTCGGGACAGTATCGCACAGATTGGAGAGGATCATGAGGCACTGACTTCTGTCACCGGTTCTCTGGTGGCAAAACTGGATGCTTCTATCACCACACAAAAAGAAATCCGCGATAAGTTAAATGCAACCGCATCTTCTCTTACTTCTGCGGTTTCGGATGTGGAAAATGATAAAAAAGAGCTGGATGATCTGATTCGTCAGAGCGCTTCCGGCATCAGCAGTGTAAAATCAGAGTATGAATCTTCGGTTCAGGCGCAGTTAAACAGTCTGCTCTCTTCTGTCTCTGACACCCGTTCGGATATCTCCGGGCTGATGACGCAGCTGGATAACAGTATGGATGGCATCTATACACTGGCGGATTCGGCAAGTTCTGATCTGTCTGAGATCCAGACCACGCTGGATGACTCCTGTAAGCTGCTTACAAAGGCTTCTGAGAAATTGGAAAAAACAACTGGAAAATTGAGCAGTATGCAGGAAAGCGGGGATTTTTCTCAACTGGAATCTCTGATTGCCGGGGATACGGACAGTATCAGTTCGTTCCTCTCCGCACCCGTTTCTCTGAAAACTACAGAAGTTTACCCGATTGAAAATTATGGTTCTGCCATGGCTCCGTTTTATTCTACGCTTTCGATCTGGATCGGCGGCATTGTTCTGGTGGCGATGTTGAAAGTTACGGTATCGAAAAAGAGACTTGATGGTTTAAAGAATGTGAAGCTTCACCAGATGTACTTGGGACGGTATCTGATTTTCCTGATTGTTGGGCTGTTGCAAAGTTCGCTGATTTGTCTCGGGGATCTGTTCTATCTTGGTATTCAGTGCAAACATCCGTTTTTGTTTGTGCTGGCGGGATGGATCTCAAGTATCGTGTATGTAAATATTATTTATACGCTTACGGTTTCTTTCGGGGATATCGGTAAAGCGATCAGTGTGGTTTTACTGGTTGTTCAGGTTGCCGGTACCGGCGGTACCTTCCCGATTGAAGTGGCTCCTGGATTTTTCCGGGCGGTTTATCCGCTGCTTCCGTTTACGCACAGTATGGCTGCTATGAGAGAGGCTGTTGGAGGTGTGTATGGTATGGATTATTGGATGGATCTTGGGAAACTTGGAGTGTTCTTGATTGTTTCACTGGTTGTGGGACTGGTGTTGAGACGACCGATTATTCGGATGAATGATGAGTTTACGGAGAAGTTGGAGGAGACGAAACTTATCTAACTTTTGTATTGAGAGTTTGTTCCAGACGGACGCCCCGGAGGTAGGGAGTCTGTGTGGCGCAACGTGGGCAGGGCAACTTTGAGCTAAGCATTAACTCCGACTATAATTCACGAGGGTCAGCTGACCCTCGCGAAAGTCTGCGTAAATGCTGGATCTCAAAGCTTGCCCTAACCGCCCACCTACAGAACCTGCCACTGGCAGCTTCCTCCGGATGCAATGCAACAAAGTGTTGCGTCACACAGACTCCCTACCTCCGAGGCTGTTTTTCCTATTTTCTGAATTTTTTTAATTCTTGCACTTACTAATTCTTAATTAATCTATTCCTCTTGTCTTATATATTCAATATTTCTACTTATAAATTCATCATTTCTTTGATTCTATTTACAAATAACTCTCTCAAATTATTATAAGATCACTCTTTCTCCTCAATTTATCATTGCAATTGCATGTTTTTGTTTACACTTTTTGCAACCAAAACTTTTATTATTTCTGCTATTCTTTTTCTCATCTTAATAGTTATTTTTCATTTTCTTATTCTGATGATGCCTGCGAAAATCTATTATCAGTATTTTCGTCTGTGAGGGTCTGTTTGAGTTTTTCCACTTCTGCAGGGATATCCGGGCGGAAAGAGAGGTACCAGGTTTCGGTTTCGGTGATGTATTTTTGGCGGAAGTGTCTGCTGGTGCAGGAGGCAGTTCTCAGGTTATGGAGGCGGTCGGCTCCTTTTACGGCGTAGGCTATGGGATTTTGGCGGATGCGGGTGACGTAGGTTTGCATGTCATAACCTTTTTCTTTGGTGAGCAATTTTACCGCTTGCAAGACTTCTTCACCGGCGATGGAGCGGATCTCGTCTTCGGTGGCATCTGTGTCTTCCAGAAGATCGTGAAACAGGGCAACGATCAGATACTCGATATCATAGCCTTCTTTTTTCAGAATCTTGGCTACCGCCACCGGGTGCGTGATATACGGATCCCCACCGATTCTTTTCTGGGTTCCATGTTTCTTTTTTGCAAATTCATAGGCTTTTTCGTATAGCGCCTGATCATATACGATCTGCTTTTCTTTTGTCTGCATCTCTTCCATAGAACTGTCCTCTTTTCTTTTGTATCCAACACTTATTTGTAATACATATTTTTTAACAGGATAAATATCATTTAAAAAAATTCTCACTCCTGTCTCTCATTTTTCCTCAATATAATCAAACGCGATCCTGTCGCTTCCGTCTCTTGTGTGGATGATTCCGCACTCCTGGAATCCGTACGAGCGGATAGCTCCCTGCATCGGTTTGTTATTTGCATGGGTATCGATTCGCAGATAGTTGCATTTTTGTCTGCAAAAATCAAAGCATCTTCTCGCAAATCCCTTTGTAGTGCCATCGGAAGCAATTCGATGAATCGTTCCATATTCTGTCTCACTGCGCCATGCCCCCTGATAGATTACGCGATATGTAGGATCCTCGCCAATGATAAAGACAAATACCCCAACCACCTTCTCATTTTCCATGCAGACATAGCAATGATCTGCTGCAATATCCTTTTCCACGATCTCTCGCGACGGATATCCCTCTTCCCATTGTGTTGGATTGCCATTTTCTTTCATGAATTTTCTTGCCTTTGCATAAATCTCCAGGATCTCTGGTATATGTGTTTCATTTGCCTTTATAATCTTCATTTTTTGTATCTCCTTAGCCTGGATTTTAATTTATTCATACTTTCATCAATAAAGTAACGATTTTTTCTGTATTTTGCATTTTACGAAATGTATACAGGAATGTTTTTCTGCTTTCATAGTAACATATCTTTTTCTGCTCGAAAAGACACAACTCATGAAGAATTTTTCTGTACTGTTATTCCTTTGGTTTGAAATGTTTTCAAACCACAACTATGTAAAAAGAACCGGCAAATGCATCTGTTTTCCTGCATTCGCCGGTTCTTTCCATTATTTTTTAATTTTCGCTGTATCAACGATCGCCCTGCTGATTTTCACCAACAGCTACCTCATAGAAATTATCTTCTGTCAGACCCTGGTCGCCGACTGGTGTATCATTCAGGAACAGGAAGTATGCGATCTGGTTCGGATCGATGATGCGGTCGGTTGCGTAGGCGTAGACATAATCATCGGAACTGTTATTCTGGTATCCGATCACACCGCCGCCCATGTACATATTTTTGATCACGGTGCCATCTTTTAATTTGATTCCCATCAGAGCCGGAGCTTCCTTAAATGTCGTGCTTTCCGAAGTTGTTCCGTCTTCGTTTTCCGTGGTAATGGTTTCTTTCTGTAACGGGAAATTGTATTCTGCATAAACAGAGATTGGAGAAATCTCTACGGTCTGGATCGTTGCACCGCTGTCTCCCAGTGGCTGGTTCAGGGTATATGTCTTTGCAGTATCCGCGCCGCCGAGTGTCCATTCAAAACTCCAGGTGCCTTCCAGTGTCTTGGTGAATTCCGCCTTATCTACCGTTCCCAGATCCTTCAGTTCCACCTGAATATCCTTTCCGATAAAGAATCCTTTTTCGCTATAGTTGTTCATATTGATGTCAAATTCCATGCTGCCATCTTCCTGCACATAGTAATACATCATGTCTCCATTTTCGTCCAATGCAGAACTTCCATCGGAAGCCCGCACCGGCATTCCGTCATCTCCTGCAATGATGCCGTCATAGAATCCGGCATCCAGGTTCAGATCCTCTTTTCCGTCCACCAGCACGCTGATGCTTCCAAAGTCCGGCTGCTGTCCGTCTTCCACCTGAAATCCCTCTACTTTGAAAGAAATATGGCTGTTGTAATTATCCGTGATACTCTGCTCTGCCGTCACGGTCACGCCCGCATCTGTGCAGGACTGACTGGTAAATGCTGCCATTCCGTTGTCTTCCAGCTGTTTCTGCTGTGTTTCCGTTGCCTGCATACCTTCTGCCATGCCGGTGCTCCACTTCATATAAGCGGCTGCTCCTGCC
>ENA-ORUA01000953-ORUA01000953.1-human-gut-metagenome-genome-assembly--contig:-NODE-953-length-28616-cov-5.079794_pt1 | contig 28616 bp, 23 predicted proteins | sample MGYA00242076_ERZ509201 | MGnify/ENA primary metagenome ERZ509201 (study PRJEB26280, sample SAMEA2338863) | human gut metagenome | biome: human gut; feature: human-associated habitat; material: faeces...
CCATAATGTTCTGACTCTCCTCTCCATTGCCTCAAATGAATTGGAATCCGACAGCATATCCGGGTGGAACCTCACTCAAGCCTATAATAATCGACTTGATTTGGGCGCTTACAGGACATACTATAAAGGATTTACTTGCTTCTTTAACAATACTGTATTGCGTGGGGCGGGACTTAATGGCTGCGCCATTTTCGTCCGCAAATATTGGGATCGGACTGTTTGAAGATGATGTATTTTCTACTTTCTGGGACTACGCTGTTTTTGTCTGCGAATTTTGGGATTAGGCTGTTTTGAGATGATGCATTTTCTACTTTCTGGGAGCTCCACACTTCCACTTAACCAACAACTGGCTGGAGCAACCGGTTTTTTCCGCAAATCATCAGACTGGGGCGTCCCGTCTGTATGTTTTCTGTCTTCCAGGAAGAGGGTGGGGAGTTTGGGAGGAAAGGGGCGGGGCGACCAGGCAGAAAAGAAGGGATTCCAATTCATTTGAGGCAATGGAGAGGAGACTCAGAACATTATGGAAGCCTTTGCTGACATAATGTTCGCTTTCAGAGGCTCATCGGAATGGTTTGCCGATTGAATTGGAATCCGACAGCATATCCGGGTGGAACCGGACTAAAAATAAAAAAATCATAAACCCTGTTGACAAAGTGAATAGTAAGTGGTACATTTATAAGCGTAGAAAATGTTAGCACTCAGACATAACGAGTGCTAATAACAAAAAGGAGGTAGCATATGGAAGCCATACAGGAACTTAGTGAGCGGAAGACGAAGATCTTACATGCAATCATTAAGAACTATCTTGAGACCGGAGAGCCTGTGGGATCCAGAACGATTTCCAAGTATACGGATTTGAATTTAAGTTCGGCAACGATCCGGAATGAGATGGCAGATCTCGAAGAGCTTGGTTATATCATGCAGCCTCACACATCAGCAGGAAGGATTCCGTCGGATAAAGGTTACAGATGGTATGTGGATATGCTGATGAGCCAGAAAGAACAGGAGATTACCGAAATCAAAGGTCAGATGCTTGAGAAGGCTGACAAGATGGAAGAACTTCTGAAGCAGGTTGCAAAGGTTCTTGCGAACAACACGAATTATGCGACGATGATTTCGACTCCGACTTACAACGGGAACAAATTAAAATTTATCCAGCTTTCACAGGTTGATGACCATCAGCTGATCGTTGTGATCGTGATGGAAGGCAACATTGTAAAGAACCAGATCGTGACACTGGATGAGCCGCTCAGCAATGAAGCACTATTGAAGCTGAATATGCTTCTGAATACTTCGCTGAATGGAACTTCACTAGAGCAGATCAATCTGGGAGTGATTGCAAGACTGAAAGAACAGGCAGGGATCCACAGTGGTGTGATGAGCAGTGTCCTGGATGCAGTAGCGAATGTGATCCAGCTGGATGACGACATGGAGATTTACACCAGTGGCGCGACGAATATTTTCAAGTATCCGGAGCTTAGTGATAAGCAGAGCGCACAGGAGATCATCAGTGCTTTTGAAGAAAAGCAGCAGCTTGCCGCTCTGGTAACAAAGTCAATGGCAAACGGCGGTGAAGACAGAGACATTCAGGTATACATCGGAGATGAATCGAATGTGGAGAACATGAAAGACTGCAGCGTAGTCACAGCAACATATGAGTTGGGCGAGGGCATGCAGGGAACCATCGGAATCATCGGACCGAAGCGAATGGATTATGAACATGTCATGAAGACGCTTAAGACACTGATGGCAGAGCTGGATGACATATTCCACAGGGATGAGCCGAAAAAGCTCGAATAAGAAGTAAGAAAGGTGGAAGAACCATTGGATAAAAAGATGAGTAATGAAGAAATGGTAAAAGAAGCAGTGGAAGAAGCAAAGAAAGCTGCGGAGGCAGAAGCCAAAGAGCAGGAACCGGAAGAAACCGAAGCAACAGAGGAAGAAGCTGTTGGTAAAGAGACGAATTCCGAAGATACTGAAGAACCAAAGAAAAAGAAGCTGTTTGAAAAGAAGAATAAAAAAGATAAAAAGGATGAGCAGATCGCAGATCTGACAGACAAACTTACGAGACACATGGCTGAGTTCGATAATTACAGAAAGCGTACTGAAAAAGAAAAGTCAGCGATGTATGAGATCGGAGCCAAAGATGTTGTAGAAAAAATTCTTCCGATTGTAGACAACTTTGAACGCGGACTTCAGTCCGTACCGGAAGAAAAGAAAGATGATCCGTTCGTAGATGGAATGGATAAGATCTATAAACAAATGATGAGCACACTGGAAGGAATCGGAGTAAAACCGATCGAAGCAGTTGGTCAGGAATTCGATCCGAATTTCCACAATGCAGTGATGCATGTGGAGGATGAAGAACTTGGTGAAAATGTAGTAGCCGAGGAATTCCAGAAAGGATATATGTACCGTGACTCAGTCGTAAGACACAGCATGGTAAAGGTAGCAAACTAAGATATACCGTGTACCGCATTTACGATACACTTTATATAAATAACAAAGCAAAATACAATTTTTATTATATTAACAGGAGGTCTTCATAATGGGCAAAATCATTGGTATTGACTTAGGTACAACAAACAGTTGTGTAGCGGTTATGGAAGGTGGACAGCCGGTCGTAATCGCAAATACAGAAGGAGCAAGAACTACACCATCTGTAGTAGCATTTACAAAGACAGGAGAACGTCTTGTAGGTGAACCTGCAAAACGTCAGGCAGTAACAAATGCAGAAAAGACAATCTCATCTATCAAGCGTGAGATGGGTACAGATCATAAAGTAGACATCGATGGAAAGAAATATTCTCCACAGGAAATTTCAGCTATGATCCTTCAGAAATTGAAAGCAGATGCAGAAGGATATCTTGGAGAAAAAGTTACGGAAGCAGTTATCACTGTTCCGGCTTACTTCAACGATGCTCAGCGTCAGGCTACAAAAGATGCAGGTAAGATTGCAGGTCTTGATGTAAAACGTATCATCAACGAGCCTACAGCAGCAGCTCTTGCATATGGTCTTGACAATGAGAAAGAGCAGAAGATCATGGTATACGACCTTGGTGGTGGTACATTCGATGTATCTGTTATCGAAATCGGTGACGGAGTTATCGAGGTTCTTTCAACAGCAGGTAACAACAGACTTGGTGGAGATGACTTCGACCAGAAGATCACAGATTATATGCTGGCAGACTTCAAGGCAAAAGAGGGTGTAGATCTTTCAACAGATAAGATGGCTCTTCAGAGATTAAGAGAAGCAGCAGAGAAAGCTAAAAAAGAACTTTCAAGTGCAACGACAACCAATATCAACCTTCCGTTCATCACAGCAACAGCTGAAGGACCGAAGCATTTCGACATGAACCTTACAAGAGCTAAATTTGATGAACTGACAAGAGATCTTGTAGAGAAGACACAGGAGCCGGTAAGACGTGCACTTTCTGATGCAGGTATCACAGCTTCCGAGCTTGGTCAGGTACTTCTTGTTGGTGGATCAACACGTATCCCGGCAGTTCAGGAAGAAGTGAAGAGACTGACAGGCAAAGAGCCAAGCAAATCTCTGAACCCGGATGAGTGTGTAGCACTTGGTGCTTCCGTACAGGGTGGTAAACTGGCAGGCGATGCCGGTGCAGGCGATATCCTGTTGCTGGATGTAACTCCGCTGTCACTGTCTATTGAGACAATGGGTGGTGTTGCAACAAGACTGATCGAGAGAAATACAACCATCCCGACCAAGAAGAGCCAGATCTTCTCAACCGCAGCAGATAATCAGACAGCTGTTGATATCCACGTTGTACAGGGTGAAAGACAGTTTGCGAAAGATAACAAATCTCTTGGTCAGTTCCGTCTGGATGGTATCCCACCAGCAAGAAGAGGTGTGCCTCAGATCGAAGTTACATTCGATATTGATGCAAACGGTATCGTAAACGTATCCGCAAAAGATCTGGGAACCGGAAAAGAACAGCACATCACCATTACTTCCGGATCTAATATGTCTGAGTCTGATATCGACAAAGCAGTCAAAGAAGCTGCTGAGTATGAAGCTCAGGATAAGAAGAGAAAAGAAGCAATCGACACAAGAAACGATGCAGACGCTATGGTATTCCAGACCGAAAAAGCATTGGAAGAAGTTGGCGATAAAGTAGATGCAAATGACAAGACAGCAGTAGAAGCTGACTTGAACGAACTGAAAGACCTGATCGCAAAGAGCAATCCGGAAGAAATGACAGAGTCACAGGTTGCTGAGATCAAAGCAGCAAAAGAAAAACTGATGGAAAGTGCTCAGAAAGTATTTGCAAAGATGTATGAGCAGCAGGCACAGGCAAACGGAGCAGCTCAGGCAGGTCCTGATATGAATGCCGGAGCAGATAACAGCAGCTATCAGTCTGATGATGTTGTAGACGGTGATTACAAAGAAGTATAAAAAAGTAACTTTTAATAAATTTTTGCATCGTAACTGTTAAGATGCTAAACAGTTACAATATACACAGGCAGGGATGTGTTCATTCCTGCCTTGTGTCAGCAATCAGGCCGTAAGGAACTGCAAACAGGCAGGTTCTGGAAGGTTGCCGTGCATGTGGAGGATTAAAGATGGCAGAGAATAAGCGAGATTACTATGAAGTTCTCGGCGTTGACAGAGGGGCGGATGAAGCTACCATTAAAAAAGCATACCGTCAGCTTGCAAAAAAATATCATCCAGATATGAACCCGGGAGACAAAGAAGCAGAAAAGAAATTTAAAGAGGCATCGGAAGCATATGCCGTGTTAAGCGATGCAGAAAAACGCAGACAGTATGATCAGTTCGGACATGCTGCGTTTGAACAGGGCGGCGGAGGTGCCGGAGGATTCGGCGGCTTTGATTTCAACGGCGGCGATATGGGAGATATCTTTGGTGATATTTTCGGAGATCTTTTCGGAGGCGGTCGCAGCAGACGTGCAAACAATGGACCGATGAAAGGTGCCAATGTCAGGACAGCGGTAAGGATTACCTTTGAGGAGGCAGTATTCGGATGCGAAAAACAGCTGGATCTGAATCTGAAGGATGAGTGTACAACCTGCCATGGAACAGGTGCAAAACCAGGAACCAGTCCGGAGACTTGTCCGAAATGCGGCGGTAAAGGTCAGATCGTATATACACAGCAGTCCCTGTTTGGCACGGTAAGAAATGTACAGACCTGTCCGGACTGTAACGGAAGCGGTAAGATCGTAAAAGAGAAATGTGCGGACTGCCATGGAAGCGGTTACATCACAAACCGCAAGAAGATCGCAGTGACGATCCCGGCCGGTATTGACAACGGACAGAGCATCCGTATTCGTGAAAAGGGTGAACCGGGTGTAAACGGCGGCCCAAGAGGGGATCTGCTGGTTGAAGTTCAGGTAGAACGTCATCCGATCTTCCAGAGACAGGATATGAATATTTATTCTACTGCTCCTGTCACCTTTGCACAGGCAGCACTGGGCGGACAGATCCATATCACAACCGTAGACGGCGATATGGCATACGATATCAAACCTGGAACACAGACGGATACCAAGATCCGTCTTAAAGGAAAAGGTGTGCCTTCTCTTCGCAACAAAAATATCCGCGGAGACCATTATGTAACACTTGTTGTTCAGGTTCCGACAAAGCTGAACGAAGAGGCAAAGGAATACCTGCGTAAGTATGATGAGGCAGTCAACGGTAAGATTAACGATAGTAAACAGGAAAAGCCGAAAAAGAAGAGCTTTATGGAAAAAATAAAAGAAACATTTGAAGACTGACCCTGAGAACAATAAAAAAGCTGAAATTCAAAAAATGCACCCGGGAGAGATCCGCGGTGCATTTTTGTACATGAAAGTTATCGGAAAGGAAACATTTTCACCATAAAAATACTTGCTGTTTTGATATGCAGAAACATGATTCGTGTATGACGTAACAGAAACTTAAGGTTTCTGACGTTGACAAGAAAGCTTGAAAAGAATAGAATATGATGTATAGGTATAACTATAGCTTTATACATAGATTTGGTGAAAGCAGGTAAGTTGGATATGAAATTAAAATTACTGAAAAAGTTAATGATTATATGTATGTCTTTCAGCCTGTCAGTTTCCATGGTTCCGGCATCTGTGCTGGCGGCAGGAAAAGACAGCTCTGAGGGCGATACGCAGGCAGTACAGGTTATTTCAAGTGATACAGAAAGTGAGTCTGCAAATACAGAAACAGAGACAAAAAACCAAGAAACAAAACATCACAAAGACAAAGAAACTGAGATCAAGGGTGGTTTTGTCCCGGAAAGTGAGTCACAGGCAGTTATTGAGAGCGAAGCAGTGATAACAGAGCAGACACCTCAAACAGAAGGCGAAGCCGGACAAAAAAAAGGTGCGGTTGGAAAAAAGACGAGAGATATTGCGAACAAAGATGGATGTGACATAATAGATGGAGTTCTGACCGTTACAGGAAATGAAGCTACAATCGTTATGAATAATGGAGAAAGTGTTTCAGAAGTCCGTGTAGATGCAGGAAAAACACTTCATGTATATTTACTTGGAACGGAGACGAATACCATTGATAAAATAACCGGTGAAGGTACTGTGATTCTCGAAAAAGGGGGAAGTGAAGGTACAGAAGTAAGTAACGGAAAGTTATCGGTTTCAGGCGAGATATCGGTTGCAAATTTAACAGTAAATGGGGGTACACTTCTTGGCAGTGCTGAGATTACAAGTACAAATATTGTATTTACACAGGGTGCGATTGCGTGTAAAGTGAAATCAGGCAGTACTGTGAAAAGCAGTAGCGGAAGTGCAAAAGAATTGAAAAAGCTGACGCTTTCAGTTGGTAAAGCGGATGTACCGTGTGTAGTCTCTGGTATAACTGTTGGTGGCAGTGTAAAAGGAGAAAGCATTGTATGGAGTGATGCAGATGGAAAGGTTACGGTATATGTAGATAACCTCGCAACAGCGAAATGTATAGTGCAGACATATGAGACAAAGATTGAAAATAAATCGGATCTAACTATTACAACGGAAAATTGGACATACGCTTCTGGTAACATGGAAGTAGAAGATACAGCAACTTCTTCGGTCACAGTAGGTGGAGATGTTACCAGCACCTATGGTGAGGAGACACTTAGTAATAAAACGATTGTTAAAGTGACAGATAAGAATGATTATATAACTTCTGTTAAAATGAATGCAAAAAATTATGACAGCAGTATGGATGATGCACTTAAAGTGGAGAGTGTGTCCGATGGATTAGGTGGATATAAAATTACAAAGAACAATAAATATCAGATTCCAACGACAGAAGAGTATAAAATTTCCAAAGTAACCGTAAAAGATAAATTGGGATATGAACATACACTTTCAGGAACTGTTAATTATACAGTTGAAAAAAAGGTATTAACACCGAGCGTTGTTCCTGCAAAATCAAGTACAACTTCTCAAAGCAAAATCACAAAGACTTATGATGGAACAACAGAGGCAGCAGATGCATGTAAATTAAGTGGCTTTGTAAATACAGAAACACAGGATGCTAATGAAATTTCAAAAGCAGTTGCAGCTGGTGGAAGTGTAGGGGCATATTTTAAAACGGCAACATATACATATGATTCATCAGATGTGGCAACGGCTTCAAAAGTTACTGTAACACTGGAATTTAAAGAAGGTTCTGATCTAGATAAAAAATATACGATTGAACCACTTGATATCTCCGCAGAGATCACAAAGGCTCCTCTTACTGAGGAACTGATGAAATCCCTCGGCATCACACTGACCAAGCCGGAAGTGACCGAACGTCATTATCAGTATCTGAAATACAAGACCGTAGCCGGTCAGGAATATGCTTATTCGGAAAAGGCAAAGGATGATGAATGGAAACTGGCGAAGAAAGCTTCCACGATCACCTATGTCAATGAAGTAGACGGTGAAGAGCAGGATCTGAAGGCGGGAACAAGCTATAAGATTTATACAAGAATCCCGGAATCCGACAATTATCTGGCAAGTGATCCGGTTTCGGTATCGGTAAAGACATTGCGTGCTCCACAGGAAGCAAAAGAGAGCGATGTGAAATTCACCGGTGTAACGGATAATTCCACACAAAAGTTAAATACAGCACTGACATTTACAGCAACCGGTTCTACTTATGTGGATGACAAGGATTACAAACCGTCAGCAGATGATGAAAAATATGTACCGTATTCCTGGAAACTGACGGATACCACAACCTGGAAGGGAGATAAGTCCACACAGACCTTTACGATGACTCCGACACAGGCCGGCACTTATACGATCGTGGCAACATTCCGCAAATATGTATATGATGGCAAGAAGTGGGTATACAGTGAGGGAGATGATGTGAAGAAATCCATCACGTTTAAGGCAAATGAAAGCGGAACATCCAGTTCTACTTCCGGAAGCGGAAGCAGCAGCTCTTCTTCGGGCAGCACCAATACAGCAGCAAAGACCGGGGATACTACACCGGTTGTGCCGGTGGCAGCAGCACTTGTTGTTTCCGGAGCAGCACTTGCACTGACGCTTAAGAAGCGGAAAAAGGAAGAAAAATAGTACTTTTAAAAAGTAAGCACAGATGTTATGATAAGGGGTGTGTAAAAACACCTCTTATTTTGTGGCTGTAAAGTACGAACAGACATGTATGGATTATCATACTATTTTGTACAGGAACAAACGGTGTAGCATCATTTCGAAATAAAAAATCTTGTTAATCTGGCATTATATATACGAAAGGATATTTGACATTTATGAGATGGAATAAATTTACGTTAAAAACAAGATCAGAAGTAGAAGATATCGTGATCTCCACACTGGCAGAAGCCGGCGTGGAAGGCGTAGAGATTGAAGATAAAGTACCGTTGACGGAGCAGGACAAACAGCAGATGTTTGTCGATATTCTTCCAGACGGACCGGCAGATGACGGGATCGCTTATCTGAACTTTTACCTGGATGAGAAAGAAGATAAAGAAAAGTTGCTTGCAAATGTAAAAGATGCTCTGGAAGAGCTTCGTATGTTTGTGGATATCGGAGAGGGAACGATCACAGAATCCCAGACCGAAGACAAGGACTGGATCAACAACTGGAAACAGTATTTTCATCAGTTTTATGTGGATGATATCCTGATCATCCCGTCCTGGGAAGAAGTAAAACCGGAAGATAAGAATAAGATGATCATTCATATTGATCCTGGCACGGCGTTTGGTACCGGTATGCATGAGACGACACAGCTTTGCATGCGTCAGCTGAAAAAATATGTGAAGGACGGTATGGAGATCCTGGATGTCGGCACCGGAAGCGGTATCCTGTCCATCGCAGCACTGAAACTGGGAGCAGGTCATGCGGTCGGTACGGATCTTGATCCATGTGCGATCTCTGCTACCAGAGAAAATCTGGAAGCAAACCAGATTCCGGAAGGCAGCATGGATGTGATGATCGGAAATATCATTGATGATAAAGCCGTGCAGGATCAGGTCGGATATGAAAAGTATGATATTGTAACGGCAAATATTCTGGCAGATGTCCTGATCCCACTGACGCCGGTGATCTGCCATCAGATGAAACCGGGAGCTCTTTATATTACTTCCGGTATTCTGGATGTAAAAGAAGACGTTGTCGTAAAAGCAGTAAAAGATGCAGGACTGGAAATTCTGGAAGTTACACATCAGGGCGAATGGGTTTCTGTCACTGCAAGAAAACAGGCATAGTACCGGAGGAAGATTATGTACGATTTTTTTGCAGACTCATCTGCAATCGGTGAAAAAGAGATCATCATCCGCGGAAGCGACCTGAATCATATGAAAAATGTACTGCGCCTTCAGATTGGAGAACAGATCTGTATCCATGAGGAAAGTACCGGAAAAGAGTATCGCTGCGAAATTGCCGGATATGAAAAAGATGTGGCACATCTGCACATTATGTGGGTGGAAGAGGCAAACCGTGAGCTGCCATCGAAAATTTATCTGTTCCAGGGGCTGCCAAAGGGCGATAAAATGGAACTGATCATTCAGAAAGCAGTAGAGCTTGGAGTGTATGAGATCATCCCGGTGGCAACGAAAAGGGCAGTTGTAAAATTGGATGCAAAAAAGGCGGAAGCGAAGCAGAAACGCTGGCAGAGCATTGCAGAAAGTGCAGCCAAACAGTCCAGGAGAAATATCATTCCGCATATCCACGAGGTTGTGAAATTTGGTCAGGCTGTGGATTATGCAAAAAATCTGGATATCACGCTGATCCCTTATGAGCTGGCGGAAGACATGGAAAAGACAAAACAGATATTTGAGACAATACAGCCTGGGCAGTCTATCGGTATTTTCATTGGCCCGGAGGGCGGATTTGATGAAAGTGAGATTGCACTGGCACAGGAAAATGGCATCAGCCCGATTACACTGGGAAAACGGATCTTGCGGACGGAAACTGCCGGTATGGCGGTGCTTTCGGTTCTGATGTTTCAGTTGGAGGGCAGAGAATAATGCAGGCATATTTGGATAATTCAGCAACGACAAGATGTTCCGAAGGTGTGCGTGACATCGTCGTAAAAGTGATGATGGAGGATTTCGGAAATCCGTCATCCAGACACGACAAGGGAATGGAGGCAGAAAAATATCTTCGCGAAGCCAGAATGGACATTGCGGCTACTTTAAAAGCAGATGAAAAAGAGATTTATTTTACTTCTGGCGGAACCGAGTCAGACAACTGGGCACTGATCGGAACGGCGATGGCAAACAAACGTGCCGGAAAACACATTATTACAACGGCGATCGAACATGCTGCCGTGATCCAGCCGATGATCTATCTTCAGGAGCAGGGATTTGAGGTCAGTTACATACCGGTAGACCGCTATGGAAGAATAGATCTTCAGAAGTTTTCCGATGCGATCCGGGAAGATACGATCCTTGTGTCCACCATGTATGTCAATAATGAGATCGGGACTCTGGAGCCGATCGAAGAGATCGGGAAGATCATCAAAGAAAAAAATCCAAAGGCACTCTGGCATGTGGATGCAATCCAGGCCTATGGAAAGTACCGTATTTATCCGAAAAAACTTGGCATTGATATGCTCTCGGTCAGCGGACATAAGCTGCATGGACCAAAAGGAGTTGGATTCCTTTATATTCGAAACGGAGTGAAGATCCATCCGCTGATCCTGGGCGGAGGCCAGCAGAAAGGGATGCGTTCCGGGACAGATAATGTGCCTGGAATCGCCGGACTTGGTTGTGCGGCAAAAGAAGCCTACACAGATTTTGATAAAAAAGTGACACATCTCTGTGAGCTGAAACAGTTTTTCATGGAAGAACTGCAGAAAATACCGGATACGGTTCTGAACAGCCTTCCGGGGGATCAGGGAGCACCGCACATTGTAAGTGTGAGCTTTGCAGGCGTGCGAAGCGAAGTGCTGCTCCATGCACTGGAAGAGCGGGGGATTCAGGTATCTTCCGGTTCAGCATGTTCTTCCAACAAAAAACTTCCGGTCAGTCCGGTATTAAAAGAAATTGGTCTGAAAAAAGATTTGCTGGATTCTACCGTGCGATTCAGTTTCTGTGAGAATACAACAAAAGAAGAGCTGGAATACTGCCTGCAGCAGTTAAAGGAACTGCTTGTGGTGCTCCGCAGATACAGCAGACATTAAAAGATATGATGTAACTGTGAATATACGAAACAACTGCGATACAGGAAAAGAAAAGGAGAAAAGAAATCTATGTTTCATGCATTTCTAATCAAATACGGAGAGATCGGTATCAAGGGAAAAAACCGTTATCTCTTCGAAGATGCACTGGTAAAACAGATTCGCCATGCACTGAAGAAAGTGGAAGGTGAATTTAATGTACGAAAAGAACAGGGACGTATCTTTGTGGAGAGCGAAGGCCTGTTTGATTTTGAAGAAGTAGTGGAGGCACTGCAGAGAGTTTTCGGTATTGTGGGTATCTGTCCGGTACTGAAAGTAAATGATGAAGGATTTGATCAGCTTTCTCAGGAAGTGATCGATTATATGGCACGCGTATATCCGGATGGTGAGCATACGTTCAAAGTCAATGCAAGAAGAGCAAGAAAAAATTATCCGAAAAATTCCATGGAATTAAATGCAGATCTTGGCGAGCGTATTCTGGAAGCGTTCCCGAATATGAGCGTTGACGTACATCATCCGGAAATCACCCTGAACGTGGAGATTCGTGAAAAGATCTATATCTATTCAAAGATCATTCCGGGACCTGGTGGTATGCCGGTCGGAACAAACGGAAAAGCTATGCTTCTGTTATCCGGTGGAATTGACAGCCCGGTTGCAGGCTACATGATCGCAAAACGCGGCGTTAAAATTGATGCCGTTTATTTCCATGCACCGCCATACACCAGTGAGCGTGCAAAACAGAAAGTGGTTGACCTGGCACGTCTGGTGTCGAAATACAGCGGACCGATCGTTCTGCATGTCGTAAACTTTACTGACATTCAGCTGTATATTTATGATAAATGCCCTCATGATGAACTCACAATCATTATGAGACGTTACATGATGCGTATCGCAGAGCACATCGCGAAAGAGACCGGATGCCTGGGACTGATCACAGGAGAAAGCATCGGACAGGTAGCAAGCCAGACCATGCAGAGTCTTGCAGCAACCAACGAAGTCTGCACCCTTCCGGTATTCCGTCCGGTGATCGGTTTTGATAAACAGGAGATCGTGGATGTATCTCTGAAGATCGATACTTATGAGACATCGATCCAGCCGTACGAAGACTGCTGTACGATCTTTGTGGCAAAACATCCGGTTACCAAACCGAATATCAAAGTGATCAAACGCAGTGAAGAGAAACTGCAGGAAGAGATCGACGAGATGGTGAAAAAAGCAATCGATACGGCTGAGACACTCTGGGTAGAATAAAAAGACACGGAAAAATGGTCACAAAAAAGCTGCCGCAGGAGAACTGCGGCAGTTAAAAATATCAAAATCAAAAGAAATCTGAAATTTTATGTGGTTTTTCAGTCGATGATGTATGGTTTTAATGCCTGAAGAATTACATCGGAATCATCTTCAGCATGGATATTCAGGTCGATCGGCTTGGAAAGGTCCAGACTGAAAATACCCATAATAGATTTTGCGTCGATTACGTATCTTCCGGATACCAGATCAAAATCATAATCAAATTTTGTAATTTCGTTTACGAATGACTTTACTTTATCAATCGAATTTAAAGAAATCTGTACAGTTTTCATTGTCATAAAACCTCCTGTAATATGTGTTTTTGTATACATTAATCATACCCATTTCGGAGGAGACTGTCAAGCTTAAAAGAAAGGAATTGGATAAAATATGGAAAAACGCAAAGCGGCATTCCACAATCTGGGATGCAAGGTAAATGCATATGAGACGGAGGCGATGCAGCAGCTTCTGGAAAAAGCAGGGTATGAGATTGTGCCGTTTGCACCGGGGGCGGATGTTTATGTGATCAACACCTGTACGGTGACGAATATGGCAGACCGCAAGTCCAGACAGATGCTGCACAAAGCAAAGAAAATGAATCCGCATGCGATCGTGGTGGCAGCCGGATGTTATGTGCAGGCAGCAGGAACTGAGCTGGAAGAAGACTCTGCAATCGACATTATTATCGGAAATAACCGCAAAAAAGATCTGGTCAGTATTCTGGAACATTATGAACGCAGTGCCGTGCAGGAATCTCTGATCGATATCAATCACACAAAAGAGTATGAAAAACTGTCTCTGGAAAAAACGGTGGAACACACCAGAGCCTATCTGAAAGTACAGGATGGCTGTAATCAGTTCTGCAGCTACTGCATCATTCCCTATGCGAGAGGTCGTGTACGCAGCCGCAGAAAAGAAGAGGTCGTAGAGGAAGTAAAAACGCTGGCAGGCAATGGATGCAAAGAGGTGGTTCTTACCGGTATCCATTTGAGTTCCTACGGGATCGATCATGGCAGCACACTGCAGGAACTGATCCTTGCAGTGCATGAGGTTGCGGGGGTCGAGCGTATTCGCCTTGGGTCACTGGAACCGGGTATCATTACAGAAGATTTTGTGAAAACACTTTCTGCTCTTCCGAAATTCTGCCCGCACTTCCACCTTTCCCTGCAGAGTGGATGTGATGCAACTTTAAAAAGAATGAATCGAAGATACACATCAGGAGAATACTATGAAAAATGCATACTGATCCGCAAGTACTTTAAACATCCGGCCCTGACGACCGATGTGATCGTCGGATTTCCGGGGGAAACCGAGGAAGAGTTTGCAATCACCAGAGATTTCTTAAATAAAGTAGATTTTTATGAAACGCATATTTTCCAGTATTCCAGAAGAAAAGGAACGAAAGCAGCCGTCATGGAAAATCAGGTGCCGTCCGATGTGGCACACAGAAGAAGTGCGATCCTGATCGCAGACGGTAAGGTGCGGAAGCAGCGATTTGAAGAAAAAATCAGCGAAACCGTCACAAAAGTACTCTTTGAAGAAAGCGTGACGATTGACGGGAAGGTTTATGCATCCGGCCATACCATGGAGTATATTCGCATGTTGATGGAGACGACGGAAAATTTAGACAATCAGATTCTTTTGGTAAAGGCAGGAAAAGAACGCTGTCAGGACTGTCTGCTGTGCACAAAAGCTCGGTCCTGAGCAGCGGATTGTTTTCAAAGCCATTATAAAAATCACGCGAAGAAGCATTAATTACAAAAAACAATTGAATTTTTCAGACAGTTATATTAGAATAGAAGTATAGTTTGTACGGTAAGGACGTGAAAAGAATGGCAAATATCAGTAATACACAATATTTCAAAGTAAATACAGATCCGGAATATCGCGTAAAAGAGATCCTGGATACTGTTTATGACGCAATGGCAGAAAAGGGCTATAATCCGGTGAACCAGATTGTAGGCTACATTATGTCAGGCGATCCTACTTATATCACCAGTTATAAAAATGCAAGAAGCATGATCATGAAAGTGGAACGTGATGAGCTGGTAGAAGAACTTCTGAAGGAGTATATTAAAAACAGAACATGGGAACAGAAGTAAAGAAAAGAGCACTCGGACTGGATTACGGCTCCAAGACGGTTGGAGTCGCAGTCAGTGACGGGCTTGGGATTACTGCACAGGGCGTGGAGATCATCCGCAGGACTCAGGAGAACAAACTGAGGAAGACGCTGGCACGGATCGAAGAACTGATCGCAGAGTATGATGTCGGGATCCTGGTGCTTGGATACCCGAAAAATATGAACAATACCGTGGGAGACCGTGCGGAAAAATCTCTGGAATTTCAGAAAATGCTGGAGAAGCGTACCGGTCTGCCGGTTGTGATGTGGGATGAGAGACTGACCACAGTAGAGGCACATCGGACGATGATGGAGAGCGGCGTGCGAAGAGAGGACCGTAAGAAGTATGTGGACAAACTTGCAGCTGTCTATATTCTTCAGGGTTATTTAGATCATGAAGGAATGAAAAGGGAAAGGACGCAGCCAGAGTGATTTGAAGCAGGGCTGCAACAGGTTTATTATGGAGAAAATTACATTTACACTGGCGGACGATCAGATAGTTGAGTTTTATGTACTGGAACAGACAGTACTTGGCGGCATCAGCTATATTCTGGTAACGGATTCTGAGGACGATGAGGCAGAAGCACTGATCCTGAAAGATCTGTCAAAGCCAGGTGATGATGAAGCGTTATATGAGATCGTGGATGACGATGATGAATTAGAGGCAGTTTCAAAAATCTTCCAGGAAATGCTGGATGATATTGAATTTGAATAAAGAGCCTGAACGGAAAAGAAACAGGAGGTAAAAATTTTTGAAAAATATTAACAATTCGAAATTGAGGATCATTCCTCTGGGCGGTCTGGAACAGATCGGCATGAACATTACTGCCTTCGAATTCGAAGACAGTATTGTTGTGGTTGACTGTGGGCTGTCCTTTCCTGAGGACGATATGCTGGGGATCGACCTTGTGATACCGGATATCACATACCTGAAAAACAATGCACATAAAGTAAAAGGTTTTGTCATTACACATGGTCATGAGGATCATATCGGAGCATTGCCATATGTATTAAAAGAACTGAATGTTCCGGTCTATGCGACAAGACTTACGATCGCACTGATCGAGCATAAGCTCAAAGAGCATAATCTTCTGAAGTCCGTAAAGAGAAAAGTCGTAAAGCACGGACAGTCGATCAATCTTGGGAAATTCCGCATTGAGTTTATCAAGACAAACCATAGTATTGCAGATGCTTCTGCACTTGCAATTTATTCACCGGCAGGTATCGTGGTGCACACCGGTGACTTTAAAGTGGATTACACTCCGGTATTCGGAGATGCGATCGATCTGCAGCGTTTTGGAGAAATCGGCAAAAAGGGTGTGCTGGCACTGATGTGCGATAGTACCAATGCAGAACGAAAAGGATTTACGATGTCCGAGCGTACCGTTGGTAAGACGTTTGATAATATTTTCGCAGAGCATAAAAATACAAGGATTATCATTGCAACGTTTGCATCCAATGTGGACCGTGTACAGCAGATCATCAATTCTGCCTATAAATATGGACGCAAATGTGTGGTAGAGGGTCGCAGTATGGTCAATGTTATCAGCACAGCGGCAGAGCTTGGCTATCTGAACGTGCCGGAGAATACCCTGATCGAGTTGGATCAGATGAAGAATTATCCGGATGAGCAAATGGTGCTGATCACAACCGGAAGCCAGGGCGAGTCCATGGCGGCACTTTCCCGTATGGCATCCAACATGCATCGTAAAGTGCAGATCAAGCCGGGCGATACCGTTATTTTCAGCTCCAACCCGATCCCGGGAAATGAAAAAGCAGTTTCCCGAGTGATCAATGAGCTTTCGATGAAAGGGGCGGATGTTATTTTCCAGGATGCCCACGTATCCGGCCATGCATGTCAGGAAGAGATCAAGCTGATCTATTCTCTGGTTCATCCGAAATATGCGATTCCGGTGCATGGTGAATACCGTCATCTGAAAGCACAGGCACAGGTTGCGGAGAGTCTTGGTATTCCAAAGGATAATATTTTCCTGTTGTCCTCAGGAGATGTTCTGGAGTTAGATGAAGAAAAAGCACAGGTTGTAGACCGTGTACAGACCGGAGCGATCCTGGTAGACGGACTGGGTGTTGGTGATGTCGGAAATATCGTTCTTCGCGACAGACAGCATCTGGCGGAGGACGGTATTCTGATCGTGGTACTGACGCTTGAAAAATACAGCAATCAAGTTCTTGCAGGTCCGGATATTGTATCCAGAGGATTTGTATACGTCAGAGAATCCGAAGGACTGATGGATGAAGCAAAACATGTAGTAGAAGAAGCTATTGAGGACTGCATGGATCGAAGAGTGACCGACTGGGGACGTTTAAAGACAGCAATCCGTGACAGCTTAAGCGAGTTCCTCTGGAAGAGAACAAAGAGAAGCCCGATGATCCTGCCGATCATTATGGAAGTATGATGGGGCTGATAGAAAATGGATGAAATAAAGGAATATACGGTGCAGCTTTCGGCTGCACTTCGCGGAAGCGAAGCGTACAAAGCGTTTCGGGAAGTGAGCAGAAAAGTATCCGAAGAGCCGCAGCTTCGACAGAGGCTGGATGAGTTCCGCAAAAAGAATTATCTGCTTCAGAATGGAAGCAATGCTTACGATCTGTTTGATGATGTGCAGAATCTGGAGCGGGAATACGAAGATATGCAGAAGAATCCGGTTATACAGGAGTATCTGGCAGCGGAGCTTCAGATATGCAGGATCATTCAGAGATGTGCGGATGAGATACTGACATCTGTGGATATGGAAATTGAAAATTTTGCAGATATCATAGAAACGGACTAGTACTGTTCCTTGCAGGATTAATGTACTGGTAAGACAGGAGAGGGTGCATGAAAGAGAACAGTGCAAAATCAATTGCAGTCGGCATTGCCGTGAAAATCGTATTGCTGGCGGTTCTTGTGCTTGTTCTGATTTTTACCGGCAGACAGGCCTACACATTCGGATATCAGATATTTGCACAGGAAGCGATGAGTGAGGCTCCCGGAAAAAAGGTAGCAGTTACGATCACCAAAGATATGTCCTTTGGTGAAATCGCAAAGCTTCTGGAAGAGAAGAAACTGATCAAAGATAAGAATGTTTTTCGCATTCAATATATGCTTTCTGAATATAAAGGAGAAATTGAGCCCGGAAGCTATGTACTGAACACCTCACAGACAGCAGAAGAGATGCTGAGAGTACTGAGCCGGGCGGATGAAAAAGAGACTGAGACGGAGTAACGATATGATAGTAGATGAAAGAATGACAGCTTTTATCAACTCCCTGGATACGGGAAATACCCCGTTCCTGACGGAGCTTGAGGTAAAAGCACTGGAAGATCATGTGCCGATCATACGAAGAGAAATGCAGAGCTTTCTCAAGGTGCTGCTGCAGATGCAGCGTCCGGTCAATATATTGGAAGTAGGGACAGCAGTTGGATTTTCCACACTGCTGTTCTGTGAATATGCACCAAAGGAAGCCAAAATCACAACAATTGAAAAGTATGAAAAACGCATTCCGATCGCAAAAGAAAATTTCAGAAAAGCCGGGAAGGAGTCACAGATCCGTTTTCTGGAAGGGGATGCCACAGAGATTCTTGCAGAACTTGAGGGTTCTTATGATTTTATCTTTATGGACGCTGCAAAAGGGCAGTATATTCATTTTCTGCCGGATGTGATGCGTCTGCTGAAAGTCGGCGGCGTCCTGATCTCGGATAATGTGCTGCAGGATGGTGACATTATCGAGTCCCATTATGCAGTAGAGCGAAGAAACAGGACAATATACAAACGGATGCGGGAGTATCTCTATGAACTGAAACACAATGAGCATCTGATGACCAGCATTGTGCCGATCGGGGATGGAGCAACACTCAGCGTGAAAATAAAGGAATAGATAAATGGGAGGAAGAACGATGAGGAAACCGGAATTGCTGGTGCCGGCAAGCAGCCTGGAAGTATTAAAGACGGCGGTCATCTTTGGAGCGGATGCCGTTTACATTGGCGGCGAAGCATTTGGACTGCGTGCAAAAGCCAAGAATTTTTCGATGGAAGATATGAAAGAGGGCATTGCCTTTGCCCATGAGCATGGCGTGAAAGTTTACGTGACAGCCAATATCCTGGCACACAACCGGGATCTGGAGGGCGTTGAGGAATATTTCAGAGAATTAAAAGAAGTGAAACCGGACGCACTGATCATTGCCGATCCGGGGGTGTTTGAGATCGCAAAACGTATCTGTCCGGAAATCGAACGCCATATCAGTACCCAGGCGAATAACACAAACTATGCCACCTATCATTTCTGGCATACACTGGGAGCGAAGCGAGTGGTTTCTGCAAGGGAGCTTTCCATGCAGGAGATCAAAGAGATCCGTGCAAACATTCCGGATGATCTGGAGATTGAGACCTTTGTGCATGGAGCTATGTGCATTTCTTATTCCGGAAGATGTCTGCTCAGCAGTTATTTTACAGGCAGAGATGCCAACCAGGGAGCCTGTACGCATCCGTGTCGCTGGAAATATGCAGTTGTGGAAGAGAAACGACCGGGTGAGTATCTTCCGGTTTATGAAAATGAAAGAGGCACCTATATTTTTAATTCCAAGGATCTTTGCATGATCGAACATATCCCGGATCTGCTTGATGCGGGGATTGACAGCTTTAAGATCGAAGGCAGAATGAAAACGGCCCTCTATGTGGCAACGGTTGCAAGAACGTATCGCAAAGCGATCGATGATTATCTGGAAGATCCAAAACTTTATGAAGAGCATATGCCGTGGTACCGCACACAGATTGCAAGCTGTACCTACCGCCAGTTCACGACCGGTTTCTTTTATGGAAGACCGGATGAGAACACGCAGATATACGATAACAATACTTACGTGAAAGAATATACCTATCTTGGTATCGTCGGGGAAGTCGATGCAGAAGGTCGCTGTCGCATTGAGCAGAGAAATAAATTCAGTGTCGGTGAACAGATTGAAATCATGAAACCGGACGGTCAGAATGTAGAGGTTACAGTAAAGAGGATCCTCAATGAGGACGGTGAAGAACAGGAAAGTGCACCGCATTCCAAACAGACCCTGCATATAGAGCTGGAAGGCGGCAGGGCGGAAGCATATGATATTTTAAGAAGAAAAGAGTAAGATGACCCAAAAAGCTTTAGATGAGAAAACAATTAAATGAAAGAAAATAGTCCTTTATAAACTAAAAGATGCGAATCCGCAATGGACTCGCATCTTTTTTGTGTGTGATGATCAAACTTTCTTATTTCAGTTTCAGTTTTTTGCTCATGCCACTCTTGGTCAGCTTCTTCTGGAAAGCAGCCGCTTTTTTCTTATTGTTCCGGATGCTCTTTGGAACACTTACGGTCACTTTGGAAGCCGTCTTTTTGAAGGCTTTGGATTTAATCGTTTTTACAGAAGTTCCCTTGAAAGTTACTTTTTTAAGTTTCTGGCATCCGTAGAAGCTGTTTTTGCCAATGGACGTAACATTCTTTCCGATAATGACAGATTTCAAATTTTTGTAGTTTTTAAATGCATTTGCCTGGATCTGAGTTACCGTAAAGGTGGTTTTGCCTGCAGCATCTTTTACAGTGTTTGGAATCGTTACTTTTGTTACTTTACCCGGTTTTCTGTCTGTTCCCTTGACAACGGCTACCGTCTTTTTGGAAACATTCAGGACTTTGTACTGGATGTTTTTAACCTTAAAGGTGTCACCTTTTTTGAGAGCTGGAGTGGAAGGTGTCTGCGGTTTGTCCGTAGAAGGTGTTTCAGGTTTGGTGTTTGGAGTCTCTGTTTCTTTTGGATCCGGAGTTTCGGTTTCTTTCGGAGAGTCCGGAGTTTCCGTTTCCTCCGGGATCAGCGGTACATTTTTCAGAACAACAGAATAAGTTCTGCGACTCTTTCCGTCTTCAGCTACGGAAACAATTTTGATTTCGCGGTTGCTTACCGGGATGACGGTGACGGAAGCATTTTCCGGATTGGTGAAGCTCAGTCCGTCAAAGGAAGTTTCTTCGATCTCGAAGCTGTTATCGGTTCCCGGAGTAAGCTCGGTATTGCCGATCTTGATCGCACTCAGATCTGCACTTGTCTTTGCATAGTAGGAAGTGCTAGGACTCATCACCTCACATTCATTCAGACCGATGTAACCGGTATAGCTGAAGGTGATGCGGATTGCGATCGGGTTGATCGTTTCTGCAAATTTGTAGCTCAGACCTTTGGTCCACTGATGCAGAGAAGAATCATTGATCTCTTCCGGTTCACCGACCGGTGTGATTTCTTTCCAGTCATTGGAAACAATTTCGCCGTTTTCATAACCACTGCTCAGTGTATATTCAAATTTTACCTTTGTCGGCAGTGTAGAGAGAGAATCGGTGGCTGGCTGATAGAAATAGAACAGGTTGATCTGGTTGGTAGCAACCGCAGTTGCCCAGTCCATGGTGATCACAGCATCGCCGTGTGTGGAATCGTTTCGCTTGCCCCAGGTACTCCAGCGGGAGTCGCTGTAACCATTGTCAGAACGATTTCCGTCAATGATGGCTGTCAGTGTATCATTGTATGGTCCGTTGTCAGTCAGATGCAGGGCAGCAGTTGCCACGTTATCGTGTTTGTCAACCACCGGTTCTGCAATACGTACGCTTGCAGTGATCGGGTAGGTCTCACCAAAAGCAGAAACCTTGCCGTTGATGGTTACAATGTCACCAATATTTTTGAAAGTATCTGCGGTGACACCGTTCATATCCCAGGTAATCTCGCGTGCTTCAAAAGCAGTTCCGTCTGCGTAGTAAGTCATGGCAGTTTTTGGAAGTTCCGGAATGGTATTTGGTTTTGTGATGCAGGAATAATTTTCTGCAACTTTGATCTTGCCGTAAATATGTGCGGTTATGTAAACATCTACGGTTTCTGTTCCGTCTGTGAAGGAACCTTCAATACGGAAAGAACCTGCTGTTTTCAAAGCTGCTTTGTCATAGGTGCCCCATGTGATCTTGCAGGTTTTTGTTGTTCCGTCTGCATAAGAAGCAGTCACACTTGCAGGAAGCTCAATGTCAGAAGATCCGACTGGTGCATACAGATGTTTTGTCATACGGTAGCTTGTCATGGAAGTGTTGCTGCCATTCGAAGCACTGACGGTTGTTACGGTAGCTTCACCGCCGGTCAGACTGTCGGATTCTGCTTTTACGGTAAAGTTTCCGGCTTTGTTTGTAGAACGTACGATCACCAGAGCTTTTCCGGCATAGGCATTGATGTTTGCGGAAGTTGTGCCAGTGAGGACAGAAGCCTGCTGATATTTGCTTACTGTTGCCTGGTCACCGTTGTCAACACCAACGATCTCACCGTCGCCGGTCAGAGTGAAGCGGATGTTGTTTGTTGCAGTTGTGTCCAGATTTCCGTTTGCATCGGTGACATCTACTGTGATGTAAGAAAGACTGCTTCCATCAGCGGTGATGGTTTCTTTGTCTTTGCTTACAGTAAGTTTTGCCGGTGCATCCGGTGTGGAAACAGAAGCATTTCCTGTAAGGTCTGTGATCTCTTTGCCGGACTCATCGTAAGCTTTTGCAGAAATCGTTCCCTTTTCATAAGCTACGTTAAATACACAGTACAGAGATGTGGAATTTCTTCCGGACTCCGTTGTGCATACGCTGCTGTCATTGGACTGTGTGGTGTAGGTATAATATTTATGACCTGCTGCGGTTGTGTTGACTTTACGTGTTGCAGTACCGACTTTTTTGCCATTGCGGTAAAGTTCCACTTTTGCAGCATTGGAGTAAACCCATACCGGAGTTTTGCCGTTCTTGTTGATCATATTGTCGCTGTCCCATGCAGTTACAAGATGAAGGGTCGTGTCATCCTGTTTCCACTGGCTTCGATACAGATAGTAAGTATCTTTTGGGAAACCGGTTGTTTCAACGATGCCGAAGTAGCTGCTGTTCGGATAAGGATTGCCGCCGGATACGGAACCAGTGCCGGTACCGTTCCAAGGAGTCGGTTCACCGATGTAGTCAAAACCGGTCCATACACATTCGCCGGCAACTTTATCTTTCGTTACGGTATCCCAGATAGAGTCATGGGCTGTTTTACCCCAGCCTACTTTGGAAGTATCATAAGATGTCAGATGGAGTTTGCCGTCTACGTTTTGGTTGTTTGCGGTAGAAACATAAATACCGCGGCTGTTGGTAGCTGAAGAAGTCTCACTTGCCAGGATCACGCCGCCGTTATAGTCTGCAAGACGGTCAAGATCGCTGCTGCTTGCGTAATTGTAACCGGCAATACCGCCGCTTGCAACAACTTTAGCCATGGCACCGGCAATATTTCCGCTCGTTGTTTTGCGGTTGCTTCCGAGAGTCGCCGGATGCTGCGTATCTACTTCTTTGATCCAATTGATCAGGTTCTCGGCGATGGTCGGATAGTTTGCAGTACTTCCGGAACATCCCTCGTCAATCTCATTGCCAAGAGACCAGAGGATCACAGAAGGATCGTTGCGGTCACGTTTTACCATGGATTTGATGGCAAATTCTGCCCAGGTCATGGAAGTGTCACCGTCCAGGATCTCATTGTCACCGGTCAGAGTCTTGTTAAAGTAAACGGAGAAATCGTTGCTGTTTCCGTTCTTTGCAAGTTCCCATCCGTCAAAAGCTTCTTCGATCACCAGGATACCAAGCTCGTCACAGATATCAATGAAATCTTCATCGTATGGATTGTGGGTGGCACGGATTAGATTAACACCCATATTTTTTAAAATAGAAATCTGACGGTACATGGCATCACGGTATGCAGCAGAACCGAGAGCACCCTGGTCATGGTGCATACAAACACCGTTTAATTTTACATTTTCTCCATTTAAAGAAAAGCCGGTGTTTTTGGTAAACTTATACCAGCGGAAGCCAAAAGTTGTGTCATAGGTATCCACAACGCTTCCGGCAGAAAGGATCTCTGTGCGTACATAGTACTGTGTCGGATCATCCAAAGACCAGAGGGACGGATTGGTGACAACGTTGTTTGTAGAAGCTTCCGCAGAAGAACCGGCTTCAACCGTCAGAGTAGTTTCGGCAGATTCTGAAACTTTCTGGCCTTTTTTGTCGTAAACGGTATTGCGGACAGTGATGTTTGCAGAAGAGGTTCCACTGTTTGCAACCTTTACTTTTGCAGAAACAGTTCCGACACCATTTTCGATATCCGGGGTTGTGATCTGTGTGCCGTTCTGGATTACATGGATCTGATCGGCAACGATCAGTTTTACATCACGGTAGATACCGCTTCCGGAATACCAGCGGCTGGAAGGAAGTTTGTTGACAACTTTGACAGCGATCACGTTGTCTGTGAGACCGTCGCATACCAGATATTTGCTGATATCAAAAGCAAAAGAGGTGTATCCGTAGTGGTTTTCACCAACCTGTTTGCCATTGACATAGACATAGGCATTCTGATAAACGCCGTCAAAACTCAGGATAACAGACTTTCCGTCACATCCTGAAGGTACGGTAAAGCTTTTACGGTACCATCCGGTTCCGCCCGGTAAGAATCCGCTTTCTGCTTCGCCGGATGTTGTGAAATTCTGGCTGATGCTGAAATCGTGCGGAAGGGTTACGGCATCCCAGGAACCGTCATTGAAAGAGGTGCTTTCTGCACCGGAAGGATCAGAAAGGGAAAATTTCCATCCATCATTAAAAAGGGTACTTCTTTCGGAACCAAGTCCGGAAAGGGCAATTTCCTCTTCCTGTGTGAAGGTCGTGCCGGAAGTGGCAGCGTATCCATATGCACCCGGGATTGCCGGAACGCACAGGGCAACTGACAGCATAACGGCCATCAATTGTTTCATTCTCTTTTTCATAGAACTCTCCTTTGAATGAATATAGAATCTTTGGTTGCAGACGTTGTAGCATACAGAGTGCAAATATGCCAGAACTCATATGCGTTCGACTTGAAAAGGGCAAATTTGTTTCTGATGTACAAACGTGTGTTACAATTTTAACACTAACAGGTAAAAATGACCATACCTAAAATAAAAAATATGGCAACTGTGAAAAGATTTCACAATTACCATATAAAATCGGTGAAAATTTGTCTTAAAGAAGAACTGTTCAAGAATGGAACTGCATTTTTACAAGACAGATTTCACTTTTTGTTCCAAGACGCATATTCGGTCCCCATACACCGGCACCTGAGGTAACAACACTGTAGGCATTTCCTTTTTTCAGAAGACCGTAAGGATTCTCCCACATCAGCGGCAGGAGCAGATTGCCGGGGAAAAGCTGCCCGTTGTGCGTATGACCGCCAAGGATCAGATCAGCACCGGCATCCGCAAGAAGCGAAAGTTCTTTTGGCTGATGGTCGATGATCAGGATCGGTTTGGACTTGTCCAGATGTTGTGTAAGCTGATTCGGAGTTAAGCGTTCTTTTTCGGAAATCAGTTTTTTGCAGCGTGCAGGATCTTTTCTTCCGATTAGATAGAAGTGGTTCTCGATCAGACGGACTTCGTCATCCAGCAGAGTCATGCCGGCATCGTGAAAAAACTGCTCAAACCGTTCATCGGCATTTTCTTTCTGACCGCCGAAGGTAAAACCGGCGAGAATCGCCTCGTCCAGATCGTGATTTCCATAGCAGCAGTAAGTTCCGTACGTGCTTTTCAGAGCGGATAAAATGGATGCACATTTTTGAGGATGTTTTATCGCATGAAAATCATTGTCAAACGTATCCCCTGCCACGATGATCAGATCCGGCTGCAGTTTGTTGATCCGTTTTACAAGGCGTTTCAGAAAAATTTCGTCTGTGTTATAGCCTAGATGCAGATCGGCGATCAGGGCAATCTTCAGAGTGTCATGTCCGCTGCAGCTTTTGGCAGAGGAGATATTCCAGGTTGTTGTGTAGAGTTTTTTGGCATGAAAAAATCCATAAAAACTGAAAAAAAGGATCAGAACGCCGGTAAAAAAGCCGGTGGCTGCAAACATCAGTTTGGAATGAAACCAGGAAGCATCGGCAAGCGGAGAAAAATAGAGCAGGATGCGGATGAAATCTGCAATGCCGATACCGATCAGGGCATAGAGAAATGTGCCCAGCCACAGATTGCTGATGTGTTTTAAAGTCCGATGCAGTCCATCCGGCTTTTTGATCAGAAAAGAAGACAGCAAAGTGGTAGCTGTCAGAATGTACAGGGCAGAAAATCCATAGCGGAAAGCAGCCAGAGCAAAAATATTATTGCAGACGGCCATCCATTTTAACATCCAGTTTAAAACATAAAAGCACACCGCAAGATAAAAGGGTGCAAGAAAAAGTGCGGCCATAAGAATCTCCTTTGTGATCGTGAAAACTTTACTTTCTGTGATGCCAGGGTCAAAAGACCTTTTGATCTCAATATCTTTTCTGTCAGTATAGCACAGGATTAGAAAAGAAAAAAGTGGAAAGGCACAGCAAAAAGAAAATCAGCATATGATAATATAAATCTGCTTCGAGGTTTTTCTTTGAAGACATTTCCAAAACCACTTACCGTCAAAGAAGAAAAATACTATCTCCAGAAGTATAAAGAAGGCGACGAGGAGGCAAAGCAGATTCTCATTGAACGTAATCTGAGGCTGGTTGCCCATGTGGCTAAAAAGTATCAGCATCCGGATGAAGATGCAGATGATCTGATATCCATAGGGACGGTTGGCCTTATCAAGGCAGTCCTGACCTTTGATCATACGAAAAACAACAGATTGGCGGCCTATGCGGCAAGATGCATTGACAATGAACTGCTGATGATGCTGCGGTTAAAAAAGAAGACTTCAAAAGAAGTCTCTCTCTACGAACCGATCGGTATGGATAAAGAAGGAAATGAAATCTGCCTGGTAGATATCGTGGAAGGAAAAAATACAGACCTGGCAGAGATGATCAATAAAAAGCAGGAAATCCGTGAAATGTATCATTATATGGCACAGTTAAATGAAAGGGAGCGACAGATACTGAGTCTGCGTTATGGGATCCTTGGACAGAAGGAAACAACACAGCGGGAAATTGCACAGAAACTTGGTATTTCCAGATCGTATGTCTCCAGGATTGAGAAAAATGCCCTGAGCAAACTGCGTTCCTGTTTTCGGGAAAAAGGAAAAACAGGCATACGCGAAAGCAGATGACAGGAAAAAAAAAGCGTGTTACACTGTGCGAAGGAGGAAAAGAACGTGATCTATCTTATGAGAACAAAAGAAAGAATGGAAAAAAGTGCCGCACGGCATAAAATACAGAGCAATATGGCAAAAAGAGTACTCCTTTACGGCATCAGAAAAGAATATTCGTTAAAGGAACTGCCGGCTATTGGAAAAGGAATCTACGGAAAGCCTTACTTTCCGGAATACCCGGAGATTTGTTTTAATTACAGTCATGCGGATGCCGGCATTTTATGCGGGATCGCAGAAACACCGCTTGGCGTGGACATAGAACGTCTGATCCATCCGACGGAACGTCTGATCCGTGCGGTATGCCATGAAAATGAAAAAAAGATGTTACTCGCAATCGAAGATCCTGCCGTGCAGATCAGATACTTCAGCAAAATCTGGACGGCAAAAGAAAGTTATCTGAAATGCATCGGAACAGGCATCCGGCAGAAGCTTTCGAATCTGGATCTTTCCGAAGTACTCGATGGAAAGACCTATGAGGAAGTGTATCATTTTTTCTTTCTGGACGGAGAAGATTTTCAGGCGGCAGTCTGTCTGAAAACAAAAAAAATGCTTTCGAACCTTTCTGTTATTTATATGGAAGAAAATGAAAACAATAATCTGTAACGTTTAAAAAGAAAGTGTTGCATTTTAAAAGAAAATATGATAAACTGGAAACAATCTATCATTATTTCCGCCATTTCGGCACATTATCACAACGAATCAAAGGAGAAAAGAATATGTTCAGCAGAGTCTTATCCGCAGCCATCTGCGGAATCCAGGGTCTGCCGATTTTTGTAGAAGCAGATGTCAGTGAAGGGCTTCCGGGATTTTCCATGGTGGGAGATCTGTCAGCGAAAGTAAAAGAAGCACAGGATCGGGTTATGACAGCATTTCGCAACAGCGGAATCCAGCTTCGTCCGAAAAGAATCACAGTCAATCTCTCTCCGGCAGACATACATAAAGACGGCAGCAGCTATGACCTTCCGGTAGCACTTGCCATTCTTGCAGCGTACCAGCTTTTGCCCATGGAGACTTTAAAAGGTGTCCTGGTGGCAGGTGAGCTGGGATTAAATGGAGCAGTCAAAGGGATCAAAGGGGCGTTGCCCATTGTTCAGCTGGCAAAAAAAAACGGATGTCATACCTGTATCCTGCCGGAGAGAAACCGCACAGAAGGAGAAATGGTATCGGATATCCACATTGTCGGAGTAAGTACCTTAAAAGAAGTATTGAACTATCTTCAGAAAGGCACAATCCCCGGGAAAATCAAAAAAGATGTATATAATATAGAAGAAACAGAAATTCCTGATTTTGCAGATATTCACGGTCAGAGTGCAGTGAGGAGAGCCGCAGAGATTGCGGCCGGCGGAAGACATCATTTTCTGATGATGGGACCGCCCGGAGCCGGGAAATCGCTGCTTGCAAAATGTATGCCGGGTATTCTGCCGTCCCTGACAATGGAAGAGAGTCTGGAAGTATCTTCCATTTACAGTGTGGCAGG
>ENA-ORUA01000964-ORUA01000964.1-human-gut-metagenome-genome-assembly--contig:-NODE-964-length-28452-cov-4.967285_pt1 | contig 28452 bp, 23 predicted proteins | sample MGYA00242076_ERZ509201 | MGnify/ENA primary metagenome ERZ509201 (study PRJEB26280, sample SAMEA2338863) | human gut metagenome | biome: human gut; feature: human-associated habitat; material: faeces...
TGCCTGCTTCCGCTCTACTTCGCTTTCCGCGACTTCAGGCCCAGACTTGCCCGTCTGCTGCTCGCACTGGCACTCCTTTCGGGTTTCGGCGCAGGGTTCGCCCGCGTGGTGGTGGGAGCGCACTTCCCGTCGCATGTTTTTGCCGCGTTGGCGCTGGACTGGCTGATTTCTGCGGGCATCTATATTGCCGCTTTTGACCGCGCCGGACTGGTGCGCAAGCTTCGCGCGCTGCTGCCTTTCGGCCGCCGTTCGACTGAGGATCAGCCCGGCCGCGTGACGCTTTATCTTTTCACAAGTCTCTGGTGGGCCATCGTCTTCAATGGTCCGATGACCGCTAAGCTCGCGATTGACAACAACCTCGTCACAACCGACTCGCTTATCCTAAGCTTGGGCACGACGGCCGCCTTTGCATTCGTCTCCGCCGCAATCATTGAACTCTGCGGACTGCTGCCGAAGATGGTCTTCCGCATTCTGCTGCTGATTTTAAATACGCTCGGAGCCGCCGCTTTTGCTGCCGCCTATCTTTACGGCACAGCGATGACGCCGGACATGGTCCGCAACTTCCTTGCCACTGATCCGGCAGAAGCACAAGCCTATCTGAGCACCCGCTCCGTACTCCTCTTCCTGGCCGCCTGGCTGCCGCCGATGCTCGTCACGCTGGCCGCAAATCTAAAGAAATCCGCCAGCACTGCTCGCCCGACGCTCCTGCGCCGTCTGCTTATATTCCTTCGCCGGCTCTTTACCTCCATTGGATTTGCAGCTGTGGGCGTTGCGCTCATCGGTCTCAACTTCCAGGCTTTCGCCGGCGCGATGAGAAACGACAAGTCACTGCGCTACATGATCGCGCCGGTTAATGTCGTCTATTCAGGCATGCGCACCATCGTGGGTGACTCGAGCCCGGAAAACAACGGTCCGCGTGTGGCCGTCGACCCTTCCCCGTCGCTTGTCGTCAAGCCGTCTCGTCCGGCAGTGCTCGTTGTGATGGTAGGCGAAACCACGCGCTCAGCCTCCTGGCAGCTCGCGGGTTACAGCCGCGAAACCAATCCGCAGCTCTCCGAGCTTCAGATTATCAGCATCCCTCGCGTTGAAGCCTGCGGGACGTCCACCGACGTATCTCTGCCCTGCATGATGAGCCGCATTGGCCGCAGCGACTACAACCGCGATCGAATCCTCTCCGAAGAACAGCTCCCGAGTCTCTTAAACCGCGCCGGGGCCAACGTGCTCTGGATTGACAATCAATCGGGCTGCAAAGGTGCCTGTACGGGCGTCAACACCCGTGCGACGACGCCTAATCCGCAGGACTGCCCCAACGGGGAATGCGGTGACCGGGTATTCCTCTCAGAATTGAAAGGCGAACTTGGGAAACTGCCCGCCGACCGTCCGACGGTACTATTCCTTCACATGATGGGGTCTCACGGTCCGGCCTATTCGCTTCGCTCCGACAAGGAGAGAAAGCTCTTCGAACCGGAATGCACCGATGCAGACCTTAAGAGCTGCAGCCGCGAATCGGTTATGAACGCTTACGACAACAGCGTGCGCGAAACGGATTACGTTCTGGCGTCTCTGATCCGCATGCTTAAAGATACGTCCGGCAGCATCGATTCCGCACTCGTTTATGTCTCCGACCATGGCGAATCCCTCGGTGAAGGCGGTCTCTACCTCCACGGCGCCCCCTACTGGATGGCGCCCAAGGAACAGACTGAAGTGCCGATGGTGCTCTGGATGAATTCGGGATTTGAGAAGACTTTCGGCATCAACCGCAGCAAGCTTGAAAAGAATGCCGCCGGCCGAGTGACTCATGAGAACCTTTATCACACCGTCCTCGGACTGCTCAACGTCAAGTCAACGACCTATGTGCCGACCTACGACCTGACGCACTAAGCAAGTCGCCCATCAGGCGAAAACGAAGAAGGACTCGATAGCCGCGCAATAGGCTTTCTATCGAGTCCTTCTCTTTTTTTGAAAGTATTTTCTCTGAATAACAGCAGGCACTGCGGTCCGTTATTCGCCCTGATCAATACGTCCGAACAGTCTTCGGCACTCTGCTGCCTGAGGATGAAGCCCATTAAAGAGACTTCGATAGTGCTTGTCCGCCGATTCCAGCAGCTCCCGGCGCTCTTCGGGTTCAGGTTTATTCACCAGACCAGCCGTACGGTGAAGATTAAGCGCAAGCTCGCCTGCAGCAAGCAGCAGCTCATCAGGATGCGGCACCCCCAGTTCATCACCCGGAACCGTCAGCAGCACGCGCGTCCAGAAACGAAGATCCGGATTTTCAAGCTGTGAAAGCGTATCGGCAGCCAATTCAACAGCAGCGGGCAGCATGTCGCCGTCCAATGATGACGGCAAAAGCTCAGACCAGTCTTCCACAAGAGACGCCCGCAATTCACGGTTAGCGTCGCCCAGCCGCTTGATGGCCACATCGAACTGTCCAGTACGCATGGCAAGCGTGCCTTCAATCAGCGCAAACGGTGCGCCGACACTCCCGCCGGCCGTTGCTGCGGCACGCAGCGTCGGCAAGAGATTCAGTGCAACCTGAGCCGGCGCAAGCGTCGTCTGTACATCTGCATCCGTCTGAGAGAAACCTTCCACCATGGCGCGCAAAAGCCGTCTGGCATAAGCCGCATCCAAAAGTGTTTCCTGAGAAATTGCAGAAAGCGCGGCGGCGATCACGCGTGCGCGTCCAGGCCCGGAATATGGGAAGGCTTCAAGCAGGGCCACCGCTTCTTCATGCGCCGGCGATGCCTCTTCCTGACGGCGAGCATGTTCCTCACGCCGAATGTGATCCGTCTGGGCAAATTTAGCCATATAACGATCAAGCCATTCGAGCATGCGGACTCCTCCCTTCCTAAACCGTTTCTGCGGTCTCAATCCTAGCCAATAAACATGCGGCTTGTCCTACGCATTTGCCTCTACCAAAATGGAGAAAAGTTAGAGGAGTGATCGCGAAATACGGGAGAAAACAGATATTGAGCATCTGCAGCATCGATCGCCATGAAATCTCACGCATAAACACTGCATAGCCATTCATGTCGAGATCAAACTCACTGAAGACCGTGTAATCAATACGTAGTTGGTTGTCAACAACTGAGGGTATTTACTACACATAGATTTTCCTTACTGTTAGAACGATAAAGAATGCAAACATTTGCCAAGCGAGGACAGCGCAACAGTTTGATCTGATGCAGACCGAGACCACGAACAGCCAAAAAAGACAATTGTTTTTTAAAGGTTTTTAGATTGCACTCTTCAAAAACAACTGTTCATTTAAAGGCCATCAAAGATGTTTATTGGCATGACAAATTCGTTCTATCAAGCGATGCACAGAAAGTTATTGCGCATAACGCTTTCGAGCAGGATAGCTCTCTCAAACAACATCTCGTAGGATAGAAACAGATTTGTGAAAACTATCGCAATGGCAAATATAAATTAACTAGCCACAAGATAGATTCACAAACTTGTCAACCATTAAATATTCCGTTCGCAATTATGAGCTTTAAGTACACAAATTTACCCCCCCCCCTAAGCTTCGTAAATTATGGGCATTAACAGCGGTTGCCGCCATCACAATTCATTCCTGCATCGCAAATGAATTAAATAACCTTTATTATGAGGGCGTCACAGATATACACGGTGACCCTCAATTTGATAAAAAATACTTGAATACGGACGGCTCATTTAAAAGTGAGTATAACAATATACACATTCATTTGAATGATGTCTCTCCCAACTACAAACAACCCTCCTGGTGGAAGGAAGGCACAACAGAATGCTTAACTGTCGTAAAGACACTTACTGTTCAAGGTGAAGGCAAAACTATAGAAATAATTAATACCGTCCACGGAGATAAATCCGGACAAAAAATTGATAACAATGGCGGGGCATACGCAAAAAATGGCGGCCGCATAAAATTTACGAAAGCAGATAGTATATATATCGCATCCATTGGCGGAAGTGAATTTGCCAACCACAGCACTGCTCTGACCGCATCTGGGGCCAATTCCAATATAGAAATTTCTGGAAAGAAAGTTCAGCTCATTGGCTCAATTGATGTAAAAGATGGGAAAAACACATCCATTAAAGTTAAATTATCAGGTCAAGAATCTTTTTGGTATGGCAGCGCTATTGGAGAAGTTGAAAATACAAGTGAAGTAAATATTTCACTTTCTAGCGGAGCAACATGGATAATTAATCCACATGGGGCAGTATCAGTATCAAATTTGAATATTCTTGGTTATGTCGGGGATAAATCAGGGGGAAAAAGATTAAGTCACCTAACTTTAGATCAAGGCATTGTATTATTGGCAGACGATCTAATTTGGGATCAATATAACAATACAGTTATAACTAATAATAATACCGACTATAAATTAGCAGATTATCGAGACCGTGATGGAGACTACTCCGAAGTTAATATTCTTAACTTATCCGGCCCAGGCGGTATTTTCAAAATAGATCTGGATTGGCAAACCAATAAAGGCGTAAAGCAATACACCGATAAAAGCGACTTCATCAAGATTGGCAATGCTGAAGGTAATTCCAACCAAACGGTATGGTTCGATATCAGCAAAGCCCATTTGGATGAAATGAAGGATGGCGACAAACTGTATTTTGCGAGTGTTGGATCCGGAGATACGACCTTCTCTACCAACGCTGATGGTGAAGTCAGCAGTGCTGACGAAATCTACAGCTTTAAATACAGCACTCAAAGCGAAAATACTGACACTCTCACGTACTGGTTCCTGATGAAATCTCAGGGAGGCACCAACGAAAATGTCGCCCTCTTGAGAAACGCTGCACTGGCATCCTATTCACTGGCGTCGGATCTGGATCGCTTCCACGAACGCCGGGATGAAGCTCGTTATGAAGAGGTTGGCACCGGCGGTCTTTGGGCTCGCTATCGCTACTCCGACATTGGCCGCGACAACACTTTCGACATGGACAAAAACATGATCCAAGTGGGCTATGACAAGGAAGTATCCACAGCCGACAGCCGCAAAATCGTGGGCATTGCGTTTGACTACACCCATGCCGATACCGATCTCACCGGTATTTCCGGCAGCGGCAGCAATGATCGCTACGCCTTGACCCTCTACTATTCTGTTCTGGCCGACTGCGGCGGCTATGCCGACTTCACCGCGAAAATCGGTCGTCTCGGCAGCGATTATGACCTCCACAATCAGGCGGGGCAAAAAATCGGCAGTTCGTTCTGGCAGACGTTCTACGGCGCGAGCGCTGAATTCGGCTGGCGGTACGCCTTGAATGACACCTTCTTCATCGAACCGCAGACTCAGCTCCAAATCATCCGCATTGAAGGCGACCAGTTCGAAACGGACGGCGGCATCAAAGCTCAAATTGCAGACACCAACAGCATCATTGGCCGAATCGGTCTTCGTGCCGGCAGCACCTTCACGCTGGGCTCTGCAGAACAAAAAAGCACGGCGTATGTCTTCGCTGACGCACTCCGCGAGTTCAAGGGCGATTATGCCTTCTCTGCCGCAGGCCATTCGACAGCGGGCGACTTCAGCTATTCCGGCAAAGAGACTTGGTATGACGCAGGTATTGGCACCAATGTGGCCTTGAGTTCCAATATCAACTTCCGCCTCAACGCCAAATACATTTTCGGAGGCGTTTTTGAGAGCAGCCGACAAATTGATGCCGCGATTCATTTCGCCTTCTAACCCATAGCACTGAGGCCTGCGGCCACAACACGGCCTGCGGGACGATCACTCTTGCCGATAAATCGGGTTGCCTAGCCGGATCACCACGTTTTTCTGCGGGTGGTCCGGCTAAATGCATTCTGCGTGTATCCATACCAGTACGGCGCTGTTGCATACAGCTTACAAGACCAATCGTTGCCGGTCTTTTAATTTTCGCTTTCATTTGATAAACAAAAAATTGAATGCGCTATTAGAGATTAACAATCACACTAATAGATTGAAAAATAATATCTAACATATAGACGCTATATATGGTTTTAGAATAAACCAAACCAAATCTAAGGGATAAACGGCAAAAAAATGCCGCTGCCGTCAAACCATTTAGTTGGAGCCACACAACTTAGGGAAAACTCTCTAAATCGATAGGTGTATAAAAAACGAAAACACTTCTAAACATGTTTGTTTTCATCTGTCAACAAAATATGATATGAAATACGAGCAAACCACGTCATCGGCAATGAAGGTCTTGTTTGTAAACGATATTTGGCACGAATGAGCTGGAAATGCCTCTGCCCAAACAGTAATCAATTTTTTATATTCTGAAAACTTACTGGTATGCATTTTAAGCAATGCATCGTGCTTCCCTTCAACATTTATTCACAAACATCAAAAACACGCATCTCACTATAGGATTGGATTCGATTTTTCCAAAATCATCTTCAATTGCGAAATCGGGCTATTGAAAAAAGCAATTGTTGCAATAAAAGATACATTTACAAACAATCCAATCTAGGTTGCTTGCGTGATGACGAACTACCTCCATAAAGTTCTGCCACCTCAGTATTCACACGTGAATAAGGTTTACTGTCTTTTGGCGGCTACAGTATTTTGCGCACTTCCGCTTTGCTCAACAGAAGCTGCCGCAGAAAATATTCTCAAATACGATGGCACAACGAATATTCATGGGAATGCCAAAACATGGGCAGCCAAAAATGAATATGACGGTATCGATATCCGTGTAACGGGTGTTGATGGCGGCTATTACACCGACACGACGGAAGCACTTGTTCTTAACAATCAAACCCTTAATGTTAAGGGCAAAGGCAAGTTCGTCAGCATCATCAATACCGCTCAGAACAAACAAATCGATAACAACGGCGGCATCTATGCCAAGGGCGGATCGACCGTTAATTTCACTGACGTCGATTCGATTTATATTGCTGCCATCGCTGGAAAGGAAGGCGGCAATGACAGTACTGTCATATCTGCTAAAGATCCGGGCCGCGACTTCAAGGGATATACAAATATCGTCAATATATCCGGTAATACCGTTCAATTAATCGGATCCATAGATGTCATGCATAGTTTGGGTTCGGTGTTTTTCAATCGAAATGCACGACACACAGTCAATGCCGCCCTGTCCGGTTCTGACTCTTTTTGGTATGGCAGCGCTATTGGCGAAACTGATGAACGCACTACAGTTAATCTCTCGCTCGCTGATGGTGCCACTTGGATCTTTAACGCAGGAAAGTCCACTCTAAATGCTGGCGGGATAATAAGAAACCTGAAGCTTGACAAAGGTGTAGTTCTTTTTGCGGATGCCGAGGTTTGGGAAACCTATCGAAAGACGGTGATTAAAGGTACGGATTACGTATTGGCGAATTACCGAGATCACAACGAAAGATATTCCCAGGTTGAAATTCGCAGCCTCACGGGACCTGGCGGCATCTTCAAAATGGATCTGGATTGGCAGTCCAACAACGGCGAACGGCAATACACCGAGAAGAGTGACTTCATCACCATCGGCACAGCAGAAGACGGCTCACACCAAACCGTTGAATTCGACATGGGCAAAGCTCATCTGGATGAAATGAAAAACGGCGACAAGCTCTACTTCGCAAGCGTGGAGTCAGGGAACACAACCTTCTCTACCAATGCTGACGGTGAAGTCAATCGTGCTGATGAACTCTATCGCTTCGGTCTTCACACGCAAAGTGAAGAAGATGAAACTGATCAGCTTACCTATTGGTTCCTGACCAAGTCCATCGGCAGTGCTAACGAAAACGTCGATTTCTTGAATAATGCGGTGCTGGCCACCTTCTCACTGGCCTCTGATCTGGATCGCTTCCATGAGCGTCAAGGTGAAGCTCGCCATGAGGAACGCGGCACCAATGGCCTTTGGGCTCGGTACCGCTATTCAGATATCGGTCGAAAGCACGCGTTTGACATGGATAAAAACATGATCCAGGTCGGCTACAACAAGGAAGTATCCACGGCAGACAGTCACAAAATTGTCAGCTTGGCCTTTGACTATACGCGTGCGGATACAGATCTCTTCGGCGTTTCCGGCAGCGGCAGCAGCGATCGCTATGGACTGAACCTCTATTACACGGTCTTAGGCGAGAGCGGCAGCTATGCTGACTTCAATGCGAAGATTGGTCGTCTCGGCAGTGACTACAACCTCCGAAACGATTCCGGCCAGAAAATCGGCGGATCGCTTTGGCAGACGTTCTATGGCGTGAGTGCTGAGCTGGGCTGGAAATTTGAGTTGAATGACTTCCTCTTTATTGAACCGCAGACACAGCTTCAAGTCATCCGCATTGAAGGCACTCGGTTTGAAACGGAGAGCGGCATCAAGGCTCAAATTGCGGATACCAACAGCATCATCGGCCGAGTTGGTTTCCGTGCCGGCAGCAGCTTCTCGTTTGGTTCTGCTGAACGCATCAGCACGGCGTATATCTACGGCGACGTGCTCCGCGAGTTCAAGGGGGATCACGTCTTCGCTGCCAGAGGCCATTCCACGTCTGTCGACTTCTCATACGCCGACAAAGAAACTTGGTATGACGCCGGTATTGGCGCCAACTTGTCTTTGAGCAGCAATACCGATCTTTGGCTCAATGCCAAATACATCTTCGGCGGCTATTTCGAGAGCAGCCGACAGATTAATGCGGGCGTCCGCTTCTCTTTCTAACCCTCTCGCAGACTTCCGCGGTCTCCATTCAGACCGCGTGAAGCTCTGCATTTCCAGAAAGTCGGATTGAGTACCCGGACGGACCGTCAACTTCCCCCATTGACGAGCCGACCAACACTCAACCCGCGTTTTATTTTGTGCTGAGCAGCAGGACATAAAATCATCCGGCACCCCCTGCCAGACTTAATGACTGCCGTTTTCACCCGCCGCGCCAGCCATTGACCGTTTTTCGTTGATGAGCGCAGGAAGCTGCGAATCGCCTGCAGCAGGCTCGGAGATTTTCGTCAAAGAAGAGTTGGCTGGGCTGTCTGCCTGCCATAGCCTCAAATGCTTTAATTGTTTATCAAAAAGATTAACTAGAGCCGTGGACTGGCAGCGAAGCCAATGAAATTTTGAAATTTCCGCTACTGATATCAAGCGCAATATAAAAGTGCTTCGCAAAAATCGGAATCGGGACAGTTGTTACCAGAAAAGCTGCCTAAGTACTGACATGAGACGGCACAGTCAGGCATTTCGGTGTGAGCAGCGAGGCACTGCAGCGCATCGGCACAGTCAAGGGACAAGTGCACTGCTGCCTTTAAATAGAACGAAGTTCTGCGGTGGAGCAAGCGGCCGACTCCCCTGCATTTTGTCTGACTGCACTGCAGCGATTCAAAACGCTTTTTCTTGGCTGGAGATTGATTGGATCCTTCAATTACTCTTGATATTTACGCTTCGTTTTGACGGATGCTGTCAGGAATATTCTCAGGTACCCATACCAGAATTCGAGAAAATGATAATTTCTTAATTTTCAATGCATTAACAGCATACCCAGAAGCAACTGTTCATAGCTAGAATTACAGTAATCCTTCGTTGGAAACTTCTCATGCGTCGCGCCGTCACCTTCTCTTTAGTTGTCCTTACCGTCTTTCTGTGGGCTGCCAGCCTTTGGCGGCTTTCAGCCCGCGTCCCCGGGATGGATCTCGTCTACGCCGGCATTCCGGCCGGACTGGCACTGCTGCTTCTGATCGGTTTTGCGGTTTCAGGGCGCATCTTTAATCCCAACGACAATGTTCGGCGGGTTTTCTCTGCCGTTCTCGCCGTCACGCTCCTTTTGACGATAGGGCTCGTCTACGCAGATATTTTTGTCTTTTCAGGCGAAATCTTTGAGCGGGGTCTCGCCATCTGGCGTCTTGATATCTTCTATCAAGAGCGCTTTGCCTACACGCTCGCTTTTGCCGGAGGAATCATGCATCCGATCCTCTTCATCATTGCGGGTGTAGGCCTGCTCTGCCTGCCGCCCCCGAAGGACGGCTTCACGATGCGCTGAGCCAAAAGCGAGCGCGAAAATTTAGCCATGCTCCCAACGGTCGCTCCAGCCTTGAGCCGGACCGCTGGGATCAGAAGGATCTGCCTGATCATCGTCGAGCGGCAGAAACGCTGTTTTTGGATGCCCGCAGTCAGGGCAGACGAAATCATCAGGCAGATCTAAAAAGGGCGTACCGGGATCTATTGCCTCTTCGGGACACCCTTCGTCCGGGTTGTAGACATACCAGCAGACCTTGCACTGCATGCGCGTATGAGCACCCACGCGGTCTCTTGCGTATTTATCAAGCAGCGCCTCCACCTCTGCGCCGGTAGCAAAATGCGGTGCGCCCGTATCCTCTTCAGACATTAAGCACCTCCTCGGCCTTGATTTCGCCGCCGCCCAAAGTGCCGCGCTGTAAATCGTGACGCACCCATTCAATCAAGTCGGTGCATTTTGCCGCGCCATCAGCGAATTCTTCTGCTGAAATCGGAATTTCAGGCGGCACCTTGGCGATGACGTAAGCATCGAGGAGCGTCTTTCCTGCATTGTTGATGATTCGAGTTCTCCAGAGATTACGCACTTTGGTGTTCTGAATATGAGAACGAGTAATGCCCTGAAGCTCCACATCAATATCCCCCTGACCCAGGGTGGAAAGGAGCGCAGTCATGTCGCCGGGCGATAACGGCTGACGCTTCAATTCAAGCATGAAGCAAGGATCGGTCGGCATATCCGGCACGCCGGCATCGGCATCAAAAGCATCCAGCCGGTACTGCAGTTCCTGCAGAATGGCCGGCGCAGCAAAGACATCTGCACTCGGATTAACGAGCTGCGGGATCTTATCAAGACCCCGAGTGCCGACCACCTGAACCGTACGCGGCAGCCGTGCCAAAACAAAGAAATTCTCCTGCCCTGAGCGGCCGCTCTGCACGCGCCAGAGTCCAGGGACGCTCGTGTCGCCCGCTTTGGCCTCACCGCCGAAGAGCTTGATGCGAACTTCACCCTCGCCCAAGGTCGCCAGAAGAAAATCGATGTGTTTGGGATCGAAGTGTGAGAAATCCCAGACTTCCTGCAAGCCGCTGCCGTCAGCAGGCGCACGGCCAGCTTTGATGTCTTCCAAATGCGCTTCAATTTTCGAGCGCACATCGGTCAGAAAAGCAATCGTTGCCTCCGCCGCCGCGCGTTCGGTTTCCGGATCAAGTTTGGGTGCCGAAAGCCAGCGCCGTGCGGCTTCTTCAACGGTAAAGGTCTGCATGGGTCTCTCCTCTTGAATTCATTAAGATGCTCAGCGTTCATCAGCCGCAGTGATGATCAGCTTGGCCGCCAGCGGGCAGAATGGAAATCGTGCGCTTGGGAGCCTCCGTACGCGCCGCAATCTCTGCGAGTTCGCGCAGGTATTCATCCCAGTCCTTCAGTCCCTGACAGGCACCGAGATAGACGCTGCCGCGAAAGAGCGCCACGGCGGGGAGTTTGCGCATTCCCCAGCGGGCAGCCAAGGCGCGGCCCTCCTTCACATCGCTCATCCAAGCGCCGTTTTCGGGTGCGAGCGCCGCCTCAATCGCCTTTTTGAGCTCCGCACCGATCACGAGAATGTCGAGCGTTTCTTTCTGATTATTGGGATCATCACCGAAAAGCGCGATCTTGAGACCGGGGGTGTCCAGGAATTTTTCAACGCTCTCGGAGGTAAGCCGCTCAAAACCTTCTGTCGTCCACAGACGATTGAAGAGCGGATGATTTTCCGGGTCAATCTGCGACACGCGGGTGTATTTGGCCATTGTGAAGATTCCTTTTGCTCTGATTGGGGTGCGAAGCGCCGTTAAAGCGGCTTTCCGGGGGCGCGGCCGACAAGGGCGCGCAGATGTTCCGGGAGCTCCGGAGCGCGGTCAATCAGATCGCCAAACCCCGAGCGGATTGTCTCTTCGTCAGCGTCGCCCGCCATGACGCGAGCCGTTGCGCCGAGAGCGGCTTCAATTTCTCCGGCCTCTGCTTCCTCAATTTCGCGCAGCGCTCGATTTTGAAAAACCAGCAGCCATGCGCCGACCGCCGGCGGATCAATCATGGAGCAATCCACCTCAAGCCTGCGGCCGTTGCGTTCACAGACAATCATCATCGGGCCGCTTTCGAGCACCTTCATCGGCAGCGCAATGCACATTTGCGACGTTTCCTTTTCCAAATTCACTGAAAGCACCAAACCTAAGCAAATATCTGATGCCTCAGGATTCTTCCTTATTTTGTTTCTTCGGGATTTTCCACGGCGTGCCCCGCCGTCCGCACAAGGAAGCGTTCATCGCCGAAACGGCATGCTTCCTTGGCATCCGGACGCCCGGCTTCATATTCATTGAGCTCGAGCACACTGAAGCTGAGCGGAGTCACCTTCGCTCCCGCCGGACGCGGGGTAAGCTTTACACCCCATTCTTCAAGGAATTTGGCGCCGAGCTCAACAGCCTCGTCAAGGCGGCTGCGAATCAGCGGCGAAAGACTTCCGCCGTAATCATCGAGCAGTTCCGGCTGAATACCCACGACCGCTAAATCTTCAAGCTCGTAACCCAAGATGGCAGCCGATGCAAGCAGATCATTGAAGCCCGTCTGGTGCGGTGAAATCTTGGTTGACGACCAGATCTTCACATCACTCTTCTGCAGCACCTTGAGCGTACCCGGTTTTTCCTTGAAGTCGCAGCAGTCGAAAACAAGCATGCGGCGAGTCGAAAGAATTTCGTCAAGGAGCCATCCGCCGAGCGTGCCGCCGTCCATTACTTCGACGCCTGCGGGCGTTTCATAGCGCTGGTGAAACGCTTCGGCCGCGCGAGGGCCAAAGCCTTCATCGGCCCAAAGAATATTGCCGATGCCAAGGATCAGCACGTCACGGCTGGCTGAACCGCCCTTAGGCAGTAAATCGGGGTGCACGTTCGCTTTCATCTTGAAATTTGAGGTTTTTATGCGAAAGAGATCTAGGCCGAAGCCTGACCGTCACTATAGTCGCGCGGAGAACTAGTCCGCCATAGCCCAATGGGCGGTCGAGCAGATTACTTATGCGACACTTTGTAAGTAGTACTCCTATGAAGTTCTCTAAATATTTTTGATGATTTCTACGGGTTAGTGATGTTTCTATCCTATCCCAACAATACGTATAATCAAATCAAACCTTCGTTTCCCCGCAAAAAAAGAGAGGTTCTGTATGCCAGAAGTCATCTTCGGTCCGCGCAGAAATGCGGCAGCACGAAAGCTCGCAGCCTCGCAAAATACCGACAAGCACCCCAATTGGGGCGGCAGACGCCCCGGCTCCGGACGAAAACCCGCCGGAGAGAGACCGCTCGACGCCATGATCGTCGTGCGCATGACGGATAAGCAGAAAGCATTTTTCAAAATGGCCGGCGGCAGCGCCTGGCTGCGCCGCGTTCTGGAAGTCTGCATGGAAAGAAAACAGTTCAATATGGCGTCTGACCGTGACCCCAACGAGAAGGAACTTCTCGGAGGTCTTGAGATTGACGACATCCTGCCCGAGTCTCTGTCCTCCAAATCTACTGGATTCTGATTCTTCAGATTCAGATCCCATTTTTGCCGATACCGAATGGGCATCAATGGGCGAAACGGTCTGCCGCAGCCCTGCAGCAAGCCGCAATTGATTCTGCTGCGGTCATTGAGCTTGACCGCACAGCAGAGTTTTTTGCCTGCAAATTTTTGGATCGGCGTCGCGCCTTATGCTTTCTGAGCGCAAGGGATGTCGTCCAGCCGGGAACCGTTCACGGCATTCATCGGTTATCCGGCTGAGTCCGCCTGCTCGTGTGAGAAGAAGATCCCTCGAAGTGTGCCGCAGACTTGACGGTCAGCGAAGCAGCTCCTGCTTAAACGAAGTTCCGCAGCGGCTCGACAGACAGGCTCTCAAAGTCCGCGGACATTGCCGCTGCTGCAGCAACAAGCCGTTTGGCGCAGTCTGACTGCGGATCAGCAATCACCGCATCCGGCGTACCAGACTCGACGATGCTGCCGCGGTTCATCACAAGCATCTCATCGCAAAAAGACTGTATGAGTTCCAAACTGTGGCTGATGAAAAGAACGCTGAGTCCGGATTCGCGACGGAGGTCCTTCAAGAGCGTCATGATCTGACCGGCCACGGTGACATCAAGCGCACTCGTTGCCTCGTCGCAGATGAGGAGTTCGGGCGAAACCGCTAGCGCCCGGGCAATGGCAGCACGCTGACACTGCCCGCCGCTCACTTCATGAGGATAACGCGCAGCCATATCAGCAGTCAGTCCGCAGCGTTCGAGCAGCTGGGCTGCGCATCGATCCGCTTCATGACAGGTGCGGCCTTGATTGCGAAGCGGCTCACCGATGCCGTCGCCCAATGTTCGGCGCGGGTCAAACGAGGCCGCAGGCTGCTGAAAAACCATTTGCATCGTGCGGTAGACCTCACGCAGCGCCCGTTCATTCAAGTGCGTAATATCGTGCCCTTTTAAGAGAATCGTTCCTGCTGTGGAAGGTATCAGACGCATGATGAGCCGCACGAGCGTACTCTTTCCGCAGCCTGAGTCGCCGACGATGCCAAGCGCCGTACCGGCCTCGAGGTCAAACGTAACGTTGCTGACGGCAGTGATGGGCTCCCTTTTCGGGATTTCAAACACTTTAGTGAGGCCGCGCACCGACAAAATGGGGATCATTCTGCGCTCTTCCGTAGTCGAGGTGTTGCTGCAATGAGTGCTCTGGTGTAGTCGGCCTGCGGATGACGGAGAACATCTGCCGCAGAACCGATTTCCACCATGCGTCCGTCCTTGAGCACAAGCAGCCGGTCGGCCATGCGTGCCGCAACACCCATATCGTGCGTGACGAGCATGATGGCCGTGCCGAACTGCGCTCTCAGAGCGAGCAGTTCGCGCATCACCTCGACCTCGACAGAGGCATCGAGCGCACTCGTCGGTTCGTCAGCGAGGAGAACCTGCGGGCGCAGAAGCATCGCCATAACGATGCCTACACGCTGACACATACCGCCGGAAAGCTCAAAAGGATAACTTTCCCAAAGCCGTTCCGGCGTTTCAAAATTCAGCGTTCGGAAAAGATCGAATGCACGTTTGCGGACTTCTCGTTCTGTAGTGCGTTCATGAGCAGCGACCGCTTCATGCACTTGTTCTCCCACCGTGCGAACTGGCGCGAGCGAGGCGGAGGCATCCTGAAAAATCATCCCGACAGAGGCCCCGCGAATAGGCCGCAGAGCCCTCTCGGAGAGCGCCGGAAGATCCTTGCCCTCAAACCAGATGTGCCCCCGGGTGATGAGTCCGCTCGCTCCGAGCAGTTTGACTGCAGCCCTCAGAAGCGTACTTTTGCCGCAGCCCGATTCGCCGACGACAGCGAGAATCTCTCCTCGGCCGAGGGAGATGCTGATGTCGTGCAGAACAGCACAGCCTTCGAAGCTCACGTCAACATGCTCGTAGCGAAGCAAAGCCTCATCAGTGTGAAAACTCATTTTCAGGTGTTCCGGTTACTGCTTGGCGGGGGCCGGTGCGAGTTTTGCCGTTATTTCATAAAAGTCCGTCGGGTGTGCAGTGAGTCCGACAACGGTGTCCTTCGTGATCATGCTCATCTTCAGGTGCGAGAAAAAGATGAAAGCGTCATCGTCAAGGACGGTTTGCTGCATTTGAACGGCCAGTTCCCCGCGTTTTTTAACATCAAAGGTGTCATTGAGCTCGCGGGCGAGTGCTTCGAGTTTGTCGCTGTGATAGTGTCCGTTGTTGACTGCCGAGCGATCTAACGCATGGGTCGTAAAGAAATACGCCGGATCACCCGTGGGAGCCGTCACCATGGCGCTTACATAAATGTCCCAGAGTTCAGGCCGCACACGAATCGAATTGTGATCAGCCGTATTGTTGATAACGACATCGATGCCGATCGCCTTGAGATTAGCCTGAGCGGATTCGGCAAGCAGGGGCTGCTCCTGACGGCTCGGATAAGTGAGCCAGCGAATACGCAGCGGCTGGCCGTTTTTATCTCGAATGCCGTCGCCGTCTGAATCCACCCAGCCGGCTGCGTCAAGCGTTGCTCGGGCGAGATCCGGATTGTAAGGTTTGGCCTTTACCGAATCGCCGCCGAAGGCAAAAGTTGAAGGAAAGGCGCCTTTGGCTACATAACCGTTGCCGTTCAGCAGATCGCGCACAAAGCGCTCCTTGTCCACGCCCATTGCAATCGCCTTGCGTACGGCAGGATCCTGCACAATCGGACTCTTGAAGTTCATATGCGCAAAAAACGTGCGGCTCGTGGGGGTGCTCGTAAAGGTATAGCCGCCCTTTTGGAAAATCGGATAGCTGGCATACGGCATGCCGTATGCACCGTCAATTTCACCTGACTGAAGCGCCATGGTAAGCGTGTCGCCGTCGGAAATCGTGAGCACCTTCACCTGATCAAACCCCGGCGTACCGTTCCAGTACTTTTCATTGCGCACGAGCTCGATCGTTTCGCCCGAAACCAGTTTCGTCACTTTGTACGGACCCGTGCCGACAACGATGCCGTCATCCGTAATGCCCGCTTCCATGTCAAAGATGATCCCGTAAGGGTCAGAGAGATAGTTCAGAAGCGTCGGATTGGGCCGCTTGGTTTTGATCGTAACCGTTTGACCTTCAGCCAAGATCGAGTCGATCATCAGGTCGCCTTGCGCTCGGTCATGGACCTTCACGAGATGTTCAAGACACGCTTTGACGGCAGCCCCAGTCATCGGACGGTCATTTGAAAAAGTAATGCCTTCGCGCAGGGTGAGCTTCCATGTCAGAGGATCAATGAGCTCATAGCTGGTGGCGAGCCAGGGCTCGATCTCCATTTTGTTGGAGTAGCGAAACAGCGTTTCGCCGACGCCGTAGCGCATCGCTGCCCATCCGGCATATTTGAAATGCGGATTGACATTAGGCTCTTCGTTTTCGGGATTGAAGGTAGTGTCTCCAAAAACAAAAGTCATGGGAGCAGCTGCCGTCTTGCCCTGCTTTGCCTTGTCTTCTCCCGAGCAGCCTGCGGCGAGACCTGCTGCAAGACATACCGATAGGAGCAGCGTCAGAGGGCGATTGCTGAGCTTGAGGTTCATCATGGTGATCATCTCCAAAAAGGCGGTTTTTAGTTGTTTCCCGCCGGTGTTCATTCGTCTTCCGATATGACTTATTCGATCGGTCAGCGTTGTGTGTTTTTGGGGTCCAGCCGATCCCGCACGGCGTCGCCCAAAAGGTTGAAGGCCACGACAGCGAAGAGAATTGCAGCCCCTGGTGCGAGAATCACCCAGGGATAGGTCTGCAGCATGCTTCTGCCGCCGCTCATCATGTTGCCGAGCTCAGCTGTGGGCGGCTGAGCGCCAAGACCGAGGAATGAAAGCCCCGCCAATTCCATCATCATCGTGCCGATATCAAGCATGGCCGTGACGAGAATCGGTCCCATGGCGTTGGGCAGGATGTGCCGCCAAATCTGCGCCGCGGTCGTTGCGCCTGACATCTTGGCGGCTGCGAGAAAGTCTGAATCCTTCAGCCGCAGCGTCTGACTGCGTGCAATTCGTGCATACTTGGGCCAGCTGATGGCCGCAAGCGCAAACACCGCATTGACCAGGCCGCCGTTAAGGAGCGCCGCAATTGCAAGCGCAAAAACGAGGCCCGGGAATGCGAGGCAGACGTCCGAAATACGCATCATGATCGTATCGACGTATCCGCCGCGATAGCCGCAGATCATCCCCACAATGGTGCCTGTCGTCATAATGATGAATACAAGGCTCAGAGTGGCAAAAATGCTGGTGCGCAGTCCCACCAGAATGCGCGAAAAGAGGTCTCGCCCGTAACGGTCTGTCCCTGCCCAGTGCTCCCAGGAAGGCGGCGAAAGCGAAGCAAAGATCTGTGCATTGGGATCGTATGGCGCAATCCATTCGGAAAAGAGCGCAGTAAGGCATACCAATGCGGCTAAAGCTGCAATTGCATAAAACCCCCATCGCTGCCGGACCTTCCGCCGACGCTGCACGGCAGCGGGCATGATGATCTGCGCGGTCATGAGACTCCCCTCCCCAAACGAATCCGCGGGTCAAGCCACTGATAAGAAAGATCCGTCATGAGATTGACGCAGACGTATATGATCGCCATCCACATCACATAGGCCTGAATCATCGGATAATCGCGCATATTGATGGCGTCCACCGCAAGCTTGCCCACGCCGTCCCACATGAAGATCGACTCCACAATGGCCGTGCCGCCGAGAAGACTGCCGATGGAGAGCATCAAAAGCGTAATGATCGTCACTAGGGATGAGCGCAGAACGCTGAAGATCAGCGTGGCCGCAAAAGGGATCCCGCGGGCCCGGGCGGCCAATACGTAGTCTTTGCTTAGTTCGTCGAGTACCGTTGCCCGCACCTGCCGAATATATTTGGCAGACATCGCCAGCGCGAGCGTGGAAGCCGGAAGTATCACGCTTTCAACAGTGAGCTGACGTGAAATCACCGGCAGCCACTGCAGTTGAATAGCAAAGATGTAAAGCAAAAGAAGTGCCGCAAAGAAGTTGGGGATGCTGTTGCCCACAAAACTCAGACTGCGGATCATCCAGTCGCCCCAGCGGTTTTGATTGACCGCCGAAAAAACTCCGAGCGGCAGTGATACGAGAAGCGTGAGACCGACAGACACTCCGGTAAGCAGAAGCGTTGCGGGAAGTTTTGCAATGAAGGTCTCAAAGACTGGACGTCCCGAAACGTAACTGCGTCCCATGTCGCCTTGGAGGAGCTTCCCCAGCCAGGTGAAGTACTGTGTGAGAAACGGTTTGTCGAGTCCTAATTCCGCGCGCGCTGCCGCCACAACAGCATCAGAAGCGGCCATCCCCGTACGCTCCATGGACTGCAGGACGACATCACTGCCGGCCAGACGCATCATCGCAAAGGACAAAAACGTAATGACGAAAAGAATGGGGATCAGCTGCAGCAAGCGCGAAAACACATAGTGTTTCACCGCGATCCCTCCTCAGCCGCAGCAGTCTTGACTGCCTGCACCAAAAACATCGGCGTCGAAGCGTTGTTGATGCGCTCATCCTCAGTCCAAACTTCTTTCCAGATGTCTTCATTGCTCGTGACGCACATGGAAAGCGCACGGAGAAGAGCGTGGTCCCACGCAGGCCGCATTCGGCGAGAAAGGATTGCGCGGCGGGCAATGGCTTCCATCGCGGCGACATCGGTCCCTAAGGTGTCATCTTCGGCGCCTGATGCATAGACGTTGGCGCGATCTTCGAGATGGGCAGCCTGTGCAGAGGCGTCATAGAGGTAGCGATACCAGTTAGCATCAAAATTAAGAAGCAGCCCGTTGGGTTTGAGAATGCGTGCCCATTCAGCATAAGCGCGCTCAGGGTGCGGGAGATTCCAGGTGAGATTGCGTGAGACAACAACATCAAAACTCGCATCCGCAAAACCGAGTTTCTCAGCATCCATACAGCAAAAGTGAATGTGCTCGGCTGCTTCACCCGCGTTGAGGCGTGCCTCATTGAGCATTGCATCGGTGTAATCGACGGCGGTCACCGCATACCCCAACGCATTGAGAATGACCGCAAAGAATCCCGGCCCAGTGCCGACATCGAGCACACGGATGCTGCTGCGGGCACGATCGGGAAAGCGAGCCTGAATGCGCACGTCGAGTGTCTGAGTCCAGATACGGCGCTGTGCAGTAGCAAGCTCTTTGCGGTTCACGTCGCCGTAGCTCGGCGCCCGATGTGTCCAATAGGTACGGTTGGCCTCCGCGTAGGCCGCTTCGTTCATCATGGGATTGTTTCCTGCGGCAGGCGTGCTGAGAGTACAAAAATAGGCGTCGGATTAAAAAATTCGTCAATCTCACTGTAGATGCGCTGCCAAACGCCATGATCGAACGCAATGTCAGCAAAGCCTGCTGCCCGCAGGAGCACTGCGTCCCAATGGGGCCGCACGCCCTGACCGGGCTGAAGCTCATGCTTGATGGCTTCATACTCTCTCCAGCACGCAGGCGATATATCTTTGTGAGCATGAAGTTTCGGCAGCTCATCACAATGCTCTCGGCAGTAATCCGCATCGAAATTGATGAGAACCCCGCCGGGACGCAGCAGTTTTGCCCAGGCGCGATAGGCTCGCTCGAGATTGGGCAGCGTCCAGGTGAGATTGCGGGATATCACCGCGTCGAAACTGCCGGGCGCAAAGCTCGGAGCTTCGGCGTCCATTACAAAAAACTCTGCGGAGATGTTGAGATGCCGGGCGAGTTCTTTCGCCTTGGCAATCATTGCCGGCGTAAGATCAATGCCGACAACTTCATGCCCAAGCGGCGAAAGCAAAAAAGTAAAAAAGCCTGTGCCTGCACCAACATCGAGCACTCGCAATGGCTTGTTGTCTGCTGATTCGGGCAGTTTCGGAACAATCTCTTCGAGCCAGCGTCTCGCTTTCGGACTGTCGAGTTCCCGCAAACGCTGATCGGCAAAAGCCCGAGCGCGTATGGACCAGTAATGCGTTATTCGCTTTTTGAGGACGGTCACGATGAGGAAGGAGTCTCTGAGAAAATAGGAAGGCCGCGCGCTGCGGCGGCGGGCAATAAATCGTATGAAGATTTTTTAAATCATCATAACTAATGAAATGTCTGACGACAACTCGCCTTGGCTGCGGCCGAGGCAAGCGCAGGCGCCAGAAATCAGCGCAAAACGGCCATTTCTAGTTCAGAAGGCTTAGGTCGCAATCTTTGAGCGGCTTAGGACTGCATCAGGGGCATGAAAAATGTTTTTGCAGCATCCGAGCGCCTCTCTTTCACGGGCTTTATGCCGACCCTTTCCAGAACAGTGCGGCCGGCACGCTGAGGCGCTTAGTGTTAATAGGATTGGCCTCGACAAAAAAAATCGTGCCGCTCGTGAATCGGGCCGCTGCTGGGGAGCAGAAAAACCTCAGCGCTTGCCCGCTGCGTAAAACTTTTTATGCGCGGCGTTAATGACTTCGACCGCTTCAGCCTCCATCTCCGCATAGGTGCGCGCCGTCCGCGGACGGATGCCGAAAACGAACTGAATCTGACGCGCGGGGTAGCGCGGATCCTCACGTACCATCGTCTGAAAAGTAAGACCGCGCCCGGCCTTGAAATCTTCATCGCTCATTGCGCGCATGGCAGCAAAAAAACTCGCTCTGGCAGCCAAGTCAGCGTTGTTCATGGCCGGACAAGTGCGCTTGAAGATCACCAGCGGTTCCCCGCGTTCATCGAACTTCGGCCCCTCGTCCTCGTCCTTTTTCTTCTCTTCATGCTTCACGATTCAGGTCTCCAAAATGCTTGAGCAGTGCCGGAACAAACCGTCTTTAGGCAAAACGTCAGTTCAAATCCAAGCCTGCGCGCGGATGGAAGCATTTTGCCTCATGGGGCATGCCTTCGGCGGCAGTTCTATGAAGAGAACCCGTACCAAGAACCCGAAGGAAAAGCCGTAACGCACCAAGAAAGTGCGCGGCAGCAGCTTCCGATCCCCCGATCAATATACGCACCAGTGCGGTAAACAAATGCCTCGCAAGACGACATTCACGCACTGTTACGCATCCATGCGGCGCGGCAGCGGTGCGGAGCTCCGCTGAAATCTCGCCTATTCCACGCGGAATTCTGGGCAATAGAAAAGCAGAACCATCCGGATTGGCGCGCAGTATGCATTGTCAGCGGTGAGAAGCAGCCCCGGCGCCGAACTCCAAGTCAGCGTAAGCGCCGGCCGTCCGCACCTATGACCGTGAACGCACTCAAAAAAAGAAGAGATATCAGGGCTAACCCGAGTTTTGGCACGCTTTCTGCTCAAGTCCCCATCAGAGCGGCTGCATCGTCACAAACGATGCCTGCCGCTCCCCTTTGATTCAGTACTCAACATCAGGAGACCCTTCTCATGAAGCTCGTCACCGTCATCATCAAGCCCTTCAAGCTCGACGACGTCCGCGAGGCCCTTTCCGCCGCCGGCGTTCACGGCCTCACTGTTACGGAAGTCAAGGGCTTCGGCCGTCAGCGCGGCCATACGGAGCTCTACCGCGGCGCGGAATATGTCGTCGACTTCCTTCCCAAAATCCGCATCGACATCGCCGTCACCGACGACGCGGTTGACACCGTGATTGAAGCTGTTCTTGCTTCCGCGCGCACCGGCAAGGTCGGCGACGGAAAGATCTTCGTGAGCCCGCTTGAACACGTCGTGCGCATCCGCACGGGTGAAGAAGACGAAGGCGCCATCTGAAGCAAAGCCGCACAAAACATATACGCACGCATTCAGGAATTAAACCCCTTTGAAGAAGGTGGCAAACATGACTTCCCTTAAGAAACTTCTCCCCGCGCTGGCCCTCGGCATTGCGGCCATTCCCGCCTTTGCGGGCGACGAACCTGCGCTTGACAAGGCTGACACGGCCTGGATCATGGTCGCCGGTCTCTTGGTGCTCTTCATGACCATTCCGGGCATCGCCCTCTTTTACGCAGGCATGGTGCGCAAGAAGAACATGCTGAGCACGCTCGCCCAGTCGGTTGCAATCTGCGGCCTGATGTCGATTCTCTGGTACGCCGTCGGCTACTCGCTTGCCTTTTCTGAAGGCACCCCCTTTATCGGCGGTCTCTCCAAGGCCTTCCTTTCAGGCATCAGCATTTCAACGCTCTCGGGGTCCATCCCGGAACTGCTCTTTGTCTTCTTCCAGATGACATTTGCCATCCTGACTCCCGCGCTCATCACCGGGTCGCTCGCTGAACGCATGAAATTTTCGTCGCTCTGCGTCTTCATGGTGGCCTGGAGTCTTCTCGTGTATGCCCCGATCTGCCACTGGGTTTGGGCTTCCGACGGATTCTTCTTCCAGATGGGTGCGCTTGACTACGCCGGCGGCACGGTCGTGCACATCAATGCCGGTATTGCCGGTCTCGTCGCCTGCCTGATGCTCGGCCGCCGCACTGGCTACGGTTCGCAGCACCTCGCTCCGGCCAACCTCACCTTTGCGATGATCGGCGCCTGCCTGCTCTGGTTCGGCTGGATGGGCTTTAACGGTGGTTCCGGTCTGGCTGCGAATGAACGTGCTGTGATGGCGATCCTTGTCACGCAGATCGCTGCGGCTGCCGGCACCATCTCCTGGATGGCGGCCGAATGGATTTCCCGCGGCAAGCCCTCGCTCCTCGGCATGATTTCCGGTGCGGTTGCCGGTTTGGTCGCGATTACCCCGGCTTCGGGCTTCGTTGAACCTGCCCCAGCACTTTTCATCGGTCTTGTTGCCGGCGTCCTCTGCTTCTGGATGGTTGCCGTCGTCAAAGCCAAGCTCGGTTATGACGACTCTTTGGACGCCTTCGGCGTACACGGCATCGGCGGCATGCTCGGCGCCGTTCTGACGGGCTTCTTTGCAACGAGCGCCGTGACGGGCTCCGAACTCCCGCCGATGATGACGCAGGTCGGCATCCAGATCTTCTCGGTCGCAGCCACGCTGATCTACGGCGGCATTGTGAGCTTCGTCATTCTCTTTGTGATCAAGAAGACCATGGGTCTGCGCGTCACGAAGGACGAAGAGCTTACGGGTCTTGACCTGGCAATCCACGGCGAACGCATTGAATAATGCGCAGCCGGGTGAAATTTAGCTCAGCCTCCTAGAGCTAGACCTTCATCTTTTCTTTTCTCAAAAACAGCGCGAAAATCGCGCTGTTTTTGTGTCAGCAAGATGACTTGCTGACACACAGAAGAATCTAATAAATAACCCGTTAACAAAGCTGTAGGGGAGCAAATAAATTTAGATTTTATTATATTAGAGATCTATTCGCTGTATATATTTTCTCTTTATCTCTTTCTTGATTTAAAAGTCAAAAAAGTAATTTATACTAGACATTCAGCGGTAATGCATCATCAATAATTAGAAAGCAACATGCAAACCAGAAAAATAATTACAATAATTATTCAACAATTTATTTAAAATTAGCCGCTAATCATCTCCTCCATTAAACAGTGATTGAAGAAATAATAAATATGTTTAAATATTTATATTATCTGCAAATCCAACCCGAATGAGGTGAACCCCAAGGTGTTAGCATCCCCACCCAAGTGGTCAGGATAGAATGAGGATCAGTAATTAATCTATTTAATTTATAGTCCCATTCAAAATTTACACTTTTTAGATATTCATCTTCACCGCCATTACGAATATGAATTGCCCCAAAAAAATAATTTTTAGTTCCATTGCATGGAACTTGCACATATATCCTCTCCATCCTTGGTCCACAACTATGGTTTATCAATATGTTAGGATTTAATTTAAGGATGTCCCCAATCGACAACTCCCCAAATGGAATATTAGAGATTGGGCAATAACCTGAATAAAATTTCTCATTGCATAGAGCCATCCAGCCATTAATCAGTTTTTCATCATTATCAAACGTAAGTTCTACTTGATTCTCACTAAAGCGATAAAACCATGTATTTTCAATAATGTAATCCGGCTTTCCAACTAATTTATAAATACTATCCTTAGATATCCCCCTTTTAAAATATTTTAAAATATCTGATGGAGTCCTAATCCAACATGGTTCTAATTTTGTCCCATCTGGATATTTAGTCTCTTCGCGTAATGCAACAAGCCGTTCTCGAGTTATTACTTCATATTTAAGATTAGCCATTAAAGGACATATTGTCCCGCCATTCCATTGTTCAGCTTCACGATCAACCTCTATTTGTCTAAAAGATAACCATATATCTTGAGATTTCTTCAACATATTAGCGTCATCATTTGAAAAACACTTCAATAAATAAAGAATTAATGATGTTAATTCATGATCGATTTCTTCAGCCTTTTCTGAAGACAATAAATTCATATCAGTTTGCGTGGCAGCATTATTCCACGCCATAGAAAATGGATCATTATCGATCTTTTTATGCAAATAACCATCCTTAGAACAACGGTTCATTAATTCTTTTGCTAATTTAATGTATATTTTTGCATGTTCAGCATATTGCCACGCTAGGCCAATAACCGATTTCTCACCTTTTTTCTCAATTGTATCGCGCAAATGATCGAGAGCTTTAATCGATGTTTCATTATCGTTCAACTTTTTGTGAAGATCTGCCAGTTGGTTATATTCGGCAATTCTATTCTTTTCCAATCTTTTTTAATAAGATAAATACATAGGCCTGCCGCCCCATATATAAAAGGAATTAGAAAAACTTTGCCTAAATCAGAATTAACTATATCTTCAATAGATTGAATAAAATCAGTAATTGATGAAAATTTTCCATTAATCATCATCACCATCCATTCATAAAAACAAAACGACTATACAAATCATTTGTACAGCTTTCTTCTTACAAATATTCATTGTGATTTGGGGAGGCGTATGAATATACATTAGATAAATAGAGCAGTACTATCATTCTGCTAATTAATTTTAGCCATAAGTTTGTACGCCCAACAAAAAATATTAGATCAATATTGCCAACAATTAATAAAAAATCAACAAATGAATAAAACTTCTGAATAAGACGGAAAGAGCCCGCAGGCATTGCTGCACTGCGGGCTCTTTTCGCTTAAAGGAAGCGCAATGCCTCAGAAGAGCTTCTGATTGAAGTAGACGCGCTTGAGCATATCTTCAGCATCGGGGCCGCGAACACTTATCCCTGCGAATTCAGCATCGTTCATTGAGGTAAAGGTCACCATGGCGATCTTGAACTTTTCGTCGTCGCCCTTGCGGAAATCGAACTGAACGAGCGCGCCGTCGTCAAAAGTGCAGCTGAACTGCACGTCGCCGTCTTCGATCTCTTCCCAGACCTGACTGCCAGGCCGGCAGGAGCCGTACTGCGCGAAAGCTTCCGCCACCGTCACGGTATCGTCAATCGGCAGCACCATGGCTTTGACCGCTTTCACGTCCGGCGTTTCGACGGGCGCAGGCGCCTGAGGCATTGGAACCGGCCCGTTGGTCGTCGCGCAGCCGGCAAGCAGCGCCGCTAGGCAGCAGGCAGCGGCCGTCATTTGATAAGCGTGCGTGCGAGTCATATTCGAATCCTCCAATGCGTCTCACCGTTTTCCGAAATATCCCTTCGGTCAGACAGAAAAAAAGCGCCGCAGTTAGAGTGAGCGGCGCTCTTCATTGATCAAGCAGCTGAGTGTCAATTTATCACCCGCCACTGAAGCTAATCTTAGGGAGAGACTGAGCAGAGCCGCACTTGCTCTCAAAATCAAACCGGCCTCGCAAAGATTTGCGAAGCCGGCTGAAGCTAAGGATTAGATTTTCATCGCATCCATTATTTGATCACACCGCAGGCCATGCGGGCACCGCCGCCGCCGAGGGCAGCAGGATGATCATGGAAGTTGTCGCCGCCGACGTGAATCATCAGCGCATGGCTGCGCACTTCGTCAAGCGTCTTGAGCTTCGGCGCCAATACCGGCACATTAGCCACGCCGTCAGCATTCACATAAAGACTCGGCAGATCGCCCTTATGCCCCTTGTCATCCCACGGATAGGAATGGTTGCCCGTCTTATCCGGGTCCCAATGTCCGCCAGCCTTCATGCCAAGGCCCTTTTCGGTCAAACCGCAGTCCGGATTGGCGTGAACGTGAAAGCCGTGCAGACCAGGCGCAAGATCCTTCAGCTGCGGATAGAAGGCCAACCCATAGGCATTCTTGACAATCACAACATTGCCGATCGGTTTTGCACCGTCCTTGCTGAGGAGCTCAACGGGCACGACGATCTTTTCGGCTTCAGCCATCGGATCGTAGAGCTTGGTTTGGTCTGCGGCAACGGCCGGCAGAGCAATAGCAGCGGCGAGCATGGCGCTGGCAAGCATCGAAAAAGCTTTCATAAAGCACTCCAAAAGGGTGGATCGGAACCTGAGGAGAATCCTCTCTTCCGATGTAGCTGTAAATTAGCTTACCGTTATTACAAAACTATTTCCAATAGTATTTGTCAATTTTTGTGATTGATTATCCAATCACAAATCATCGGTATTTCAACGCTTTTGGAGATCGTACATGGGACCAAGCGGTCCTTCGACAGGGCTGCCTTCTCCATCCAAAAGTCTCAGACCATGCTCAGTCGAATCAGCAAGCCAAGCCGGGGAATGGTCTTTGGGCGTGAAGGTGAATCGTCTGCCCTCGAGCTTCCAGCTGCCGGCCTCAGAAAAAGAAGGCGTGCGGCCGAGGTCATCCTTTTCACCTTCGTAGGTATAAATGCGCGTATACGTTCCGTCGGCGCGAACATAGATCGTCGTTCGAAGGCCGGCACAGTCGCCGCAAGGGAGGAGCCCCTCATAAACGCCGATCGATGCGGCGGAGGCTTCAGACGGCTGAAGACTTTCGGCTGCGGCAAATGCTGGAGAACGCTCTCCATTCGTGGGGGCCGAACAGCCCGCAAGCGTCACGGTTAGGACGCCGGCTGCAGCGGCAATCAGGGCAGTGTGTGCGAGTTTCATTTCGCGCTCCCGAAAAATAATAAGAAAGCATCGGCCGAAATCAGGCCGATGCCTTGGCTCAGCTGAGTCTATCGGGAGTGCTGGTCTGTCTTTAGGGACAGCAACAACTCATGACCAAAAGATGTGTCTGTTAACGACTTACCCTCATTGATTGAAAATCCCCGTGGAGAGATACCGATCTCCGCGGTCGCAGATGATCGTGACAATCACAGCCCCGGGATTGGCCGCGGCCACACGAAGCGCGCCTGAAACCGCACCGCCCGAACTGATGCCGCAGCAAATGCCCTCACGGCGAGTCAGAGCGCGAACGGTATCTTCCGCATCTTTTTGCAGAATATCGAGTGTTTCATCAACGAGTTCCGGACGGTAAATCCCGGGCCGATACTCCGCCGGCCAGCGGCGAATACCGGGAATGCGGCTTCCTTCTGCCGGCTGCAGACCCACCACACGTACATTGGGATTTTTTTCTTTCAGAAAGCGCGACGTGCCGGTAATGGTGCCGGTCGTGCCCATGGCCGAGACGAAATGCGTCACGCGGCCGGCCGTCTGCGCCCAGATTTCAGGGCCTGTTGTGCGGTAGTGCGCAAGCGGATTGTCAGGGTTGTTGAATTGGTCAAGCTGCCACCCTTCACCGCGCTGAGCCATGGCATTAGCCAGGTCGCGCGCACCCTCCATGCCTTTTTCAGCGGGCGAGAGGATCAGCTCCGCACCATAGGCCTGAATGGCCGCACAGCGCTCCGCCGTCGAATTGGCTGGCAGGATGATCTTCATCCGATACCCTTTCAAGGCCGCGATCATGGCGAGCGCGATGCCGGTATTGCCGCTCGTCGCTTCAACGAGTGCGTCGCCCGGCTTGATATCTCCGCGCTTTTCAGCCTCTTCAATCATGGATCGGGCAGCGCGGTCCTTGATGGAGCCGGCAGGATTATTGCCTTCGAGCTTCACCCAAACTTCACTGCCGTTATGGGGAACAAGGTGCTCAAGACGCACCAGCGGCGTAGCGCCGACAACGTCGATTACGGTTTCAGCGGACATACTTCATCCTTAAATACATACCAATCAAATGAAAAGCGCAGCTTCATGCTTAAGCGCCTTTGGCGGTTCGGCGGCCTCTGGCGATGAATGCTCATGGCCGTGCTCACCGACAAACGGCCAGCGGGGTTTGCGGACATGAACCGGCA
>ENA-ORUA01000965-ORUA01000965.1-human-gut-metagenome-genome-assembly--contig:-NODE-965-length-28435-cov-5.667583_pt1 | contig 28435 bp, 17 predicted proteins | sample MGYA00242076_ERZ509201 | MGnify/ENA primary metagenome ERZ509201 (study PRJEB26280, sample SAMEA2338863) | human gut metagenome | biome: human gut; feature: human-associated habitat; material: faeces...
AACGACCCCGAGATTACAAATCACGTGCTCTGGCCAACTGAGCTAAAGAGGCGTTCTAGCTAAAAAATGCAACCGTCACGTTCTAACGCGAGCGAAACGGCTGCAAATTTAGTTATTTATTTCTTTCCCGCAAAATATTTGGGATTTTTTTATTTGCTACGCTGTTTTTCCTTGTACTTAACCAGTTGTTTTTCGAGTGCTTCCACATCCAAATCAATCGCTTCTTCAAACGTATCACACACTTTGCTGGCATAAAATTCCCCGTTAGGGACAAGTATTTTAATACCTGCTTCTTTATTTGCAGCAACTTCCGGCTTAACTACCTTTAATGACACCTCTACTTTCTTTATATCTTCGTAATATTTTTCCAACTTAGACACTTTTTTCTGAATAAATGCCTGCAATTGCTCTGACGCATCAAAGTGAATTGATTGAATTCTAATATCCATACTTACCTCCTTTTTTTTTAGGCTCTTGGATGAGCCTGTTTATACACTTTTTTAAGTTCTTCAAATGTGGCATGCGTATAGATCTCAGTCGTTGTTATACTCTCGTGACCCAAAAGTTCCTTTACTACACCCAACTCCGCGTTATTATTCAGCATTGTGGTTGCAAAAGTATGCCTCAACACGTGAGGACTCTTTTTTTTCAGCGTCGCCACCTTTGACAGGTTCCGTTTCACTAAATTATAGACCAGATTCTTATAAAGCCGTTCACCGTTCTCTCTTACAAAAAAAGCCTCCGACCTTTCCGGAATCATTTCGTTTCTTACATCAATATACCCAAGCATCCAATCCCGCAGTTCATCACCGAACGGAATCAACCGCTGCTTGTTTCTTTTCCCGGTCACTTTCAGGCAAGATCCTGAGAAATCCACATCTTTATCATCCAAATCTATCAATTCCGAAAGTCTCATGCCGGTAGCATAAAACATTTCAATAATTAATCGATCCCGACAACCTTTAAACCCCTCGCCAAAGTCCGTCTCATCCAGCAATTTATTCATTTCATTTTCTTTCAGGAATACCGGCAACGGTTTTTTATTTTTAGGTCCCACTATTTTTCGTAATGGATCTACCGTCACCTCTCCTTTCTTCAAAAGAAACTTATAAAATGTCCGGAGCGTACTTAACTTGCGATTTACAGAAGTTGAGGTATATCCCTTATCCATCAATGAAACAATCCATTCACGAATCAGTCCAGCCTCGACCTCCAACGGATCAAATTCCCCATGCTCTTCCTGAGCAAACTCCTGTAATTGCCTTATATCCTCACCATACGCAAGAACGGTTTTATCAGAATAATTCCGCTCATACCGGAGATAATCAAGAAAAGATTCTATCAACATAATCGCTACATCTAAATCGCGCAACGAATGTATGAAAAGAATTCAATAATTCAAAGGAAATTACGAATTATTAATCTTCTACTTGCTGAAGTTGTTGTACGTAAACTGCACGTTCTTTCTTAAGTCTTTTAGTTACAGACGGTTTGTCAAACTGCTGTCTGCTTCTCAATTCTTTCACAATGCCAGTTTTCTCAAATTTTCTTTTGAACTTCTTCAGCGCTTTTTCAATGTTTTCGCCTTCTTTTACAGGTACTACAATCATTTTGTTACTATTAATATGTTATGATTAAAAAAATTCCGCAGTCAAATTGCGCCGCAAAATTACACATACTTTCTTTATTCACAAAACTTTCGGCAAATATTTCTCAAAAACTATTCATAAACAGGTCATTAAATGCAGAAAGTTAGTACCTTTGAAATATTTATATGTCTACAATAATATAATAAGGTATGAAACAGAACATAAAAGAACGAGTACATGCTCTGCGCATGACACTCCACCCCAATTACATCAAAGCATTCATTATCCCCAGCACCGACCCTCACCTTAGTGAGTATGTGGCTCCCCACTGGATGTCACGCGAATGGATTTCCGGTTTTACGGGTTCTGCAGGAACAGCGGTCATCCTGATGGACGAAGCGGGATTATGGACCGACTCACGTTACTTCCTTCAGGCAGAGAAAGAGCTGGAAGGTAGCGGCATCACACTCTACAAAGAGATGCTGCCGGAAACTCCAAGCATAACAGAGTTTCTCTGCCAGCACTTAAAACCCGGAGAATCTGTAAGCATCGACGGGAAAATGTTCTCTGTGCAACAGGTAGAACAAATGAAAGAAGAACTAGCGGCGCATCAGTTACAGGTAGATATATTTGGAGATCCATTAAAAAACATCTGGAAAGACCGTCCCTCCATACCTGACTCTCCAGCCTTTATTTATGATATCAAATATGCAGGAAAAAGCTGCGAAGAAAAAATATCCGCCATCCGTGAGGAGTTGAGGAAGAAAGGCGTCTACGCTTTATTCATATCTGCACTGGACGAAATAGCATGGACTCTCAATCTACGAGGAAACGATGTACATTGCAATCCAGTCATAGTGAGCTACCTGTTAATTACACAGGATGAGGTGACTTACTTTATTTCACCGGAAAAAGTGACGCCGGAGGTCGAGACTTATCTAAAGAAACAACAAATAGGAATACAGAAATATGATGAAGTAGAGACATTCCTAAATTCCTTCCACGGAGAAAATATTCTTATTGATCCACGAAAAACGAATTACGCGATTTACTCGGCCATCCATCCGAAATGTTCCATTATTCGTGGCGAGTCTCCCGTCACATTATTGAAAGCCATTCGCAATGAACAGGAAATAGTCGGCATCCATGCTGCCATGCAACGGGATGGAGTGGCACTTGTCAGATTCCTCAAGTGGCTGGAAGAATCTGTATCTGCCGGAAAAGAAACCGAATTAAGTATAGATAAAAAATTGCATGAGTTCAGGGCAGCACAACCTCTCTACATGGGAGAAAGTTTCGACACCATTGCAGGATATAAAAAACACGGAGCAATCGTGCATTATTCGGCAACACCGGAAAGCGATGTAACTCTTCAACCTAAAGGATTCCTACTCTTAGATTCAGGGGCACAATACTTGGACGGAACCACTGACATCACTCGTACCATCGCATTAGGCGAACTGACGGAAGAGGAAAAGACGGATTATACCTTAATATTAAAGGGACACATAGCATTGGCTATGGCCAAATTCCCAGCCGGAACCTGCGGTGCGCAACTCGATGTACTGGCTCGTATGCCTATTTGGAATCACAGAATGAACTTCCTCCATGGCACAGGGCACGGTGTCGGGCATTTCTTGAGTGTACACGAAGGGCCACAAAGCATTCGCATGAATGAAAACCCTGTAATTCTCCAGCCCGGCATGGTTACATCCAACGAACCCGGTGTTTATAAGACAGGCAGTCATGGGATACGTACGGAGAATCTGACGTTAGTCTGCAAAGATGGAGAGGGAATGTTTGGAGAATATCTTAAATTTGAGACTATCACTTTATGTCCTATCTGCAAAAAGGGGATCATCAAGGAGATGTTGACAAAGGAGGAAATCGAATGGCTGAATAATTATCATCAGACTGTTTACGAAAAGCTATCTCCGGATCTTAACGAAGAAGAAAAAGCTTGGTTACAGAAAGCCACTACTTCTATTTAAAGATAAGATATCTGGAACCCGGGTGTCGGGCAACATAATTATAGTATCAACTAAAAAACATTATTAAATCAAACAAATCTCATGGCTTTAATAAAATCAGTACGCGGATTCACTCCCGAAATCGGAGAAAACTGTTTTCTCGCAGACAATGCAACTATTATAGGAGATGTAAAGATAGGAAATGACTGTAGCGTCTGGTTCAGTACCGTGCTACGGGGAGATGTCAACTCTATACGGATCGGTAATGGTGTTAACATCCAAGACGGAAGTGTCTTGCATACATTATACCAGAAATCGACTATTGAAATCGGCGACCATGTTTCTGTGGGACATAATGTTACCATTCACGGAGCGACCATCAAAGATTATGCATTAGTCGGCATGGGCTCTACTATTTTAGATCATGCCGTAGTGGGTGAAGGAGCAATCGTAGCGGCCGGATCGCTGGTACTAAGCAATACTGTGATTGAACCCGGAAGCATCTGGGGCGGCGTACCTGCCAAGTTCATCAAGAAAGTAGACCCGGAGCAGGCAAAGGAACTGAACGAGAAGATTGCCCACAATTATTTGATGTATTCGCAATGGTATAAAGAAGAATAAGCCAGTTTTACAGATGACTTATAAAAAGATAGCGGGAGACTCTTTTCGGAAAGAGTCTCCCGCTATCTTTTTATAGAAACATCAAAAATTAATCATATTCATGATTTTTTCCGTCGCACCGGACTTACTGGTCACATAATATCCGGCATTCTTTCCCGTCTCGTCTAAAAAGTCTTTGTCTGTCTGGAAACGGTCTAACAGGCTTTTCAGTTCTTCGTAATCTTTGATGGAGTAAGCACCTTTCGCTTCCAGCAGTTCCACGGCTTCCATAAATTTCTGATACTTCGGTCCGAAAATGACAGGGATACCATACACGGCAGCTTCCAGCGTATTATGAATACCAACACCGAAACCGCCACCAATATAAGCAATCTCTCCGTAGCGGTAGATGGAAGACAGTAAGCCGAAGCAATCGATAATCAGACAATCCGCTTTCAATACATTTTTTTCATCGGCACGAGTATAGCGCACATACGGACGTTTCAACTTACCAATAATCTCCACCAGATGATTCTCGTCAATCACATGCGGAGCGATAATCAGTTTCATTCCCGGATGATTATTGAAATATTCGAGAAACAGATCTTCATCCGGTCCCCACGAACTGCCGGCAACAAAAGTGAAAGCATTGTTTCCTTTGAACTTCTCCACCAGCGGAAGGTCTTTCGCCTCCTCACGTATTTGCAGTACCCTGTCGAAACGGGTATCTCCCACCACTGTTACACGGAGAATGCCAATCTTCGACAGATAACGTTTGGAAGCCTCGTTTTGTACAAACAGATGGTCGAAATCTTTCAGGACATTGCGATAGGTACCGCCATACCATTTAAAAAACACTTGGTCGCGGCGGAAAATAGACGACACACTATATACCGGAATCCGGCGCTTGTGAAGCTCATCCAGATAATTCTTCCAAAACTCATATTTGATAAAGAACGCCATACACGGATTAGTGATATCAAGGAACTTCCTCACATTCCGGGGTTTATCAAACGGCAGGTAGCAGACAATATCCGCTCCCCGATAATGCTTGCGCACCTCATAGCCCGAAGGAGAAAAGAAAGTCAGCAATATCTTATAAGCAGGATATTTTGCCCGAATCATTTCTATCAACGGACGCCCCTGCTCAAATTCTCCCAATGAAGCAGCGTGGAACCAGATATACTGTTCCCCCTTTTCCACCTGCTGGCGCAAAAGTTCGTACACCACCCAATGCCCCTTCATCATCTTACGGGGCTTGCGGCTGAACGGTGCAGCCAGATGAACGATAAAGTCATAAATGACTATTGCCAGGTTGTAAAGCATAGTACTATGTCGATTACTTCAAAACCTCAACTGCACGTTTGATACGAGCTATTGTTTCTTCTTTACCCAATACCCAGGAAATATCGAACATATGCGGGCCTTTTCCTTCGCCCACCAATGTCAGACGGAAGGCATTCATGATATTACCTGTATGGTAACCTTTCTCTGCAATCCAGTCCATAACGACTTTCTCCTGTCCTTCAATACTGAAGTCCTCGATACCGGCAATGACTTCCGCCAGTTCAGTCATACATTTTGCAGAATCCTCTTTCCAGCGTTTCTTCACCGTCTTTTCATCATATTCGGTAGGAGCTACGAAGAAGAAGCTACATACACCCCATAATTCTTTAATGAAACTGACACGGTCTTTCATCATGCCAACTACTGTCACCACCTTTTCGAAAGGAACTTCCACACCTTGTTCTTTCAAAAATGGCAAGAACAGTTCCGCAATTTCTTCATTAGGTTTCTGCTGTATATATTGATGGTTGAACCATATACCTTTTTTATAATCGAATTTGGCTCCCGACTTGCTGCAACGATGAAGATCAAACAGCTTTATCAATTCCTCCATCGACATTACTTCCTGATCGTTACCCGGATTCCAACCCAACAAGGCAAGGAAGTTGATCACCGCTTCCGACAAATAACCGGACTCACGGTAGCCCGAAGATATTTCTCCGGATTTCGGATCGTGCCATTCTAACGGGAACACAGGGAATCCCAAACGGTCACCGTCACGTTTGCTCAATTTTCCATTTCCTTCCGGTTTCAACAATAAAGGCAAGTGAGCAAATTCCGGCATTGTATCTTCCCAGCCGAAAGCACGATACAACAACACATGCAATGGTGCGGAAGGCAACCATTCCTCACCACGGATCACATGAGAAACTTCCATCAAATGGTCGTCAACAATATTCGCCAAATGATAAGTAGGCAGTTCATCAGCCGATTTGTAAAGGACCTTATCATCAAGGATGGATGAATTGATGATAACTTCTCCACGAATCAAGTCGTTCACACGAATATCTTCATTCGGCTCTATCTTGAAACGGACAACATACTGCTTGCCTTCTGCAATCAGCGCATCTACTTCTTCTTCCGGCATTGTCAATGAATTGCGCATCATGCCGCGCGTAGACGCATCGTACTGGAAGTTCGCAATTTCCGCACGTTTGGCATCCAATTCCTCTGGAGTATCAAAAGCAATGTATGCTTTTCCGTTCTCCAACAGAACCTGCACATATTTTTTATAGATATCGCGACGCTCCGACTGACGGTAAGGACCGTGTTCGCCACCGAAACTCACTCCTTCATCAAAGTGGATACCCAACCATTTGAAAGATTCGAGGATATACTCTTCCGCTCCCGGAACAAACCGGTGAGAATCAGTATCCTCAATACGAAATATTAAGTCTCCGCCGTGTTGACGCGCAAATAGATAATTATACAAAGCTGTACGCACACCACCAATGTGCAATGCTCCCGTAGGACTCGGAGCAAAACGAACTCTTACTTTTCTTTCTGCCATAATTTGGGTTAGTATAGGTAAATCGTGGCAAAATTAAACCTTTTTTTCCACACTATTGTTTTTTTTTGTACTTTTCGCAAAAATTTCAGTGGATATGGAACATTTGAAGAAAAAAAAGAGCTTTTCATGGAAAGATTTGTCATATAAATCGCTGCTATTCATAGGTACTGTGGCATTGATTGTCTATTTCCTGCCGCGCGATGGCAAGTTCAACTATCAGTTTGATATAAACAAGCCTTGGAAATACGGACAGTTAATCGCAACTTTCGATTTTCCTATTTATAAAGATGAAGCGATAGTGAAACGAGAACAAGACAGCCTGATGACCCTCTTCCAGCCCTATTATGAGCTCGACAAGAAAGTCGAAAAGGAGGCGGTAGCCAAACTAAAAGAGAACTATCATACGAACCTGAAAGGGATTCTTCCTTCTACAGATTATTTACGCTACATCGAACGTACGCTGAAAGAGATTTATCAGGCGGGCATTGTATCTACCGAAGCTATACAGCAACTTTACAAAGATAGCACATCCGCCATCATGGTAATAGATGACAAGTTGGCCAATTCGCACCCCATCGAAGGTATTTACACGGTAAAGAAGGCATACGAGTATTTACTTACGGCAGACTCCGTTCACTTCAACAGGGAAATTCTACGGCAGTGTTCGTTGAATGAATATATCAGCCCGAACCTCACTTTTGACGAACAACGGACTCAGACAGCCAAAGAGGAGATACTGAACAACTATTCTTGGGCAAACGGTTTGGTTGTGAGTGGTCAGAAAATTATCGATCGGGGCGAGATCATCAGTCCGGAAACTTATAATATTTTGGAATCCCTGCGTAAAGAGTCCATCAAGCGAAACGAATCTATGGGACAAAACCGTCTGATTCTTGGCGGACAAATTCTGTTTGTCGGCATGTTAATGCTTTGCTTTATGCTCTATCTTGATTTGTTCCGAAAAGATTATTATCAGCGAAAGGGCAGTCTGTCGCTACTCTTTACATTGATTGTATTTTATAGTATTGTTACGGCTTTTATGATGACACATAACCTATTCAATGTGTATATCATTCCGTATGCAATGCTACCTATTATTATCCGCGTGTTTCTTGATTCGAGAACTGCGTTTCTGACTCATGTCATCACAATATTAATCTGTTCCATATCACTACGCTTTCCACATGAATTCATTCTCACTCAGCTAGCTGCCGGTATGGTTGCGATATTCAGTTTGAGAGAACTGTCACAGAGATCACAGCTTTTCCGAACGGCATTATTAGTCATACTGACCTACGCCGCTGTTTATTTCTCTTTTGAACTGATGACAGAAAACGGACTTGCCAACGATTTCTCGAAGTTGAATATACGGATGTATACCTATTTCTTTATCAACGGAATTTTATTGCTGTTCGCCTATCCATTATTATTCTTATTGGAAAAAACGTTCGGATTTACTTCCAACGTTACTTTGGTAGAGCTTTCAAACATTAATAACGACTTACTGCGTCAAATGTCCGAGACTGTGCCCGGAACATTCCAACACTCCATGCAGGTAGCTAATCTAGCAGCGGAAGCAGCTATCCGTATCGGCGCCAAAAGTCAGTTGGTGCGTACCGGAGCTTTATATCATGATATCGGGAAAATGGAAAATCCGGCTTTCTTCACCGAAAATCAATCAGGAGGAGTCAATCCACATAAAAATCTAGGTTATGAACAAAGTGCGCAAGTAGTCATCAGTCACGTGACAGATGGATTGAAACTTGCCGACAAACATAATCTGCCTAAGGTTATTAAGGACTTTATCAGTACTCATCACGGACGGGGAAAAACAAAATATTTCTATATTTCCTGGAAGAACGAGCACCCGGACGAAGAACCGAATGAAGAACTGTTCACCTATCCCGGTCCGAATCCATTCACCAAAGAGCAAGCCATCTTGATGATGGCAGACGCTGTAGAAGCTGCATCACGCAGTCTTCCGGAATATACAGAAGAGACAATCAGCAACCTGGTCGACAAGATTATCGATTCCCAAGTCACTGAAGGTTACTTTAAAGAATGTCCTATCACTTTCAAGGATATAGCCACTGTGAAAGCCGTATTCAAAGAAAAACTAAAGATTGCTTATCACACCCGGATCAGTTATCCTGAGTTAAAGAAGTAAACAGCCCCGCACAAGCGTCTTCAAGTATGTCAAGCACATATTCAAAGCCCTCAGCCCCTCCATAATAGGGGTCGGGGACATGATCTGCCGGGATACGAGTACAGTACTCCGTCATACGATGAATCTTCTTCCATTCTTCCGGAGAAGGAGCTTTGTCTTTCAGATCATCTATGTTCCGGTCGTCCATACCGATTATCAGATCAAAATTATAAAAATCTTCCGTACGGACAGGACGCGAACGATGTACCAATTGATAACCGCGACGAGCCGCGTGAGCACGCATCCGACTATCCGGTAATTCACCCTGATGATAAGACAAGATTCCGGCAGAATCTATCACAAACTCTTTCTCCAGTCCTGCTTCTTTTATCAAATGAAGCATTACACCTTCAGCCGTAGAACTACGGCAAATATTTCCTAAACAGACAAATAATATTTTCTTCATTTTCATTACATTGGGTCTACATCATAATAAACTATCAAAGATTTATAGCGTTCGTCTTCGATCATTTCCCTCTGAATGCGTAGTAGAAGCTCCCGTGCACGTCCCATCGGGGCATTCTGCTCAATCTTGACGACGATCTTCTTGATAAACAAAGTCTGGATACGGGCAACAGGAGGTTTGTCCGGTCCCAACACCCGATTACCAAATACCGCCCGCAGCTTATCCGCCATCACTACCGCCATCTGATCCAACAACGCTTCATTATGATTTTTCAGATAAACATATACCAATCGGTAATAAGGAGGATAATGGAACATCTGCCGTTCCGCCAACTGCCCGCCTACCATATCTTCATAATCATTGGCAATAACCTGATGAATGATAGGATGATCGATACTCTTGGTTTGCAATACCACCCGTCCGCGTTTGTTCTTACGTCCGGCACGTCCCGCTACTTGTGCCATCAACTGAAAAGCACGCTCATAGGAACGGAAATCGGGATAATTCAACATGGTATCGGCATTTAATATACCTACTATACTGACATGATCGAAATCCAACCCTTTTGATACCATTTGCGTACCAATCAATATGTCCGTCTTTCCCTGCTCAAAGTCCGCAATAATCTTCTCATAAGCCGAGCGGGTACGTGTAGTATCCAAGTCCATCCGAGCTACGGCAGCTTCCGGGAAAAGAATTTTGATGTCATCTTCAATCTTTTCCGTACCGAAACCACGGTTCACCAGTTCTGTTCCCTCGCAGGCAGGACAGGATTTCGGCAGTTGATACGTATAACCGCAGTAGTGGCAGGTTAATTGATTAATTCCTTTATGATAGGTAAGGCTTACGTCGCAATTTTTACACTTAGGCACCCAACCGCAGGTACGACACTCCACCATCGGGGCAAACCCACGACGGTTCTGAAAGAGAATCACTTGTTCTTTCTGTTCCAAAGCCTCTTTCATATATTGTATCAGGAGTGGCGAGAATTGTCCGACCATCCGCTTTTTACGATGCAGTTCCTTAATATCCACCGGAATAATCTCCGGCAACTGGATTTCTTTATATCGTTCTTTCAGTTGTACGAAACCATATTTTCCCTCTCTTGCATTCTGCCATGACTCGATAGAGGGAGTAGCCGTACCCAACAAAGTTTTAGCTCCGTACATGGCAGCCAGTACAATAGCCGCGCTACGTGCATGATAGCGGGGAGCGGGATCTTGTTGCTTATACGTATTTTCGTGCTCTTCATCCACAATCACTAATCCCAGATTTCGGAAAGGCAGGAAAATAGAAGAACGAACACCCAGAATAATATCATACCCGTTCTCTCCCAGTTGCTTCCGCCATATTTCAACCCGTTCGGCATCGGGGAACTTAGAATGATAGATACCCAGACGAGCACCGAAGACCCGTTGCAAACGCTCCGTGATTTGAGTGGTTAATGCAATTTCCGGCAACAAATATAATACCTGCTTTCCCTGACGAATCGCTTCTTCTATCAGATGGATATAAATTTCAGTCTTACCGCTAGACGTTACCCCATGAAGCAGACAGACATTTTTCTCTTGAAAAGACTGTACGACTTCATCAAATGCACGCTGTTGAAACTCATTCAAAGGATTTAATTCGACAATCTCCTTCTCCTGCTTATCCAACCGGCCGATTTCATGGTAGTAGATTTCAAAAATCTTCTTATCTACCAATCCATTCAATACAGAAGGGGTCACATTAGCCCGCTGCAACAGTTCTTTCTTGGAGACTTCCTTCGGAATTCCCGCTCCTAAAACACCGGAACACTCCACATATTTCATGAGTAACGCCAACTGCTTCGGAGCACGAGACAGAATATCAAACAGGATATGAAGCCGCTTTTCATCCGCTGTACCCGCAAGCCGAACCCGTGCCTCTGTTTTAGGTTTATAAGTACGCCTCAACTCTTCCTTTACGAAAATCGCTTCTTTATCGAGCAGCGACTTGATGACCGTAATAATATTCTTGATGCCGCTGTCCTTCTCCAATTTAGTAACACACTGTTGCGAATCTACGGCAAGTAAATCCAAAATACGTTGCTCACGTTCCGGCAATGGCGCATCCGCTTCAAAATCAGGGTTATATTCAACGATCGTTTCACTCTCCAGTTTCAGGCCGGAGGGAAGTGCCGCTTTATAGACATCGCCTTGTGTACAGAGATAATAATCTGCTATCCACTCCCAAAATTTGAATTGAGCGGGTAACAGAATGGGAGAAGCATCCAGCAATGCAGATATATCTTTCACTTCGTACTCCGTTGGAGCACAATAATGAACGTTAAAGACGATAGCCGTATAAAACTTCTTCCGCCCGAAAGGAACTACCACACGGCAGCCTATCTTCACATCTTCCGCACATTCGTCCGGCAAAGAGTAAGTGAAACTCTTCGGAAGCGGAAGCGGTAATATGACATCTACATATTTTTTCATTGCAGGTACAAAAATACAATAAAAAATGAGGAATGAAAAATGAAGAAAAAGAGAACATTCAAAAGAAAAACGTTTCTTAGGACAGGAATGGGCGAAAACTGTTTCGGGAGTGTAACAGGATAGCCCCGAACAAAAAAAGAGTTTCCACTGAGCAGAAACTCTTTTTTATATACAATGAAAAATGACAGGCTGATTAAAAAATGTAGGCTACAGACACCTGCCAAGTCTTGGTTTTATAAGAGCCGCCAGTATCAATATCAGCAGTATCCCCCAATGGGATATTGTAATTAGCCCCTACCTGCAAATGATTCAGCAACTTCAAACCTGCTCCTACATTAATACCTACTTCAGCTTTCTTCTTATCGATCCCTGTTTTCTTTTCAAAATCGAAATAAAAATCAGGACCTGCTGCTAGATAAATACCTGCCAGGTTTCCCAACCCGATAGTATATTTCAGATTTACAGGAATATCAATGCCGTTCTGTTTAACGGTTATATCTCCATCTTCATCAGAGACCTTGATACCTCTTTGAGCGAAAAGCAAAGAAGCATCCACTCCCAATCCTACAATTGGAATAGTAAACTCGGCCATCGGCCCAATAAAGAAACCGGTGAAATTATCCTTTTTAAAATTATCGCCTACATTAGAGAGACTTGCCTTTGACAAGTTCAAACCTCCTTTTACACCAAAGTGTATTTGCGCCTGGACAGGCATCACCATGCCGAAACATACGGCAATCATTAAAGCACCAAAAATCTTTTTCATAAATTCACGTGTTTATAATTCGGGAACAAAGATATACATCTTAAATTAAAGAAACACAAATTATCGTTTTTTTGTTCACTTGTAAACAGCGGCAATCAAAGGTAATTTCTGTTTCACACTGAAAGACCAGGGTTTCCAACACATGAAATTATCATTATGAAAATAAATCATTCAACGCTTCGCTCATACTGGGATGAGTAAAGATGAAGTCACGCAGAAAAGTATAATCCAGCCCTGCCTTCATGGCAATGGCAACCGTATTGATAACTTCACCGGAATCGGGTGCAAAAAGCATACAACCTAATATCTTTCCCGTGTTCTTATCAATGATAGCTTTCAGTAATCCGTCCATCTCCCCTAATGTTTTCGCTCTCGGTATAGCCATAGCGGGCAGCTTCTTCACAATAATATCCAAGTTCTGCTTGCGAGCTTCCTCTTCATTTAGCCCGATACGCGCCAATGGCGGATCGATAAAAACAGAGTAGCTAACAGGATTACGGTCATTTGCCTTTCGTTCCTTATCTCCGAATAAATCCTCACGGACAATCCGGTAATCATCCAATGAGATATAAGTGAACTGCAAACCACCTTTCACATCACCTACGGCACGTATATTGGGATTGATTGTTTTCAAATATTCATCGACAATGATAGCACCACGCGCATCTACTTCTACTCCGGCCGCTTCCAGATTAAGACCTCCCGTGTTAGGTCTGCGACCTGTCGCCAGCAATACGGCTTCGGCGTCAAGTTCGAATACCCCGTCAGTCTGCAAATCAGTGAAGGCGACGATTGCCTTGTCTTCCTCGTGCTTCACCGACTGCACCTTTGCGTTCATCCGGAAAACAATGCCTTTTTTCTCCAATGTTTCTTTTACGCTTGCCGCAATATCGCGGTCTTCACGGGCAATCAGTTCGGGATAGCTTTCGAGCACAGTCACTTGCGAACCGAACGAAGCATACATGGACGCAAACTCCAGCCCGATATAACCGCCGCCGACAATGACCAGACGGCGGGGAAGGTTTGTCAGTTCCATGATTGAAGTACTGGTATAGACAAAAGGATTGTCCGTCACTCCGTCAATGGGTGGAATGACCGTTTCCGCTCCTGTATTGATAATGATTTGTTTGGATGTCAGCAGGATTTCTTCCGTAACCGTGCGGACTGCGACCGTATCGGAAGAAACAAACGAGCCTGTACCTGTATAAACAGTCACATTGGGATTGTCCGCCAAGTTATGATAGTTCTTGTTTCGTAATGCACCGGTTACCGTTTCTTTCACGGCAATCGCCTGCCGGTAAAAATCACTTTTCTCCTCAAAGGCGGTCTCTTTCCTGCCCCAAGCTATTTTTGCCTGATGTACTAACGTCTTTGTCGGGATACATCCGATATTAATACATGTGCCACCATACATTTTTTCGGAACGTTCGATAATAGCTACCTTCTGTCCGCGTTTTGCAAACTCTGCAGCAAGGGTCTTCCCGCCTTTGCCGAAACCAATGATTATAACATCAAATACATTCATATTCCTATCTTTTTATAAGTTTAAAATCAGCTTTTTCAGTTTGTTTCATTTCATATTGCAAAGGTCGCTTCTTTCGAGGTAACGGACAATAACGATTTTGCCGGATAAGTTAGCAATTATTCCTATAACATCATAACATTAAAGCTATTAATAAAAAAAGAATTTCTATCTTTGCATCAGCACTCAAAAAAAACGTACTACTATGTTCTTTCTGCAAAAATCACTTTGTTTTATTATCTGCCTGCTCTGGTTCAGTTTAGGATTTGCCGGAATCAACAATCCGTTAATCATCAACTTCAGCAAAACACAATATGGCGCAGCCAACAAAAACTGGTCTATCAGTGAAGACGAGCATGGAATACTCTATTTTGGCAATGACATCGGACTGCTCGAATTTGACGGTATCGAATGGAAATTGAACAAGCTCCCCAAAGCAGAAGTAGTGCGTTCTGTATATGTTGTTTCAAACAACGAAATCTATACCGGCGGTTACGAAGAGTTCGGTAAATGGAGCCGGCAGTCCGACGGGGAACTGACTTATACCTCACTCAGCAAAGAACTGCCGACAGACAATTGGCAGAATGATGATATATGGAGAATCCTGCCGCAAGGGGAATCCATCTATTTTCAATCATTCAGCGGCATCTTCCGCCACCACCTGCCAACAGGAAAAACAGAGAAAATAACCAAACAGGAGAATTTTCATTTCCTAATGCAAGTCGGCAGTGAGTTATGGATACAGGAAACACATAAGGGGCTGCTCCGTCTGAAAGAAGGTCGTTTCACCCTTATCCCACACAGCGAACTATTTTTGGGCAAAGAAGTGAAAGCCGTGCTTCCCTATGCGGAAAACCAACGGCTGGTAGTCACTTCGAACAGCGGTTTATTCATATATGATGGAGATACGTTCAGATTACTGAGTGACGCACCGGAATGGATTAATTCAAACATCAATTGCGCTATTCAAAAGGAGAATGGTCACTATCTGCTCGGCACGATTCTCAACGGAGTATATATGATAGACAGACAAGGGAAGATTATCAAGCATATCAACTCTGACGCCTACATGCAAAACAATACGATCCTGTTTCTTCACGAAGATAAGTATCATAACACCTGGCTGGCACTCGACAACGGGATTACCTGCATCCAGATACTTCCCGAACTCAGTTGCTACACCGATCCTACGGGCAAGACCGGTGCCGTATATGCAGCCGCACTTTTTGCCGACAAACTATTTATCGGTACCAACCAGGGACTCTTCTATATCAGCCAAAGCGATCTGAACAATATCAACGCATTGCCTGGCGACTTGCAAACGATAGAGAACATTAAAGAGCAAATCTGGGATTTAAAGATTATAGACGGAAAGTTATATTGCGGTTCCAACAGCGGGTTAAAAGTGATTGACGAACAACTGACAGTTACTACTCCCATCAATGTACAAGGGGGAGTGTTTACCATTCTTGCCAAAGAGCATTATCTACTGTTAGGCACATACGCATCCCTGAAAATCGTAGATACTCGCACACAACGAATCATTCTTGACGACATTCGCCAGCCTATCGTCAACATCCAAATAGACCATCTCGACAATGTATGGTTGGAGCACATGAACAAAGGAGTTTACCGTTGCCAGCTTTCCGAGGACATGACAAAAATAAAAACTTCGGAATACTACGGCGAAGACCGGGAACTACCCTACAAGCTCCACCTTTTCAAAATCGGCGGAAGAGTTGTCATGCTGGGCGGAAATTCCTTTTACACTTATAATGACATAGGCGGCAAAGTAGAACTGTACGAACCGTTGAAACATTGCCTGAGCAACCTGACGGAAATAAAAAATGTATCCGACATAGACAAAAACCATTTTTATGTAATGGGAGATAATGTAATCTACCGCATTGTCCACGACGGTTCGCAAAACCATATAGAAGATAAAATAGACATCAACTATAACGGCATGTCCATGGTCAATCATTTCGAGCGGATTATCGCCCTCACGGATTCAACCAGCCTCATCTGTCTGGACAACGGCTTTCTGCTCTGCCCCAACAATCAGCAGCAAAATGTCATTTCGCTGTCCACTCCTTATATCAAATCCTTTTCCGCCTTGTCCAAAACAGGAGAAGCACTTCATAAGGAAAGTGAACATGAGGCTATCAAGATTCCATTTACCAATAATACGATAGAAATCAGATTCGCAACGGATGACGTACTGGCACACAATGTATCTTTCCAATATAAACTGGAAGGAATCAGCGAATGGTCGGAACCGGAAAGAATCAACAAAGTGACCTACGAACGTCTTCCCAAAGGAACTTATACCTTTTTATTACGTTCGATAGATAATCTGGGGAATTGCTCTCCTACACTGGAATATACTTTCACAGTTCTTTCTCCCTGGTACCAGACTATTTGGGCAATCTTGGGCTATTTTATCATCACATTACTCGTGTTACGGATAGTCTGGATACTCATCCTGCGCCGTTACCGGAACCGACATCTGATAAAAATCCGCCTTCGCGAAGCGAAAAGACTAAGCCGGATGAACCAGCAACTGCAAAACCAAATCAAAGAGAAGGATGCCGAACTGCTTTCGCAGACTTCTTTCGTCATCCAGCGCAACGAGCTTATCACGCAGATGAAAGATGAAATAGAAGAGTTCTATCGCACACACAACAACAAAGCGCTCGCACCGCTCTTTCATAAAATCAATATGCTTTTCAACAACAACCTCGACACCGAGGAAGACTGGAAAATGTTTCTTATCAAGTTTGAAGAAAAACATACCGGATTTTTCAAACAATTAAAAACGCTTTATCCGCAACTGACTGCCAACGATTTGAAATTATGTGCCTGCCTGAAGTTGAATCTGGATTCAAAAGCTATCGCGGCCCTAATGAATATTTCCGTACGTGCAGTGGAAAACAGCCGTTACCGGTTGAGAAAGAAAATTAATATCCCGCCCAATGAGAATCTCAACGATTTCTTCTTGAAGTTATAAATTCGTTATATCACTCATTTAATGCACATTACAATTGAATGAGAGGTAATAATGAGGTCGCTTAAATGTTAAAAATCAAAGCGATGTATCCGTAGTGAGCCTGTTTTTAGCAAGTATAAATTCATACTTTCTACATTTGCCATTGTCAAAACGGACGAATCGGGAAGCGTACGAGCCCAACAAAGTTTTGACAGGATTTTAATGTTAAACTAAAACTAATAATAGAATGAAAGACCAACTTACCCATTCATTTTGTAAGGACATCTCTCTATTAAAGAAAGGACTTCTATTAGGATTTTTCTTATTGGCAGTCACCACTCTATCCGCACAGATACGGGAGATAAAAGGTATCGTCACATCAGAAACAAGCGAACCACTACCCGGAGTAGCCGTGCAAATAGATGCTTCCGGCACCGGAACCGTCACCAACATAGACGGTCAGTATAGCATCTCTGCCCGGAAAGGCGATAAAATTACTTTCTCCTTTATCGGAATGACGTCACAAACTATCGTAGTAGACAATCGTACTACTATCAATGTCGTCATGAAAGAAGAAGCTTTTGCATTGGAAGAAGCTGTCGTTATCGGCTATGGCAGCGCGAAGAAAAGAGACTTGACCGGTTCTATCGAAACAGTCAAAGCGGCTGATATAGCCACCAAGCCTGCCAGCAATCCGTTGGCTTCCATCCAGGGAAAAATTGCGGGTGTTCAAATCGTCAATACCGGCAGGGCGGGTCAAGACCCGGAAATCAGAATCCGCGGAACAAACTCTATCAACGGATATACTCCCTTATATGTAGTAGACGGACTTTTCACGGATAACATCAACTACCTGAATCCTGCTGACATCGAATCTATGGAGATTCTGAAAGACCCGTCTTCACTAGCTATCTTCGGCGTACGGGGTGCAAACGGCGTAATTATCATCACGACCAAACGCGCCAAAGAAGGACAGACTACCGTCAGCATCAACGCTTCGGTAGGTTTCAAACATATCGGCGACCGTGTGGAACTTACCAATGCCGCCCAATTCAAGGAATTATACAACGAACAACGTAATAACCAGGGATTAGACCCGTTCGACTATACCAACTGGGCAGCCGACACCGACTGGCAGGACGAAATCTTCCAAACGGGCTTCCTGACCAACAACAATATCAGCATCACCGGTTCTACGGATAAAAGCAAGTTTTACATGGGACTTGGCTACACCATGGAAGAAGGTTCTATCAAGAGCGAGAAACTGAACAAGCTGACTATCAATCTGCACAGTGAATACGAAATGACTAAGTTCCTGCGTTTCGGCTTCCAGATTAACGGTGTACGTATGCTTCCGCCGGACGCTAAAGGCGTGAGCGCAGCCATCAAGGCAGCCCCCATCGCACCGGTAGCCAATGAAGAAACCGGACTTCTGCAACTCTTGCCGGACTTCCAGCAGGCACAGGTATCGAACCCGATGATTGACGTGAAGTACAGAGGACAGCATAACAAGGCCATCAACTACCGCATGGCGGGAAATATCTACGGGGAAGTAGACTTACTGAAAAACCTGACTTTCCGTGCCACATTCGCTATGGACTACAGTTCCGACCAGTCACGCCTCTACTCTCCTATCATCTACTTGTACAATGCAGATAAAGGAGAAAAAGAAAATGTAGGCGAACGTGAAGGCATCACACAGAAAAAATTGACAAACATGGCTGCACAGTCCGACTATGTACTGACTTATACCGGAAAATTCGGCGGACACGGTATTACACTGACAGGTGGTATGACAACCAACTACAACGAATATTCCTCACTGGATGCCGGCAGAAGCCAGAAACTGGGCGACGGCATCAGCATTGGCGAGAATGACGACAAATGGTGGATTACCACTATCGGCGACCAGTCCACTGCTACAAACGGCGGTTCACAGTACAAACGCTTTACCATGTCTTACCTGATCAGGGCACTGTACAACTACCAAAGCCGCTACCTGTTCAACGCTTCTTATCGTCGCGACGGTTCATCCGTATTCAAGCGTACCGGAAACACATGGGATAATTTCTACTCTTTCGGCGCCGGATGGGTAATCTCGGAAGAGAATTTTATGAAGCACCAATCTGTCATCGACTATCTGAAACTGAAAGGTTCATGGGGCGTGTTAGGCAGCCAAAATACAGGCGGCTATAACTATCCGGCTTATCCTACAATCGTCAACTCCGGCTCTGCCGTATTCGGTGACAACATCGTCGAAGGAAAAGGACTCGCTTACCTGGCGTCGCAGACATTAGGCTGGGAACGCAACTATTCATGGGAAGCCGGTTTCGAAATGAATCTTCTGAAACAACGCCTGCGCCTGTCTCCCGTTTATTATAACAAAACGACCAAGGATTTGCTGACTTCCGTTCCTGGTATTTCGGGCTCTACTCCCGGATTGGAAAATATCGGGGAAATCCAAAACAGAGGATGGGAACTGACCGCTTCCTGGAATGACCGCATCGGCGAGGATTGGAGTTATGGAGTCAGCGCCAACCTGACCACGATAGACAATAAGGTAAAATCACTGGTAAACAAGGATTATGCCATCGTATCCGGTCCGTCAAGAGTATCCCAAGGGTATCCCATCGGTTACTTCTACGGCTACCAGGTGGAAGGTGTATATCAGAATAAGGCAGATATTCAGAGCTCTCCTAAAAATACATTGAGTACCGTAGCACCGGGTGACCTGAAGTTCAAGGACGTAGACGGGAATGGTGAGATTAATGACAAAGACCGTACTATGATTGGTAATCCGACCCCCGATTTCACCTATGGCCTGACTATCAGTGCCGGATACAAAGGATTCGATTTCAGTATGGACATGATGGGGGTATATGGTAATGAGATTTACCGTAACTGGGAGTCGGACGAATTTTCCCAAAACAACTATTCGCTCCGCCGCATGAACCGCTGGAACGGTGAGGGCACTTCCAACTGGGAACCTATCCTTGACCCATCGAGAAGTATCAACCGCCAGAATTCAAGTTACTTCATCGAAGACGGCAGTTTCTTCCGTATCCGTAATATCGAACTGGGATATACGTTTAACCCGGGCTTATTGAAAAAGATTTATCTGAAATCACTCAGGTTATATGCCAACGTACAGAACTTGAAAACATGGTCCAAATGCAGTGGATACACTCCCGAAATCGGTGGTAGCGCTACTTCCTTCGGGGTAGATAACGGCACTTATCCGATGCCGACCGTTTATACCTTCGGTTTGAATCTTACTTTCTAATTTCATTTCTAAAGTTATATGACTATGAATAAAAAAAGAATTCTATATATAGTAGCTGCCTGCACTTTGTCATTCGCCCAAATGGGATGCAGCGATTTACTGGACCAGGCTCCGCAAGGGGAACTTATCGACACCGACCTCGTCGGTGGTACGTACGAGAGCGAAATATTCGGAATGTACGCTGCCATGCGCGACTATGCCCTGACATCGGGAACAACCGCACTTGCCATCCACAGCTTCCGTTCGGAAGACGCGGAAAAAGGCAGTACATCGACAGACGGAGCGGGTGCTGCCAAGATGTATGACGAGTTCAATTATGACGCAAGTGACGGTATGTTGCAAGGTTACTGGAGCGCCAACTACAGCCTTATCCACAAAGTGAATACACTGCTCGAATCAATGAAAGCGGGCAATCTGACGGATGGTAATCTCGTCAATAAGGCGGAAGCACTCTTCTTCCGGGCTTATTGCTACTTCAATCTGGTGCGTGCATTCGGTGAAGTTCCCTTGATTGACTTTAAGATTAATCAGTCATCGGATGCCAATATCCCCAAGTCGTCCGTCAGCGATATATACGCACTGATAGACCGGGACTTGACAGAAGCGGAAAAGTATCTGCCCCGCACGTGGGAAAGCAAATACATCGGTCGCCTGACTTGGGGAGCCGCCCGTTCCCTGCACGCCCGGACGTATATGATGCGCAACGACTGGTCTAACCTCTGGACTGCCGCAACAGATGTCATCAACTCCGGAATATACAATCTGAATACGCCTTTCAACGATATATTCCGCGAATCTGGTGAGAATTGCAGTGAGTCTATTTTCGAACTGCAATGTACCGCCACCTCTTCTTTGCCCGAAAGTGAAGATATAGGTAGTAAATTCGCATTGGTGCAGGGCGTCAGAGGTTCCGGTGAATGGAATATGGGATGGGGGTGGAATACACCGACCGAAACATTGGCGAATGCCTTTGAAGCCGGTGATCCCCGCAAAGATGAAACGCTCCTGTATTTCATAAAGGTAGGAGAATCTCCTTCGTTAATTCCTGCCAATCAACCTTATAATGAGAAGCCGGTTGCCACAAATGATGTGATTGCCAAGTATTTCAATAAAAAGGCTTATACGAACCCTACTTATCGCGCTAAATATACTAAGTTCGGTTTCTGGTTCAATATCCGCCTTATCCGCTATGCTGATGTAGTGTTGATGGCAGCAGAAGCAGCCATCGAACAGAATAACACGAAGGCTGCCAAAGATTATCTGGAGATGGTACGCAGCCGTGCCAGAGGTAAGAATACCAATATCCTGCCCAAAGTCACGACAGACGACCAGGTGAAACTGCGGAACGCTATCCGTCAAGAACGAAGAGCGGAACTCGCTATGGAATTCGACCGTTTCTACGACTTGGTACGCTGGGGAATTGCAGAAGATGTATTAGGCAGTTTCGGTTATCAAAAGAAGCATGCATTATTGCCGCTCCCGCAAGAAGAAATAGACAAGTCTAACGGTGTATTGAAACAAAATCCAGATTACCTATAATATATTAAACGACTATTGATATGAAAAAATATATATATTCATCCATCGCTTTGTTTCTCCTCGGATTCATGGTTCAGTCCTGTTTCCAGGATATGGACCACCCGGGTTTCGATTATCCGGAAGAACTGCCGGAAAAGCCTTATAACCCGATGAAGTTGGGATTGGCTTTCGAGGATAATTTAGAGGACAACAGTATCTATAACTTCGGCATTACCGCCGACGGCACTCCCCACTTTGCGGAAGGTATTAACGGTAAAGCATATCAAGGTGCGACAGATACTTATATGGTAGTCGAAACTCCGGAAGCAATGAAAGACAGTATTGAGAATTTAGGTAGTTTCACTGTCTCTTTTTGGATGAAAGCTACCAAATGCAATAAAGCGACCGGCATCTTCGGGATATCCAATACCAAACAGTTCTGGGGTAATTTGGATATCTATCTCGAAAGTCATTCGGAAAACGATACGCAAGCCTTTTTCAAAGTTCATCTGCGCAACGGCAATGCCGAACGAACTGAAGAGTGCAGGATAGATGATGTGTTTATCAATGACTGGGTACATCTTTCTTTCAAATATGATGAGACAACTTCCAAACTGACTGTTTATAAAAATGCAGAAGAGATTCTTTCAAAAGCTCTTTCTGAAGGCGAAGCTCAAAAAATGATTTCCGGAAAGCTCAAATTCAGCGATGTTGGAAAACTAGTTATCGGAACACTGCAATTTCAAACAATACCAAGTTTGACAGAAGGTGCTACTGCCCAAGATTGGGGCGCACACTACCTCGGCGCACTCGACCAGTTCCATTTTTACAACAAGGCTCTCAAAAAGAGCGAGATACGAAATCTATATATAACTAAAGACTAAATATGCCATGAAAAAATATTTATCATTTACTTATATCTTCCTGATTGTCATTGTACTACTAACTTCTTGCAGTGACGATAACGAAAATGTAACCACCGATTTTCGATTAACAACTATCAGTATCGGTGAACAACAGAACTTATCGGCTTTTACAAATATTGACCCGGAAGCGTCCATCGTACTGCAATTTTCGGATGCAGTAGATAAATCGAGCGTTGCTAAGAATATCCGTTTCATCGAATTGGATGGTGAAGATGAATTTGAACTAAAAATCAACTACCAAATGGATGATGATAACAAAAAAGTGACCGTCACTCCGATAAATTCACTCGGGAATTATTCCAGTTATAAGTTTGTAGTGTATCCGGGAATAAAATCATCAGCCGGTGAACCCATCTTTACAGGAAAGGTGTATAGTATAAAAACAGGAATGGAAGATTCTGACAAGTTTGACCGTATTGATGACGAAGAATTGCTGACACTGGTCCAAAAACAAACATTCAGCTATTTCTGGGATTTCGGTCATCCTGATTGCGGTATGGCGCGCGAAAGAAGTACTTCGGGAAATACAGTCACTACAGGTGGAACAGGTTTCGGAGTAATGTCAATCATCGTGGCAGCAGAAAGAAACTTTATTACAAAAGAAGCAGCCTTGGAGCGAATCCAAAAGATTGTAACTTTTCTGGATACAAAATGCGAGAAATATCATGGCGCTTATGCACATTGGATACATGGAGACAGCGGTTTTACACACCCGTTTAGCGATACAGATGACGGGGCGGACTTGGTTGAGACATCTCTCTTATTCCAAGGATTGCTAACAGCCAGAGCTTATTTCAAAAATAATACTGAAACTGAAAACAAACTTCGTAGCGACATTACCAGATTATGGAAAGCTATAGACTGGAACTGGTTCCGCAAAGAAAGTTCAGAAAATGCACTGTATTGGCATTGGAGTCCTAACCATAATTGGGAGATGGGCATGAAAATCAACGGTTGGAATGAAGGTTTGATTGCATACGTACTCGCAGCTTCTTCACCGACAAACGCTATTGATAAAGTTGTATATGACGAAGGATGGGCGAACAACGGCGGAATGAAAAACGGAAAAGTTTATTATGACTATGTTTTGCCGCTGGGTACGGATAACGGCGGTCCTCTTTTCCTTTCCCAATATTCTTTCTTGGGAATTAACCCGAAAGGCCTGTCGGACGCATATGCCAATTATGAGGAACAAACCCGGAACCATGCATTAATTAACTACAATTATTGTGTTGACAATCCGAGGGACTATGCCGGTTATGGCGAGAACTGTTGGGGATTGACCGCCAGTGACGGTGATAACGGATACAGTGCCCATTCTCCGAACAATGATAATGGTGTAATCGCCCCTACCGCTGCCTTGACTTCCTTCCCTTTCACACCGGAAGAATCAATGAAAGCCCTGCATTTTTTCTATTACAAACTGGGAGATAAGATTTGGGGGAAATATGGTTTCGTTGACGCATTCAATCTGGGCAAGCAATGGTTCGACAAAGAATTCATCGCTATCAATCAAGGTCCGGTTATCTGCATGATTGAAAACTACCGGAGCGGACTGTTATGGAACCTCTTCATGTCCGACCCGGATATTCAGAACGGAATGAAGAAGTTAGGATTCAGCAGCCCGGACTTAAAATAAACAATTCAATAGGTAAAAAACAGATATGAACAGAATCCTCACTATTCTAGTATGCTTGACCGCAACTTGCTGCATCCACGCACAGGGCGGAAAGAATGAAAAGATGGACCGATTTATCGACCAACTCATAAGCAAAATGACATTGGAGGAGAAAATCGGGCAACTGAATCTTCCCAGTGCCGGAGACATCACTACCGGTCAGGCAACCAGCAGCAACATCGCCGACAAAATCCGTAAGGGACAAGTCGGCGGCTTGTTCAACATCAAAGGAGTGACTAAAATACGCGACGTACAACGTATTGCCGTAGAAGAAAGCCGCTTAAAGATTCCATTGCTATTCGGCATGGACGTGATTCACGGATACGAAACTGTATTCCCCATTCCTTTGGGATTAGCAGCCACTTGGAATATGGAAGCTATCGAGCAGTCGGCACGCATAGCCGCCATTGAAGCAAGTGCGGACGGCATCTGCTGGACATTCAGCCCGATGGTGGACATCAGCCAAGATGCCCGTTGGGGACGTGTCTCCGAAGGGAATGGAGAAGACCCTTTCCTGAGTGGTGAAATAGCGAAAGCGATGGTACGGGGATATCAGGGAGACAACTCATACACCTCAAATAACCATATCATGGCTTGTGTGAAACATTATGCCCTGTATGGTGCCGGTTTCGCCGGAAGAGATTACAACACGGTAGATATGAGCCGCATCCGTATGTTCAACGAATATATGTATCCGTATAAGGCGGCGATAGAAGCCGGTGTGGGAAGTGTCATGGCATCTTTCAACGAAGTGGACGGCGTGCCTGCTACTGCCAACAAGTGGCTGATGACAGACATATTACGCAAGCAATGGAAATTTGACGGTTTTGTTGTGACGGACTATACCGGTATCAGCGAAATGGTGCCGCATGGTATCGGTGACTTGCCGACGGTATCGGCACGTGCCCTCAAAGCGGGAATTGACATGGACATGGTGAGCGAAGGATTTTTGACTACGTTATCCCAGTCACTGAAAGAGAATAAAGTCAATGTGGAAGAGATAGACCAAGCCTGCCGCCGGATACTGGAAGCTAAATACAAACTCGGTCTTTTTGATAACCCATATAAGTTTTGTGACCCCGACCGTCCGGCTAAAGAGATTTATACCCGTGAAAGCAGAGAGATTGCCCGCAAGATTGCCGCTGAAAGTTTTGTATTACTGAAGAACCAGCAGGAAGTACTTCCCTTAAAGAAATCCGGGAAAATCGCCGTTATCGGTCCGCTTGCCGATACCCGTTCCAACATGCCGGGTACCTGGAGCGTAGCCGTGGATTTGAACAAACCGATGACTCTGGTGGAAGGAATCCGGGAAGTAGCCGGGAAAGACGCACGCGTACTCTATGCAAAAGGCAGTAATCTGACTGCCGATCCTGAGTTGGAAAAAAGAGCTACGATGTTCGGCAGAGAATTGGGCAGAGACAACCGTACGGATAAGGAATTGCTGAATGAGGCATTGAAAGTGGCACGCCAATCAGATGTTATTGTGGCGGCTTTAGGCGAATCTTCCGAGATGAGCGGTGAGTCGAGCAGCCGTACCGACCTCAATATACCCGATGTCCAAAAAGAACTATTGGCAGAACTGGCAAAGACAGGCAAGCCGGTGGTACTCGTCGTTTTCACCGGACGCCCGTTAACGCTGACTTGGGAAGAGAAACATATTCCGGCTATTCTGAATGTATGGTTTGGCGGTACGGAAGCGGCTCCGGCTATTGCTGACGTGTTATTCGGAGATGTAAATCCGAGCGGTAAACTGACTATGAGCTTTCCGCAAAATGTAGGACAGTCTCCTTTATTCTACAACCATAAGAATACAGGACGCCCCCTGGAAAAAGGAAAATGGTTTGAGAAATTCCGTAGTAACTATCTTGATGTAAGCAATGACCCTCTCTATCCTTTCGGCTTCGGACTCAGCTACACGCAGTTCGAATACAGTAATCTGCAACTGAGCCATTCACAGCTTCGGACAGATGGAGAATTGACAGCCACCGTTACACTTACAAACACAGGGAAACGAGACGGACAGGAAATCGTACAACTATATATCCGTGATGTAGTAGGAAGTGTCACGCGACCGGTGAAGGAACTGAAAGGATTCCAAAAAGTATTCCTGAAAGCCGGAGAATCAAAGAATATTTCTTTCAAAATCACACCGGAGCTTTTGAAGTTCTACAACTACGACCTCGATTATGTTTATGAGCCGGGAGAGTTCCAAGTCATGGTCGGCGGCAACAGCCGGGATACGAAGATGGCAACATTCACGCTGCTGGAAGAGGAGAAAATCTCGGAAGAAGCATTGCTGGATAGCGTACAAAGACGCACTTTCGATTATTTCTGGAATGGAGCGGAACCGGTGAGCGGAATGGCAAGAGAACGGTTGAATGTGGATAGCAACTATCCACTGAACGACCGGCATATTATTACTTCAGGCGGCAGCGGCTTCGGCATTATGGCCATTATTGCCGGAATAGAACGGAATTACGTCACCCGTGCAGAAGGATTTGCACGAATGGAAAAAATAGTCTCTTTCTTAGAACGGGCTGACAAGTTTCACGGAGCTTTCCCGCATTGGTGGGATGGAGAGACAGGAAAAATAAAACCGTTCAGTCCTAAAGATGACGGTGGGGATTTGGTAGAGACAGCTTTCCTCGTACAAGGTCTGCTAGCTGCACACCAATACTATGCAAATGGCAACAAAGAAGAACGGGAACTTGCCGCACGCATGGATAAGCTGTGGAGAGACGTGGACTGGAACTGGTATCGGAATAAGGAGAATGTACTTTTCTGGCATTGGAGTCCGGAACATCAATGGGATATGAATTTCCGTGTACGTGGATTCAATGAATGTTTGATTATGTATATTTTGGCTGCCGCTTCACCTACACACGGAGTTCCGGCAAAGGTTTACCACGAAGGCTGGGCGGAAAACGGCGCAATCGTTAAGCCGCATACAGCCGAGAACCTGCCGATGAACCTAAGATATCAGACCGGCAACGTCGGGCCTCTTTTCTGGGCTCATTATTCTTTCTTGGGACTTGACCCGAACGGGCTGAAAGACCAATATGCCAACTACTTCGATGAAATGAAGAACTATACGCTGGCTAATCGCGCTTATTGCATCCGCAATCCCAAGAATTACAAAGGATATGGTGAAAATTGTTGGGGACTGACCGCCAGCTACTCTGTCAAAGGGTATGCCGCACATGCTCCCAATGAGAAAGAAGACCACGGAGTCATTAGTCCGACCGCCGCTCTTTCTTCCATTGTTTACACACCGGAAGAATCTATAGACGTAATGAAGTACCTGTATCAGAAGAAGGACAAAACATGGGGTGACTACGGTTTCTACGATGCCTTCAGTGAAACGGAGAATTGGTATCCGCAACAGTATCTTGCCATCGATCAGGGACCTATTGCCATAATGATTGAAAACTATCGTTCACAACTGCTTTGGAACTTGTTCATGCAGCATCCTGACATACAAAAAGGATTGCGCAAATTAGGATTCACCAGTCCACATCTTGATAAAAAGAAATAAATAAAATCACCGGAGCAGATATCTATCTACTCCGGTGATTTCTCTATTGATTCTATTTCCACTTGCTAAAATCACGTGAGTTCGATATAAGAATAAATATATTTCACTTATAATTAGAAACATAGCGA
>ENA-ORUA01001008-ORUA01001008.1-human-gut-metagenome-genome-assembly--contig:-NODE-1008-length-27686-cov-5.029966_pt1 | contig 27686 bp, 26 predicted proteins | sample MGYA00242076_ERZ509201 | MGnify/ENA primary metagenome ERZ509201 (study PRJEB26280, sample SAMEA2338863) | human gut metagenome | biome: human gut; feature: human-associated habitat; material: faeces...
TACCACCTGTTGCAATAATTGCGTACATATGGCACCTCCTATTATCATTACTCGCTAAATATGGTAGTCTGCCTTGCGGCATGACATTTAAACCTCTTTATGCGGCATCTGCTACATGATAGCATGCCTTAGAATTTACGTCAACTGTTTTTTGCAAAATATTTCATTATTTTTAATCTTTCTGTGAAAGAGACTCCTTTTCGCTTTCCAGTGCTGCAATCTGCTCTTTTAAAGTTTTATAGACTTTTTTCCGGGTGATCTCCACAAGCTCCAGCTTTGTCATATCGATCAGTCTTGTTTTGACAGGATCGGCAAACAGCCGGCTTTCCAGAAATGCAAGCAGTTCCTTCTGATCTTCTTTGTTTTCCATATTGATGAAATCGATCAGAATGATACCGGAAAGGTTCCGAAGGCGAATCTGTCTTGCTGCTTCTTTCGCCGCTTCTAGATTGATTGTTTTTAATGTTTCACGCCGCAGTTTTTTACCGGAATATTTACCGGTATTGACATCAATGACGGTCAGTGCTTCCGTCGGATCGATCACCAGATAACCACCGCTTTTCAGCCAGACCTGTCTGGAGGTCGCCAGATCGATCTCTCGTTCCAGGCGGCAGAGCTTGTAGAGCGGAAGCAGATCATCCTGATACAGACGGAGTTTGGAAAGATTCTGCAGATCGTTTTCTTTCAGATAATGTTCCAGAGAGTTATAAATCTGAGGATCGTCTGTGATGATTGAGGTCAGATCTGCAGTGTAAGTATTGCGGAGCATCTCGATCCAGACCGGTTCTGACGTTTTTAAAGCAGAAAAACAGGTCCGATAAGGTGCCGTTTTTAAAAGATGCAGATACTGTTCTTCCAGTTTTTTCGCTTCCGCTTCAATCTCTTCTCTGGAAGCTTCGCCGGCGTTTGTACGCACGATAAAGCCATATTTTTCGCGTGCAAATGGTTTCATCCATTCTTTCAGGCGTTCTTTTGTGCTCTGTGAAAGTTTGCCGGAGATACCGATGCGACTGTCATTACCGGTCAGCACAAGATACTGTCCCGGAAGTTCGAGGTTTCCGGAGAGGGCGGGAAGTTTCGTCTTTAAGCCATCACGGATCACTTGAACGAGCAGTTCATCTCCTTCTGCGATTTTTTTTGAATTGCCTTTTTTTGTATAGATGGCATCCGGGTTTGCGGCAATATTAAAATAGCACTGCTGTCGGTCTGCAATTTCAATAAATGCTGCATCAATGTTTTTCTGGACTTTGCGTACTTTTCCGATATAAATGTTTCCGACAAGCGATGTGCTTTCATCGGATGCAGAAGCAATACGCAGATCTGTGGCATGCGTGCCGGATAACGCCGCCATCCAAATGGTCTGCTCATCTCTCTTTGTGATGATCAGTGTATCAGCCAATGTCTTTTCCCAGATCTTCCAGTGAAATATGCCCTTCTGCGTAGACCTCTTCCCGGTTGATAAGAAGTGCAAAAGCAGGCAGATCATAACCGATTTCCCGGCAGAATGCTTCCATGACAAGCTCCGGTTTGATGTTGTCGGTACTTCCGGTGGAGAGTGTCATGAAAATTTTTCCGTCAGAGACAGAAAGTTCATAAATCAGCGGCTTCAGATCCATTTCACGTTCGCTTTTCTTTGTTTTTTTTGTCACAAGAATGGAAGGTTTTTCATAAAATGCCAGAAGCTTTTCTTCCCATCCGGCAGGCGGCTCCATCCCTTCACGAAATATTACAGTATAGTCCGCCTCTGCAACTAAAGACATGGCATTGCTTGCCTTTTCATCCGGAATTTCACGGAAACTTACGATCTCCATGCCTTCGACCATCACATCGTTCAGGCGTCTGACTGCCTCGGCAGATGAGATCGGTGTCTTCAGCATGATGTCGGCATACTCACCGTTGCTGGTCAGTCCGACACCGAGCGGTGCTGCAAAGGATAAGATCATATGCGGGCTGAATCCTTCTGTGTAGGCGATGTCAATGTCTGCCCTGCGGATTGCTTTCTGAAAATAACGCATCACATCCAGATGACCGATGAATTTCATGACACCCTGTTTGCGGAATTTAATTCTTACCTTCATAACATACACCTCCTCCAAATACACTTGCTCCGCATCCGGAACAGCCGGCACGACAGTTTTTCGTTACTTCTTCTTTCTGGGCACGTTCCCATTCTTTCCATAAAAATTTCTTGGTAACGCCGATCCTGATGAAATCCCATGGAAGGATTTCTTCGTAGGAACGCTCACGCTCGGTATAAAAAGCCGGATCAAGATGAAATTCATCAAATGCTTCACTCCAGCGGCTGTATTTGAAATTTTCACCCCAGGCATCGTAGAGTGCTCCCTTTTCGTATGCTCGCAGGATGGCAGGAGCCAGGCGGCGGTCACCTCTTGCCAGAATACCTTCGAGTACGGTGACATCTGCTTCATGCCAGTTGTACTTGATGCTCTTGCGATTCAGCTGGTCTTTGACTTCCTGATTTACAATCTTGGCTTTTCCGAGAAATTCGTCCCGGTTGTTCATCGGAACCCACTGGAACGGGGTAAATGGTTTTGGAACAAAGAAAGAAGTGCTGACCGTGATCTGGCACTTGCCGTTTCTCTGGTCTTTCGGGATTTCGTAATAGCGTCTTGCAATCTTATCTGCCAGATGTGCGATATCTTTCATATCGTCCTCGGTTTCCGTTGGCAGTCCAAGCATAAAATAAAGTTTTACTTTATTCCAGCCGCCGTCAAATGCCTTTCCGGCACCATCCAGAATCACTTCTTCTGTCAGTCCTTTGTTGATGACGTTACGCAGTCTCTGAGAACCGGCTTCCGGTGCAAACGTCAGGCTGCTTTTTTTGATGTCCTGAACTTTGCTCATAACGTCCAGTGAGAACGCATCGATTCGCAAGGACGGAAGGGAAATGTTTACACCTGTTTTCTCGAACTCATCGATCAGGAAATTTACAATCCCGGCAAGATCTGAGTAGTCACTGGAACTCAAAGAGCTTAAGGAAATTTCTTCGTGTCCGGTACTCTTTAACATGGCATAGGCATATTCTTTGAGCATTTCAAGGTCACGCTCTCTGGTCGGACGGTAGATCATACCTGCCTGGCAGAAACGGCAGCCGCGGATGCAGCCACGCTGAATCTCCAGTACGACACGGTCCTGTGTACATTTGATAAACGGAACAACCGGTGTTTTCGGATAAGAAGCATTTGTCACATCCATAACAATCTGTTTTTCAACGGTTTTCGGTACATCATCATAAACCGGTTCAAAGGCTGCAATGGTACCGTCCTCGTGATAAGATACTTTATAAAGAGACGGAACATAAATACCGGCAATATGGGATGCCTGATGGAGAAACTCTTCACGGCTCCAGCCTTCCTTTTTTGCTTTTTTGAAAAGTTCCAGCAGTTCATCGTAAACGACTTCGCCTTCTCCGATATAGAAAATATCAAAGAAATCTGCCAGAGGCTCTGGATTGTAAGCACATGGACCTCCGCCGATCACGATCGGATCGTCCCAGGTACGGTCAACTGCCATCATCGGGATACCGGAAAGATCCAAAATCTGTAAAATGTTGGTATAACACATCTCATACTGGATCGTGATTCCAAGAAAGTCAAAATCCTTGATCGGATCCTGGGACTCCAGGGCAAACAGCGGAATGTGTTCCTTGTGCATCACGGCATCCAGATCGGTCCATGGGGAATAGACACGCTCACACCAGGTATCCTCCCGTTTGTTGAACATATCATACAGAATCTGAATACCGAGATGTGACATACCGATCTCATAGACATCCGGGAAGCACATGGCAAAGCGGATGTCCACGTCCCTGCTCTTCATAACGGCATTTACTTCATTTCCAATATAACGGGCAGGTTTTTCTATACTTAATAAAATTTCATCTCTTAAAGCTAATTTTCTCATTGAATCATTTATCCTTATTTCTGTGCATAGTCTGTATATTTGGTTGACGGTTACTTGCAGAAATTATTTTTTCGCATTTTTTTATCATATAACACAATCGGATATTCGTCAACAGCCACACCCTGTCACTTGACAGTTTCTGCATTCTTTTTTACAATAAAGATAACGAAATTTTTGTTTGGAAAGGCAACGATAATATGAATTTATATCTGATTGATTATGAAAATGTTACAGACACCGGTTTTATGGGTGTAAAAGAACTGACCGCCGAGGACACGGTGATTGTCTTCTATAGTCAGCATACGAAGAATATTTCTTTTGAGCGTCACATTGAGCTTTCTCAGTCTCCTGCTCATTTTGAATACATTAAGATTTTAAAGACCGGAAAAAATTATCTGGATTTCCAGCTCTCGACTTATCTTGGTTTCCTGATCGGAAAGGACAAACCGGAACATGTTTATATTATCACGAACGATACCGGATATGACAGCGTGATCGACTTCTGGAGTGATAAAAATATCGATATCATCCGCCAGAAATCCATTGTGCCTCCGGCTCCACTCTCGCTTCCGGCAAATATCCCACCGCAGATGGTCGTCCGGAAGCAAAAGCCAGATGCTGCTTTAGCACAGACCTCATCGGTCGCATTGACATCCGCAGCACCGACCAGACCGGCCACATCCGGAAGGAAAACAAAGGCTTCCGCATCTCCGGATCTTCCGGAAGCATGGCGGAAAAAGGTGCGGATGGCAGTTAAATCGGATAAACTTGCACCGAGCAGCTATTCGGTAGTCTACCGTGCAATCTCCGGAAGCCAGAATAAAACAGAGCTGAACAATCAGCTGGTTAAGGCATTTCAGAGTTCAAAAGGCGGACGCGTTTATGGTCACGTCCGCGAGATCTTTGAACAGTACAGCAAAGAGAGCAATTAAAGTGCATCTACTTTGACCTGAATTTCAGCAACTGCTCTTTTGGAAACTTCTTATGCTTCCTGGTGGCTCTGCTGGATCATCTCATGCAGTTTTGTGATCGCTTCATGGATTCCGCCGATCTGATTGATGATTCCTTCTTTTACAGCCTGTTCTCCGACCAGAATGGTTCCGAGATCTTTTGTCAGCATGCCGGTATCGAGCATCAGTTCTTCGAGACGTTCTCTCTTTGCCTCGCAGTGACCGGAAATAAAGCCTAAAATGCGATTCTGCATCTGTTTGAAATAATCATAGGTCTGTGGGGCTCCAATGATTGTTCCATTCATACGGACCGGATGGATGACCATCGTTCCGGTCGGGACAATAAAGGAATAATCGGTAGAGACAGCGATCGGCACACCGATCGAATGGCTGCCGCCAAGTACCAGAGAAACAGTCGGCTTGTCGATTGATGCGATCATTTCTGCGATGGCAAGACCGGCTTCCACATCGCCGCCTACAGTATTCAAAAGAACGAGCAGTCCCTGGATATCACTGCTGTCCTCAATGGCAGCAAGCTGAGGAAGGACGTGCTCGTACTTTGTAGTTTTTGTATTGGAGGAAAGGCATTCGTGTCCTTCGATCTCTCCGATCACAGAAAGCAGGTGAATGTTGTGTTCCAGTTTGGTCTGACCGTATTCTCTGATCTGCTCATTTTTTTTAGTTTCTGTGTTTTCGCTTTTGCTGTTTTCTTTTTCCGCCATAGTGTATCCCCTTTCTGATCCAGGTCTGTCATTTTGTATGATACAGAACCTGATATGCAAGCTTTGGCATTCTGCTGACAGCATAACCGGAAAAGAGAAAATTTATACGGATTTTTAAGAACAGACCTGTTTCAGTTCTTCAAACGTTCCTCGGAAAGTTTCACTTCTTCCATTGGATAAGAACGTCATGGCCAAAAGCACTTTTATCTTATCCATATTTTATTCATCAAAAACGCCGCTGGAAAGATAGCGTTCACCTCCGTCCGGAAACAGGGCAACGATCGTTTTCCCCTGATACGCAGGCTTTACTGCCAGCTCTTTTGCAGCAGATAATGCAGCACCAGAAGAGATACCGCAAAGTACGCCTTCTCTTCTTGCGAGTTCCCGGCATGCCTGGTAGGCATCGTCATCGGTTACCGTCAGGATCTCATCATAGATCTCCATATCCAGTGTTTCCGGGATGAACCCGGCACCGATGCCCTGGATCTTGTGCCGTCCCGGGATGCCGTCAGAGAGTACCGGGGAACCGGCAGGCTCAACAGCCACGATCTGGATGTTTGGATTTTTTTCTTTCAGATACCTGCCGGTTCCGCTGATCGTACCGCCGGTTCCGACGCCAGCTACAAAAACATCAATCTTTCCGTCCGTATCTGCCCAGATTTCCGGGCCGGTTGTCTCGTAGTGAGATTTTGGGTTATAGGGATTGCTGAACTGGCTCGGAACAAAAGCGTGCAGCTGTTCTGCCAGTTCATTTGCCTTGCGGATCGAACCTTTCACACCTTTGGATGCCGGTGTCAGGACAAGCTCTGCCCCATATGCAGATAACAGTCTTCTTCGTTCCACGCTCATGGTTTCCGGCATCGTGATGATCAGATGATAGCCTCTGGCGGCTGCCACGCATGCCAGTCCGATTCCGGTATTTCCGGAAGTCGGTTCGATGATCACATCGCCTTTGTGCAGGATACCGGCTTTTTCCGCTTCATCGATCATGCGGATCGCAACGCGGTCTTTAACGGAACCGCCTGGATTCTGATATTCAAGTTTTGCAAGAATATCTGCCTTACAGGCATTTGCGTCCATATATCTCTGAAGTTTTAGAAGTGGTGTTTTTCCGACGATATCGGTAATTTCCTGATAGATATTTGCCATAGTTTCGACCGCCTTTCTCTGCTTTTTGTAAGAAAAATAACAGAAACTGAATGTTATATTTGAAATTCATACGTCTCCGGGATTCGATACTGGGATGGTGTCACCCCATATTTTGCCTTGAATTTTTTCAGAAAATACCCCATATCCTTGTAATCCAGTGCCCCGGCGATGTCAATGACTTTCCGCTTTGTGTGTTTTAAAAGGTATGCGGCACGTTTCATTTTCACAATATTGACATAATCAACAAAATTAATCTGCATCTGAGCCGTAAACATCGTACTGAAATAGGAACGGTTTATGTAAAGTTCTTCTGATATTGTTTTCTGCTTCAGGTCTTCTTCCGGGCGGTTCAGGATATACAACAAAATCTTGTCCATTCCCTCACTGTGTGCAGGATACAGTTCCGCAAACTCTGTAAAAAAGGAATAAAAATCATCGACGCTTTTCTGGATCTGTTCTTCACAGTCCGGAAAAGCTGTTTCCGGAAGAATAAAATCATCCGCCTGAAAATAAAGCTCCAGCCACGGATGTCGCCTGAAAAGTTCCAAAGTGACGTCATCCAAAATCCGTTTCAGGTAAGAAAAAGATTCTAAGAGATCTGAATATTCGGAAAGAGCATGGTACAAAAGATTGTCGAGTTCTTTTTTTATGGAAAAATCAATCGTCCGGAAGCAGTCAAGCAGGGATTCTTTCTGGCTGTTTTCTGCCTCAATCTTTCCATGCTCCGCATGTTCGATCTTGCCAAACAGCGAGATAAACTGACTGATCTCAAACGGCGTGATCAGATAGTCATCGACACCAAGCAGAAAACTTTTTCGCACGATCTTAAATTCCGCCGTCTGCCCGATCATCGCGATTGCCTGACAGAGCTTTTCCTGCCGGATGGTCTGCAGAAGGTTTAAAACCGGGTAATCCGGTGTTGCTTCCAGCAAAACCAGTTGATACCTGTTTTTACGCAGGTGCTCTGTCAGTGTCGCAAAATCAGAAGTGACCTCACAGATCTCAAAACCGGTAGACGCACCCCAGATGTGAAGCCTTTTCAGTTCCTGCAGAAGCATATTGTTTTTTATGGCTGTTAATACGTTGTACATAGGTCACCTCCTTTTCTTTTAAATCAGCAAAAGCGGAACTCTTAAAAAAGTTCCGCCTGTTTTTTTTAGGATGTAGAATTACTGTTCTTCAAAGAAATATTTTTTCTGCATATCACGGACCATGGAAATATAAAGATCTTTGCACGCCTCATTTTCTCCGCGTTCAATCATACCAAGGCAAGGGGAAAGATAAGTATCCCATATGTTCCGGTAAATTTCTTTTGCATCTTTTCTCTGATCAATATGTTTTACAATGGTAGGAGCCAGATCATAATATTCATAAACGATCGCTTCTCCGTTTTCCTGCTCCATCAAATAATGGTCGCGGTAATTTCGGAAAAGGTTCAGCTCATAACAATCATCCGGTTTGCCAAATGTTCTGCATACTGCTGTGGTGATGTAACAGAATTTCCGTTTAAATCCAGAATTGATCTGTTTAAAAGTAGAAGCTTTGAGATTGGTTTTCGGAAAATGTGCTTTCCAGGCTTCCAGAATCTTTTTGGAAAAAAGATTCGCAGGTGCTTTGTTCATCTCAAGAACAGCTGGAAGCGTATAGATTACCAGGCACATATTCAGGTTTGCAGCCAGTTTCTCTTTTGCATTTTTCTTTTCCTCTTCGGCAATTCGCTTTTCAGCAGAATTTGCAAGCTCTTCTGCCATATTGGTCAGAAACTGTTCTTTATCAATAACCTGAAGATAGCCATCCTCGACTGCTTTTAATGTCGCTTTGTGTTTGTTGCAGTAGCGTTTAAATGAATCCGGATAGCGTTCGAACGTGAAATTCTCCATGACATGTTCCTGTTCATCCAGCAATGCCGGCATCCCTGCAAAAGCTATGGTATAATTACTGCTCATATATCACAATCCTCATCAAACGGACTTTTTATCCGCCTTGTCGTTTTATTCGTCCAGATTGGTATATACCGCCTGAACATCGTCGTCTTCTTCGAGCAAATCCAGGGTACGCTGAAGGTTCTTCAGAGCAGTCTCATCATCAAGAGCAACATAATTCTGAGGGATCATGGTCTCTTCTGCCTGAGCCATCGGGATCTTTTTGGCTTCGAGAGTTTCTCTTACGGCCTCCAGATCATCTGGTGATGTCAGGATCTCAAAGCTGTCTTCTTCTTCGGAAAAATCCTCTGCACCTGCATCCAGAGCCAGCATCATCAGGTCGTCTGCATCCATATCACATTCTTCTTTATCGATCACGATCTGACCTTTGCGGTCGAACATGTAAGAAACACAGCCCTGTGTTCCGATGCTTCCGTTTCCTTTTGTAAATGCACTTCTTACATTGGCTGCAGTACGGTTTTTGTTGTCTGTCAGTGCGTCTACGATAATCGCGATTCCGCAAGGACCATATCCTTCATAGGAAACATACTCGTAATTGACAGAGTTTGCATCTCCGGCTGCTTTTTTGATACCACGGTCGATCGTATCGTTCGGCATGTTGTTTGCTTTTGCTTTTGCGACAACAGCGGCAAGTTTGCTGTTGTTTGCCGGATCTGGTCCGCCTTCTTTTACGGCAACTGCAATCTCACGGCCGATAATGGTAAAGATCTTTCCCTTCGCAGCATCGTTTTTCTCTTTTTTGTGCTTTATGTTTGCAAATTTTGAATGTCCTGACATTTCGAAATCTTCCTTTCTCTTCCAAGTATCTGTTTCTTCATTCTGCCGCTTAACGGCCTGATTTCCCTGCACAGGAGGCAGGCATATCCATTATGATAACACCACACTGAAAAATAGTCAAGTTCCCGGGATCAATCAGCTATGTAGATCCAAACTGACTGCGAGAGCCTGATTTACGCGGTCCAGGATTTCCGTATCCAGATGGCATACTTTATCTTTCAGTCGTTTTTTGTCGATGGTACGCAGCTGTTCCAGAAGGATTACAGAATCACGTACCATGTTATATCTTGAAGATTCAATCTCCACATGTGTCGGCAGCTTTGCTTTGTTCATTTTGGAGGTGATCGCTGCACAGATCACCGTTGGACTGTGCCGGTTTCCCGTATCATTCTGAATGATCAGAACTGGACGTACACCGCCCTGTTCCGAGCCGATGACCGGTCTTAAGTCCGCATAAAAAATATCCCCTCGTCGAATCAACACACACTTCACACTCCGCTTCTGGTTTTAAGCTTAGTATTTCCACATTTTTCTGGTGTATGCAGTTCGCCTTAAGGCAGGATCAGTTGGTACCGGAACAGTCACGTACCAAATAGACTTCGTGATTTCTGGTGTAGATACGCGGTACACGTTTGCCGATATCACAGATAAATTCATAAGAAAAGCGACCGCAAAGATCACCAAGTTCGTCTACGGTGATCTCTTCGTCTCCCTGTCTGCCGACTAAAATTACTTCATCCAGTTCTTTTGCCTGCGGAATGTCCGTCACATCGACCATAAACTGATCCATGCAGATCCTTCCGAGGATTTTTGCACGTTTCCCGTGTATCAGAACATATCCTTTATTGGAAAGCATCCGCGGATAACCATCCCCATAGCCGACCGGGATCGTAGCGATCCGCATCGGATGCGGAGCGGTAAAGGTTCCGCCGTAACTGATCTCGGTGCCCGTTTCAATCTCTTTGATATACACGATGCGGCTGTGAATGGACATTGCAGGCGTCAGTTTCATAGAATCTCTGGAAACTTCAGCGGATGGATAGATGCCGTAAATACTGATGCCGGCACGCACCAGATTTAAGTTCATATCTGCAAGCTCCATCAGAGCGGCACTGTTTGATACGTGTTTTAATGGAATCGTAATGCCTGCCTCTTCCAGTCTGTGTGCAAAATGCATATAACGTTCAAATTGTCTGTTTGTAGCCGTTTTATCCAGTTCATCTGCTTTCGCAAAGTGCGTAAACATGCCTTCTATTTCAATTCCCGGTAAGGATGCGATTTTACGGATTGTTTCTATGCTCTCTTCGGTATCAGAAAAACCGATGCGGCTCATTCCCGTATCCAGTCCAATATGTATAGAAAGTGTTTTCTTTAAATGAACGGCTGCTTCAGACAGTTCCTTTGCCATATCCAGTTTGAACACAATCGGTCGGATCTCGTAACGGATCAGATCTTCGTAGTCTTCTTCGAATGTATAGCCCAGGATCAGCACCGGTTTTGTGATCTGGTTTTTCCGCAGGATCATCGCTTCTGTCATCGTTGCGACGGCAAATCCCCAGATATAATCTTCCGGCTGTATCATCTGTGCGATCGGCACTGCACCGTGACCGTAACCATCTGTTTTTATTACAGCAACCATTTTGGTTTCCGGGTGGATCGCTTCGTGCATGATCCGAAAATTTTCTGCAATGGCATCCATGTCGATCTCGGCACAGACACGGCTGTATTTACTGCTCATCATGTTTCAAGTCCTTCCTGTATTGTTTTTTGTAACCGTTGCTTTCGTTACTTACATTTATTTTTATCGTCTGCATCTGCCAGAACCAGGATCAGTCCCTCCACCAGATCATTTGCTGTCATACTTCGCTTTCCGTATTTTTGTGCGGCCGCATCGCCGGCACATCCATGCAGAAAAACAGCAAGTTTTGCAGCTTCAAATAACGTCATCCCCTGTGCGGTAAGTCCGGCAAATACGCCGGTCAGCACATCGCCGGAACCGGCAGTTGCCATGCCGCTGTTCCCGGAAGTGTTGATGTAGGATTCGCTGCCGTTGCTGACAACGGTTCCGGCATCCTTTAAGACACAAATCACATGTTGTTCTTTCGCAAAGATTTCGGCACTTGCGATCAGATCCTCTGAAATATCGGAAATGGTCGATCTGCACAGTCTTGCCATCTCCCCAAGATGTGGTGTCACAGCTACCGGCATGGAATATCCATCAAGGGAAAGGTTATGGCGTGCCACAAGATTCAAAGCATCGGCATCAAGAATGACCGGAATATCCGCATGTTCCAGTACATAATTCAGGATGTCAAGCTTTTGTGCTTCCATGCCGATGCCGGGACCTACTGCAACCACATCAGCCCACGCAAGCAGGTTTTCAAGTTCTCTCTTCCAGTTGGAATGGATGCAGCTTACCACTGCTTCCGGGATAGACTGAAAAAGGGCGGACTGATTGTGTTCGTCTGTGTAGATGCGAACATAACCGGCTCCGCTTCGATACGCTGCACGTGCACTTAAGATTGCAGCACCGCACATGTCCCGGCTCCCGGCGATCAGAAGAACTTTGCCGCAGGAACCTTTGTTTTCTGTGGCAAGTCGCTCTGGCAGCCGCCTTAAATCCATACTGTCATAGCAGACGTAAGATTTCCGGCATTTCGGAAGGCTTTCTTTTGTAATACCGATCTGACGTACACGTACCTCTTTGGTACAGGCACGCCCTTTTCCGATATAATGCCCCGGTTGCTCAAAAGCAAATGTCACTGTCAGGTCAGCCTTTACGGCAATCCCCCGTATCACACCCGTGTTTCCGTCAATGCCGGAAGGAATATCGACAGACAGTACAAAAGCAGGACTCTCATTGATCCGCCCGATTGCGTCCCGGTAGCTGCCTTCGATGTCACGCGAAAGACCGATTCCAAACAGTGCATCTACTATAACAGTATATTCATTTATTTCCGGGTTACTACAAAAAGTTATCCCATATTTCTCACAGATTTCTTTCTGATGGCGTGTCTGATCCGTGCAGGACTGCTCTTTTCCGACAAACCAGATGGAAACCGGTACCTGATCCAGAAACAAAAGTCTGGCGATGGCAAATCCGTCTCCGCCGTTATTGCCTGAACCACAGATGACCAGAACGCGGTCAAGTGCAGCACCGCTTCGGTACAGTTCATCGACACACGCAAGTGCCGCACGCTCCATCAGTACACAGGATGGAACGCCGAACCCTTCTATGGTATTCTGGTCACATGTTTTCATGTCTTCTTTTGATAACAAGATCCTCATATGCGATATACCTCCTGTCTGCCCGTCCAAATGGAATATACAGTTTTCTTTTTTCTTTCTCTACGTTCTTTTTATTTATGTTCTCTGCTGTAGCGGCTGATATTGTAAGACAGCTGCATCAGGCTTTCCGAAAGATGTACGTTTTCGATGATCACATCTTCCGGCAGATGAAGATCCGTATGGGCAAAATTCCAGATTGCACGGATGCCGTGATCCACCAGAAAGTCTGCCATTTCCTTTGCATACTGCTTTGGAAGTGTCAGGGCTGCGATCTGAATGTCATGCTCCTGCAAAAAAGCAGGAAGCTCGTCTGTCATACGGATCACAATTCCTCTGACTGCAACGCCTTTCAGCTTTGGATTTACATCGAACAGCCCTTTGACCAGAAAACCGTTTTTTTCAAATTTTACATAATTTGCAAGAGCCTGTCCGAGATTTCCGGCACCGATGATGATCATATTGTAATCCTGATCCAGGCCTAGGATCTTCCCGATCTCCGTATGTAAATGTTTTACATTATAACCATATCCCTGCTGGCCGAATCCACCGAAATTATTGAGATCCTGTCGGATCTGGGATGCTGTTACCTGCATGCGTTCGCTCAGCTCGCCGGATGAGATCCGCTCCGTACCGGATTCCAGCAGCTCACCGAGATAACGGTAATACCGTGGCAGTCTTTTGATGACTGCTCTTGAAATTTCTTTCTCTTCCACTTGCATACCTCCCTGTCAAATGCTGTTGTATAGTAACGTAAAAGACGGGCACACAAGATCCCTGCCATGTCCGCCGCAGGTTTTGTGTACCCTCTTTGATTTTTAGAGCTGTACGGTTACAAAAATATCATAGATTGATTTGATCGCACGCTCGAAATCCTGATTGCTCACACCGATGATGATGTTCATCTCACTGGAACCCTGATCGATCATCTTGACATTGATACTTGCATGTGCCAGTGCGGAAAAAATACGTCCCGCTGTTCCACGCTGAGATTTCATGCCACGACCTACGACTGCGATCAGTGCCAGATCAGATTCCAGATTGACAGAATCCGGATTGACAGCACGGTGGATACCGGCCAGTACCTTCTGCTCGGTCTCTTCGAATTCGGACTGATGTACGAATACCGTCATGGTATCGATTCCGGAAGGCATATGCTCGATGGAGATACCATTGTCTTCGAATACGGTCAGGACTTTGCGGCAGAATCCGATTTCGGAGTTCATCATATCTTTTTCGATGTTGATGGCTGCAAATCCTTTCTTTCCGGCAATACCGGTGATCGTATAACGCGGTTTTCTGCAGGTACTTTCAACGATCAGCGTACCAGGATCCTGAGGACGGTTGGTATTGCGGATGTTGATCGGGATACCTTCCTGTCTTACCGGGAAGATGGCTTCTTCATGAAGCACGGTAGCACCCATGTATGCCAGCTCGCGAAGCTCTACATAAGTGATAGTATCGATCACTTTCGGATTTTTGATGATACGTGGATCTGTGATCAGGAAACCGGATACATCGGTCCAGTTCTCATACAGATCAGCATGGACTGCTTTTGCGATCAGAGAACCTGTGATATCGGATCCGCCTCTGGAGAAGGTTGTTACCTTTCCTTCTGCGGTTGCACCATAAAATCCAGGAATGACTGCATTGTCACATTCTGCCAGGCGTGCAGAAAGCTTTTCATTGGTTGTTTCTGCATCAAATGTGCCGTCTTCATGGAAAACGATCACTTCAGCTGCATCGATAAATTCATATCCCAGGTAATTTGCCATGATGATACCGTTTAAGTATTCTCCTCTGGAAGCAGCATAATTGGAACCTGCCAGTTTTTTAAAGTTTTCGGAGATCACTTCAAACTGATCATCCAGAGACAGGGAAAGTCCGAGACCGTTTATGATCTCCATGTATCTTTCACGGATCGCAGCAATCGAAGCTGTGATGTCTTCTTTTTTCTCTGCTTTTGCGTAGCATGCATAAAGCATATCCGTTACCTTGATATCTCCATCAAACCGTTTGCCCGGAGCAGACGGAACAACATATTTTCTTCCTTTATCAGCACGGATGATATCTCCTACTTTTTTAAACTGTTCTGCACTTGCAAGAGAACTTCCACCAAATTTTACTACTTTTCTCATGCTTTTTATTCCTCCTAAATTCCGCATCTGTCTGTCACGCAAATATACGCTGTCTTTAATCATACCGCAAAATATGCGGTTCGTCCAGAGCATTTTTTGAAATTTGCTGGTGCAAAAAGCAGAAATATGCTATGATAATACGAGTCAGGGTCTTCGCAGACACAAATTATTTTTGTAAAATATATACACTTGGAGGAATTTATGATTTTAGCCTGTCAGAATATTAATAAGGCATTTGGCACAAATGTGATCTTGAAAGATGCCTCATTTCATATAGAAGAAAAAGAAAAAGCAGCCATTGTCGGCATCAACGGTGCCGGAAAATCTACACTGCTCAAGATCATCATGAAGCAGATCCCGGCAGATTCCGGAGAAGTGATCCTAGCAAAAGACCGCACGATCGGTTATCTTGCCCAGCACGAAGCGGTATCTTCCGGAAACTCGATCTACGAAGAGCTTCTGGAGGTAAAGCAGGATATTTTTGAGCTGGAGCGTCATATCCGCACGCTGGAACTTCAGATGAAATCCCAGAGCGGCGGGGAGCTGGAACAGACGCTGGAGCTTTATAATCGTCTGAACACGGAATTTGAACAAAAAAACGGCTATGCCTGCAAAAGTGAGATCGTCGGTGTGTTAAAAGGGCTTGGATTTACGGAAGACGAATTTTCCAAGCAGGTCGATACCCTCTCCGGCGGACAGAAAACAAGGGTTGCCCTTGGCAAGCTTCTGCTCGCAAAGCCGGATCTGATCCTGCTTGACGAGCCGACCAACCACCTCGATATGCAGTCGATCGCATGGCTGGAAAATTTTCTGATCAATTACAGCGGTGCCGTGATCATCGTAGCCCATGACCGTTATTTCTTAAACCGTGTCGTAAGCAAGGTTATTGAAATCGACCATGCGAAGGCGACCACGTTTCTTGGCAATTATTCTGCTTATTCTGAGAAAAAAGCCCAGCTGCGTGATTCCCAGTTAAAAGCATGGATGAACCAGCAGCGTGAGATCAAACATCAGCAGGAAGTCATAGACAAACTGAAGTCCTTTAACCGTGAAAAATCAATCAAACGTGCGGAAAGCCGTGAGAAAATGCTGGAGAAAATGGAAGTCCTGGATCGCCCGGATACGGAAGTGCAGGAATTAAAGCTTTCTCTGGAACCGAGATTTCCAAGTGGAAATGATGTGCTGCGTGTCGAAGGTCTTGCGAAATCATTTGGAGACCACACGCTCTTTACGGATCTGGATTTTGAGATCAAACGAGGCGAACGTGTGGCACTGATCGGCAATAATGGAACCGGAAAGACTACGATCTTAAAGATCATCAATGAGCTTTTGGCTGCAGATGCCGGAAGTTTTACGCTTGGAAGCAAGGTGTGTATCGGTTATTATGATCAGGAACATCATGTCCTTCATATGGAAAAGACGCTGTTTGAAGAGATTTCCGATGATTATCCGACACTGACTAACACGGAAATCCGCAATGTGCTGGCAGCCTTTTTATTTACCGGAGATGATGTTTTCAAACGGATCTCTGATCTGAGCGGTGGCGAGCGGGGCCGCGTTTCTCTTGCCAAACTGATGTTGTCGGAAGCCAACTTCCTGATACTGGACGAGCCGACCAACCACCTTGATATTTTATCAAAAGAGATCCTGGAGCAGGCACTGAACCGCTATACCGGAACAGTTTTCTATGTATCGCATGACCGATACTTTATCAACCAGACGGCAACCAGGATCCTGGAGCTGACCGGAAATACGCTGGTCAATTATATCGGAAATTATGATTATTATCTGGAAAAGAAAGATGAGCTCACCAAAATCTATGTGCCGTCTGCCACAGAAGAAGAAACTGCTTCTCTTCCATCTTCTTCTGCGGAAACTGCCGGAAAACTGACCTGGCAGCAGCAGAAAGAAGAACAGGCACGCATCCGCAAACGTCAGAATGAACTGAAGAAAACGGAGGATCGCATCCATGTGCTGGAAGTCCGTGATAAAGAGATCGATGAGCTGATGATGCAGGAAGAAGTGTTTACAAACGTGGCAAAATGCGTGGAATTAAATAAAGAAAAAACAGCGATCAATGAAGAACTGGAACAGCTCTACGAACGCTGGGAAGAACTGGCAGAATAAAACAAAAAGCATCGGAGAATGAAAGGTACTTTCTTCCCCGGTGCTTTTTTATAGAAATATAAAAATGCGTTATGTACTTTTTACACGTTCTTTTACAGATTCTTATCCAGCTCTTCACGTACTGCCTTGATAAATCCTTCGCTGTTCAGAACGGTAGGATTTTCAATGCTGGTGATCAGTGCCAGGTCTTTTGTCATCTTTCCGCTTTCAATCGTGGTAAGGGTTGCTTTTTCCAGTTTGTCTGCAAATACGCCAAGCTGCGGAATCTTATCCAGTTCACCGCGTTTGCGGAGTGCCCCGGTCCATGCAAAGATCGTTGCCACGGAGTTCGTGGATGTTTCTTCGCCTTTCAGGTATTTATAATAGTGACGCTGAACCGTTCCGTGAGCTGCTTCGTACTCGAAATTGCCGTCCGGTGATACCAGTACGGAAGTCATCATCGCCAGTGAACCAAAGGCAGAAGAAACCATGTCGCTCATAACATCACCGTCATAGTTTTTGCATGCCCAGATAAATCCGCCTTCTGCTTTCATGACACGGGCAACTGCGTCATCGATCAGAGTATAGAAATAAGTAATACCTGCCTCTGCAAAACGTTCTTTATACTCTTTTTCGTAGGTTTCCTGGAAAATATCCTTGAAGGTGTGATCGTATTTTTTGGAAATCGTATCTTTGGTAGCAAACCAGAGATCCTGTTTGGTATCCAGTGCATAGTTGAAGCAGCTCTTTGCAAAACTGCGGATGGATTTCTCTGTATTGTGCATGCCCTGCAGAACACCAGGACCGTCAAATTCATGGATCAGTTCTCTTGTCTCGGTACCATCCTCTGCGGTAAAGACCAGTTCTGCTTTTCCGGCACAAGGTACTTTGATCTCAGAAGCTTTGTAAACGTCACCATAAGCATGTCTTGCCAGTGTGATTGGCTTTTTCCAGTTGCGTACGCATGGTTCGATGCCCTTTACAACGATCGGTGTACGGAAAACCGTTCCGTCCATGATCGCACGGATCGTACCGTTCGGACTCTTCCACATTTCTTTCAGATTGTATTCCGTCATGCGGGCTGCGTTTGGAGTGATCGTTGCACATTTTACAGCCACGCCGTATTTTTTGTTTGCCAGTGCACTGTCAATGGTAACCTGGTCGTTCGTCTCATTTCTGTGCTCCAGTCCCAAATCATAGTATTCGGTTTTCAGGTCGATATACGGGAGCAGAAGCTCATCCTTGATCATTTTCCAGAGGATACGGGTCATCTCGTCTCCGTCCATTTCAACCAGTGGTGTTGTCATTTTGATTTTGTCCATGATGTCCTCCTTTGACTTATCAGAAAGCTGATTTTATTCCTCATCGGAAGAAACGTCGCCTCCGGGCTGTTCTTCCAGAAGTTTTTCGATTTTGGTATAATGATGGTTTTTGATTGAATTTAATATATGTCTGGTTGCCAGGCGGTCTGCTTCATCGGCATTGTGGGCTTTGATGGCTTCCATAACAGCCATATGTTCTTTTGTGGACTGTTCTGCCCTTGCTTCTTTTTTCAGGGCGTTTTTGCGCACCTGCTGTACATACTGATGGAAGATCTTCAGTTCATGTTCCAGAATCTTACTTTTGCATGCTTCGTAGAGCAGACTGTGAAAACGGCTGTCCAGTTTAAAGAGCTGATCGTAATGTCCCTGCTCTTCATGAAATGCAGTCAGCATCATGGTCTCTTCCATTTCTTCCAGTGTGGATTCATCGATCCGCTCTGCCGCCATCCTGGCACAAAGCCCCTCCAGCCTTGCACGGATCAGGTAAATATCCTGTACATCCTGTTCGGAGATTCCGTTGACGAAAGCACCGCGATTGGGGATGATCGTTACCAGACCTTCCAGTTCCAGCTGACGAAGTGCCTCTCTGACCGGTGTTCTGGAAACACCGATCTCTTTTCCGACTGCAGTTTCCCGCAGTTCATCGCCATGTTTATAATGACCGTTTAAAATGTTTTCACGAAGTTTTTGATAAACCAATTCATAACTGCTCAAAATACGCTACCTCTTATACTAACGCAATGGAAAGCTTTTTGCAACTTTCATCGATTACTTTTACCAGTTCGTTATCGGTGATCACGGTGACACGGCCCTCTTCGTACTGTTTGTCCACCCATTCTTTTACCATAGACACAAGAGGCATATCCTTTGTCAGTTTTTTCTCATCCGGCAGGCGGTAATAACTGTTGATCCAGTGTGCAATTCCGGCAAGCCCGGATGTATTGGATACAGCCACCATGGCCGGGCGGTTCAGGAATTTCTGAGTATTAAAAATGTTGTAAATCTCTTCGTTTTTCAGAAGTCCGTCCGCATGGATGCCGGCTCTTGTTACATTAAAGTTGCTTCCGACAAACGGTGTACGGGATGGAATATGATAACCGATCTCTTTTTCATAATAATCTGCCATTTCTGTGATGACGGTGGTGTCCATGCCGTCGAGGGTACCGCGAAGCTGTGCATATTCAAACACCATTGCCTCCAGCGGAGTATTTCCGGTACGTTCTCCGATACCGAACAGAGAACAGTTGACTCCGCTCGCACCGTAGAGCCATGCCGTTGTGGAATTGCTGACAGCCTTGTAGAAATCGTTGTGACCATGCCATTCGATCATTTCAGAAGGAACACCGGCATGGACCATCAGACCGTAAATGATACCCTGTACGGAACGCGGGATCACAGCACCGGCATAATTGACACCATAACCCATGGTATCGCAACAGCGGACTTTGATCGGGATCTGATATTCTTTGGACAGTTTCATCAGCTCCAGACAGAACGGAATGACATAACCGTAGATATCTGCTCTTGTGATATCCTCCAGATGGCATCTCGGGCTGACACCGATCTCCAGACATTCACGGACAACACTCAGGTAATGCTCCATGGCTTCTTTTCGTGTCATTCTCATCTTATAAAAAATATGATAGTCAGAGCAGCTTACCAGAATACCGGTTTCTTTCAGTCCCATATCACGGACCAGTTCGAAATCCTTTTTGCTGGCACGGATCCAGCTTGTGATCTCAGGAAATTCATAACCCTGCTCCAGACATTTGTAAACAGCATCCCGGTCTTTTTTGCTGTACAGGAAAAATTCGCACTGACGGATCTTTCCTTTCGGACCTCCAAGCCGATGCATATAATCATAGATACGTACGATCTGTTCGGTTGTGTACGGTGCACGTGACTGCTGTCCGTCGCGGAAGGTAGTATCTGTGATCCAGATCTCGTCCGGCATATGATGCGGAACGATACGGTCATTGAATGCGATCATTGGAACTTCTTCGTATGGGAACAGATTGTGGAACACATTCGGTGTCTTGACATCAACCAGCGGGTACATATGCTCCTCAAGCTGTAACAGGTTTGTGTGCGAATCAAATTTTACTTTTCTGTTTTCCATTTATATTACCTTCCTTGATTTGTAGATTCGGCGTTTTGCCCTTTTTGCATAATTGTATACAATTATACTATTTATGTCAAGAGTAAATTTACATCAATCATGCCCCATCCCTGCTGATATTTCGGCAGATTCAGATTTCTGGCACAATTTTTAAGACGCATTTTCACTTCCACGTTTGTAAGATGTGGTTCTTTTTCCAGAAGCAGGGCGATCGCACCGGAGACAACGGGTGCTGCCATGGAGGTACCGCTTTTGATACAGTATTTTCTGCCGTCCAGATACCAGGTGCTGCTGCAGGATCGGATGTTTGATCCGGGAGCCGTGATCTCCGGTTTGCAGATACATTCCTGTGTCGGTCCTCTCCCGGAATAGCAGCCGCCCGGAAAAATGCAGTCATCAAAGGCTCCGACTGTGATCACTTTCTTGTTGGTTCCTGGAACTGTTACACTGCCGGCGTGTGGCCCCATATTACCGGCAGCAACCACCACCACAAGTCCGGCATCCCAGGCATGTTCCATACATTCTGCCAGTACGGCATTCTTTTCCTCCAGGCTGTTCACCGCACCGACGGAAACATTTAAAATTTTTATATGATAGCGGTTTTTGTTTTTCAAAATCCAGGACACGCTGGATAACACCTGTTCCCGCATGCCGTTCCCATGGTAGTCAAGTACCTTTGCACTTACAATCCCGGCTCCCGGTGCCATTCCGGCATACTGGCCTCTGGAAAGCTGTCCGCTCCCGCAGCAGATCCCTGCCACATGTGTGCCGTGCCCACTGTCGTCGTACGGATATTTTTTCCCGTTCTGAAAATCACGGAAAGCAAGGATCCTGCCCTGCAGATCCGGATGCATGCTAATACCGGTATCTAAAAAGGCTACCGTAACGCCTTTTCCTGTGAGATGTCTTTGATATGCAGATGTGGCATTGGTTTTTCGTCTGACCTGATCCATAAGTGTCCACCGTTTTTTCATTACTATACTATATGTTGCTTTTCACTCATAAGATAATGGAAATGACGATGGAAAGAGGAATCTTTATGCCTGTTTCCACTACAGAAAAGATTCTGTCGGAGGATTATTTTGATCTGATTGTCCCCATTACCGGTTCCGATACTGATTTTGAAGAGGCATTTTTCCGATTCGGGGCACAGGCGGCTGTTCCAGGATACGGTATCATTCACATTAACCGGCAGTTTCTTCCGGATAATATTCTGAATGTGATCGGATATTCCAATATTCCCAAACTTTATACCCTGATGGATACTTCTGCACTGGAAAGTTCCGGAATCCTAAAAGTGCAGACACAGCCGCTTCTTGGCTATCAGGGGGAAGGGGTTCTGATTGGTTTTCTGGATACGGGAATTGATTTTACGCATCCGGCATTTCGTACATCTGACGGAAGAAGCAGGATTTATCGCCTGTGGGATCAGACAATCCAAAGTGGAACAGCTCCGGATGGATTTTTCTACGGATCGGAGTATACAAACGAAAATCTGAATGCTGCGTTAAATCTGGAGGATCCGCTGGAAACTGTGCCAAGTGTGGATGAAAATGGTCATGGGAGCTTTCTTGCCAGTGTAGCAGCCGGAACAGCCCTTCCTTTGCAGGATTTTTCCGGTGCGGCACCCAAATCTGAAATTGTGGCAGTAAAACTGAAACCTGCCAAAGAGAATCTGCGGGATTTTTTCCTGATCCGTGAGTCAGCCGTCGCCTATCAGGAGACGGACATCATGCTGGCACTTCGCTATCTGCTTCAGTGTGCAAGGCAAGCTCAGAAACCACTTGTGATCTGTTTTGGGCTTGGAACCAATCAGGGAGACCACTCCGGGTATATGCCGCTTGCAGAGGCTCTTGATACCATAAGCCGCATGAATACTGTCTATGTCGTTTCTGCCGCCGGGAATGAGGCCGGGAGGGGACATCATTTTTACGGAAAAATGGAAAATACTTCCGATTATCAGAATGTCGAGGTACTTGTCCCGGAAAATGAGGGAGGATTTACCATGGAACTTTGGGCTTCGCCGCCGGATCTGTTTGCAGTCGGCATGATCTCACCGCTTGGAGAGACGATCCCGCCGATTCCACCAAGAGCCGGCTCTGTCACCAGCATTTCCTTTCTGCTGGAACAGACGGTGATCGAGGTCTCCTATGAGCCGGTGGAGATCGCATCCGGAGGTCAGCTTGTCTTTCTGAGAGTACAGAATCCAACACCCGGCATCTGGGGATTTCAGATCTATCCAAGGCAGATTTCTTCTGGTATTTTCCATATCTGGCTTCCGATTTCGGGATTTGCCATGGAAAATACCCGCTTTTTGAATTCCAATCCGGATACAACGATTGTCTGCCCGTCAAATGCAGAAGGAGTTATCACCTGTGCTGCTTATAACCATGCGACCGGAGGATTGTTCATCCAGTCCAGCCGCGGTTATACAAGAACCGGAAACATCAAACCGGATATCGCATCACCTGGCGTGGAGGTATACGGGGCACGCTCGTCTGCTTCGAAATTTGCAAAGCCGGGATTTGGCAGAGAGAGTGGAACCAGTATCTCGGCGGCACTGACAGCCGGGGCGACGGCACTTTTTGTCAACTGGGGACTGCAAAGTGATCCGCCCCGTTATTTTACAAATCGTGAGATCAAAAGCCTTTTGATCCGCGGTGCTACAAGAAGCAGCAATCTTCTTTATCCAAACCGTGAATGGGGCTATGGTACGTTAAATCTCTATCAGATTTTTCAGGTGCTTCTGTAACCACTTTTGTTTTACAACATATTATGAAGTGTAGATCAATTCCGGAGGAATGAAAACATGAGTGATGTAGCAGCTACAAACTGTGGATGCGGATGCGAAAACAATGGATGTGGAAACACAAACAACAATAATGGATGCAATTCCATTCTCTGGATCATCCTTCTGCTTTGCTGCTGTGGCAATGGAAATGGAATCGGCTGTGGAAACGGTCTTGGCGGCGACAACTGCTGTATCCTGATCGTACTGCTTCTCCTGTGCGGCTGTGGAAATGGAATCGGCTGCGGCAACGGATGCGGATGCTCCCTCTGCTAAAGATATTCCCCCGCCTATTGGCGGGGGCTTTTTAATGTTCTTTTTTGGAGGATGTGCTGTCTTTTGGCTGGAATTCTTTTTTCTTCTTTTGCTCTTCTTTTTTTCTCATACATTCGTCATCTATCTCATAGAACGCATTTCCTTCTCTTACAATTTTCTGTCTCATCTCCTGGCCTTTCTTTTTGGGATACATTCTATTTTATGATACTGGAGGAAAAAGGTCAAAATCCACACGTGCCTGCATATAAGAGGATGCACGATCTGGCAAAGATGCTATACAGGATTCATATTCCGAGGATTCTGGCATATCTTACAGAGAGAGAAATTTTGGCAGGTGACAGGATGATGGAAGAACAGCAGGAAGAATCTTACCCGCTCACACCGATTGATAAGATTGCAAATGGAAATTCTCTTTTGATTCTGAAAGCATTGCTGCCCTATTTGCCGTCCCAAAAACAGGCAGGGGCTGCTTTTCTGGTTAAATGGATGGAAATCCAGAATATCCGGAATTATTACCATACGCATCCTGCCGCTGATCTTACGGCAATGGCACTTCCTTCTCATTCCGTAACCGATCTGTTTCAGAGCATTGCACCTTTTTGCCGGAGAGGACAGAGGGAAATGATGGAACAGTTTCAGAGCATGATGGAGATGATGAAGTTACTGGAAACGATGCAGGATTTTTCGGGAGGGGAAAATAACGATGAGCAATCAGAATCCGGGTTCAGAAAATCTACAGAATGGATCACTGAACCAGAACAAAACCTCATGGATGAATGACAGCAGGCTTTCCGGCATTGATCCGGCAAAGCTACAGATGCTCTTTTCTATGAGCGGCCAGGGGGCATCGAAAAGTCAGAATGAACTGATGCCGTTTCTTATGGCTGTCGCCGCACGTTCCAGGCAAAACGGTATGACCTTTACACCGGAAGAAACCAATCTGATCATAGAAGTTATGAAACAGGGAAAATCAAAAGAAGAAATAGCCAGGATTGAAAAAATCCGCATGATGATGCGTCTGATCAAATAACAGAAGCATAAAAAAGCTTCCAGACGGATTTCTCCGAAATGGAAGCTTTTGTTTTATTTTCCAGCGGTTTCTTTTTCCAGGATACAGCTGCGAAGTAAGGTCAGGGCATTGACCGTAGAAAGCTCACGGATCTTCTGACGGTTTCCTTTGAAATGAAATTCCCTGATGCGAAGTTCATTCTGATATGCACATGCGATATAGACAAGCCCGACCGGCGTCGTTTCTGTCCCTCCGTCCGGACCCGCAAGTCCGGTGATGGAAACGCAGATATCGGAACCAGTGATAAATGCCCCATTTTTGGCCATTTCTTTGGCTGTCTTTTCACTGACCGCCCCATATGTTTTCAGCGTGTTCTTTTTTACATCGAGCAATTTCCGCTTTGCACGGTTGGAATAGGCAACAAATCCCTGCTTGAACACTTCTGAAACACCGGAAACATTGGTCAGTCTTGCTGAGAGCATACCACCTGTACAGGATTCGGCTGTCGTAAGTGTCAGATTTTTCTCTTTTAAAAGTGCCACAATGCTCTCTTCCAGTGTCGTTGCCTCATCCGTCGCATAAATATGACTGCCGAAGCGTTTTTTCAATTCTTTGAGCATCGGTTTTACCAGCTTTCTGGCTTCTTTTTCATCCGAGGCTCTGGCAGTCACACGCAGATGGACTTCGCCTGTTTTGGCGTAAGTGGCAATCGTTGGATTTTCCTGTGCCTCGATCAGATCGAGAATCTCTGTCTCTACCAGGCTCTCTCCCACACCGCACAATTTCACCATGACGGAATAAATAGTTTCCGGCTGCAGTCTGTTCAGATAAGGAAAAATATCCTGATGAAACATCGGGATCAGCTCATTTGGCGGACCTGGGAGCAGGATCATGGACTTTCCATCTTTTTCTATGATAATGCCGGGTGCGGTTCCGTTGTGGTTGTCGATGACGATGCATCCTTCCGGAACCAGAGCCTGTTTCCAGTTGTTGTCTGTGATAATTTTAAACGGACTGTTTTTAAAATATTCTTCGATGCGTTCTTTGCTGTGTGCATCTTCTACCAGTGGAAACCCCATCACAGCAGCAGCCGTCTCTTTGGTCAGATCGTCCTGTGTCGGACCAAGTCCGCCGCAGAGGATCACGATATCAGAACGGTCAAGTGCCGTCCGGATCGTTTCTTTTAATCGCTCTTCATTATCTCCGACCACAGACTGATGATACATGGATAATCCAAGCATGGCACACTGTCTGGCCAGAAAAGCAGCGTTTGTATTGACAATGTTTCCAAGCAGCAGTTCTGTTCCAACACATACCAGTTCTACAACCATGTTGTAAACCTCCTAACGTATTTTTAATTCTGCATTTTCAGAACCTGTTTGTTTTTGGCGATATAATCCACAAGTGATACTACGGTAAGGACCAGTGCAAGATAGATCATCACCTGACCGATCATATCAAAAACACCGCCAAAGTCTGCAACCAGAAGAATGATCATGATCATTTGAGAGATTGTTTTTGCTTTGCCCCACCAGCTTGCGGCAATTACAATGCCATTATCTGCTGCGATCAGACGGAATCCGCTGATGATAAATTCGCGGCTGATGATAATGATCACGATCCAGCTTGGAAGGCGATCCAGATCCATAAGGCAGATCATTGCAGCACATACCAGCAGTTTATCTGCGAGCGGATCCATAAATTTTCCGAAATTTGTGACCTGATTGTTCTTTCTTGCAAGATAACCGTCCAGAGTATCGGTCAGGCTCGCTGCAATAAAAATACCGAGTGCAATATACTTATCCACACTTGTGATATCGCCGAGCATAAACAGTACAAAAAACGGAATCATAATGACGCGAAGAACCGTTAACGTATTTGGCACATTCATTTTGTTTTCTCCTGTCTTTGAAATATAGTGAATGATGCGGCTGACATCATTCTGTGAGCCATAGGTGGCACTTTTGCAAATCCCAGAAACACAGGTGCGTATACAGACATCTGTTTTGCACCTGTTTCTCCCTTGACCCATTCTAAACAATTATACGGCAAGAAAACCTATTTGTCCACTGTTCTGCTTCTTTTTTGCCAAAACCATGAAATGGTGTAAGGAATACATTGCTTTTCATCAGAAATTATAGTAAAATATTTTGTCAAGGGACATTAATTAAGAAAGGATCGTCGATTTCGACAAAAGGTAATGCTATGAAAAAGAAACCTTATGAACAGAAAATGTATAAAGAAAAAAAGAAAAAGAATAAGATCCGGATGCGGTTTGATTTTAACCGGAAAGGTGTTATTTTCTTTGCAGTTGCTGCATTTATCATCTGTGCGGTCAGCATCATCGGTACCGACATGGGCTGGATTGACCAGGGTGGTGTTGTAAGCTCCCTGAAGCGTAACTCTGCAGATGCACCAGTTACTTACGGCAAAGTTTTAAGTCAGGATGAGACAACCGAAAACGGAAAACAGGTGTGCACGCTGAAAGTCAAGATCCAGGCAAAACGTACCAAAGACCAGACCGTAGAGCAGAACTACTACAACATCATTCAGTTTGTGAAAAATAATCCGGACAAATACGATGAAATCCATTACGAAGGCGTTGCAGAAAACAGCGGCGGTGAAGAAGTAAAAGCCGTTACGTTTGATGTTTCAAAAGAACTGATCCAAAGTATTCAGGACGGAACCGTGGAAGCAAGAGATATTCCAAAGAAGGCAGAGAATCTGTATATTCTTTATACCTTAACCGATGAAGCGGAAACAACGGCAGATTCCGAGACAGCCGAAACAACATCGGAAAGTGAAAGCACTTCCGAAGCAGAATCATGATACCAGTGTTATCTGCGACACCAGTAAGCTCACAGATAAAGGCTGCGATGGTGCTCCGGACTGGATCATTGAAATTGTTTCACCGGGCAGCAGGCGAATGGACTATTTTATCAAGCTGTTCAAATATCGGACTGCCGGGGTACATGAATACTGGATTGTAGATCCGGCAAAAAACTTTGTAATTGTCTATAATTTCGATACCAGTGATTCCGGACAATATACCTTTGCTGATACGATCAAAGCAGGGATTTATGAAGATTTGTATATTGATTTTAGCAAAATAAATCTGTAGATGGGTTTGTCAAGTTTTTTGTGTAAGTTTTAAGAAAAAATTTTATGGGGAGGGGAA
>ENA-ORUA01001012-ORUA01001012.1-human-gut-metagenome-genome-assembly--contig:-NODE-1012-length-27645-cov-8.140268_pt1 | contig 27645 bp, 25 predicted proteins | sample MGYA00242076_ERZ509201 | MGnify/ENA primary metagenome ERZ509201 (study PRJEB26280, sample SAMEA2338863) | human gut metagenome | biome: human gut; feature: human-associated habitat; material: faeces...
GTTCATAGCAGGGAATCTTCTGCGACTCTCCAACTGACAGTAAGTTTACTCTATCGTCCTGTATTTTGGGTCTATACAGAAAAAATGAGTTGTGAGATACTAAAATTGCTACAAATAACGCATAAAAAGATGAATATGGGTCTATAGGGAAAAAACCGGCTCTGAGGTACTCATTTTGAAGAAATTGAGTATCTGGCAGGCAAATTTTTAGCTATAGGCCCATATTGTTTAGTTTTTGTTTTTTTACCTGTCCCCAAAAGTACCTACAGGGAAATTTATCTTCTATAGACCCATGAAGGTTTTCAAGAAATCAGTAGCCCCGGCTGGGTATAAGAATAAGCAGTGCCGCGTTTCTTATACCCTGCCAAGGGCTACGGGGATTAGATACAATTTTCTTCACTAACTTTCAATTTACAACACCTTAGATCCGTTCACGGTCAGCTTAAAGGATGCCTCCAACACTTCCGCTGCGCGCTTACACATCATCATACGTCCAAGGAATATCTCAAAATACTCATACATACTGCAGATCTTCGGATCAATCTGCAGATTCAGTGAAATCACTCTCTTCTCCACATTGATCTTAAGCTTTGTATCCGTAACCGCATAATTGACGCGGTCATGTTTATCGAAGGTTGCCTTATTCTTCTCCCGGACTCTGCTCCTGCGGACATCTGTCTTGTCTGCAATGATCAGCGCCGCGGAGATGGGATCGGTAGCACCGCCGGTAGATTCGTCATGCAATCCGATAGCGGACACGATCTGCACCCGGTCCTCCAGGGGCAGATCTGTCTTCTTCAGAATATCATTTGCAAGCAGCGCCCCGTACTCTGCATGATGGCTGCGGTTCACCGCATTTCCGATATCGTGCATGAATCCGGCGATCTTCACAAGTTCAATATCTTTTTCCGGATAGCCGAATTTTTTCAGAATCTCTGCTGCCCGCTCTGCCACCAGTCCCGAATGCGCCTCCGAATGATCGGTGAATCCCATGGCTCCCAGATTCGCATTTCCCTTTTTAATAAATGCCAGTACTTCTTCATTTTTTCTGATTTCACTATATGTCATTCTTCTACTTTTTTCCTTCCATCATGCGTTGATTCCCGTGTCTTTATATACATCTTATTTCGTGTTCATTGTACCATCCGCCCGCAAATTCGTGCTATGATACGCTACATCCTGTTTCGCAGTTACTTTTTTCTCCAAGGCGCATTATATGTTACCAAAACTGTTGCAGCGACACTATCTTGGGCAGGTAAACAACATGTAATATCTGTGTAAACAACCTGGATATAAGCTGACAGATATTCCCATTTTCTTCTTTTCAGTTTTCATCTGTGAGAGTATAATAAAACACAGAAAACATTTGGAGATTTTATTCCAGAGAGGAGACCACAATGAAATTAAAAGAATTACAGGACGCTATGATCGCTGCCATGAAGGCAAAGGATAAATTCAGAAAGGATGCCATCTCCGCACTGGTATCCGCTGTAAAGAAAAAAGGAATCGACAACGGCTGCCGTGACAACATTCCCGATGAGATGGCTAACGAAGCCATCTTAAAAGAGATCAAATCCGTGAAGGAGCAGATCGATACCTGCCCCGCAGACCGTACCGAGCTGCTGGAAGAATACAAAAAGCGCTATGAGATCATGAGCGAGTTTGCTCCCAAGATGCTCTCCGCTGAGGAGGTCAAGGCAATCCTGGAAGAAAAGTTTTCCGATGTCCTGGCTACGAAAAATAAGGGTCAGATCATGAAGGCTGTTATGGGCGAACTGAAGGGCAAGGCTGACGGCAAGGTCATCAATCAGGTCGTTGCTGAACTGACCAAATAGTTCATCATTTTCTGAAAAGCGACTTTCGTATTACAACCGAAAGTCGCTTTTTCATTTGAAATTATCTCTTATGCTTATGCCGACCAAATGTCTGACAATTCCTCTTTGTTCGGCACCGAGGGAATTCCCCCTCTTTTTTGAACGCATAGTCCGGCTACGCTATTTCCCATCACCGCACATTGCATAATTTCTTCCCACGATAAAACTTCTATTCCTTTACCATATTTCAGATATTTGCTTAGGAATCCGCCCCAGAAGCAATCTCCTGCCCCTGTCGTATCAATAATTTTCTCAACAGGTGTTGCCTTTACTGTCTCACAATGTTGCTGTGTTGCAATCATAGCCCCTTTTTCTCCTAAGGTCACTGCTACTATCCGAGGTCCCTGCTTGAGAATTTTTAATGCTGCCTTTTCATAATCCGGTTCTTCTGTCAATAAAAGCAGTTCTTCCTCGGACACTTTCATCACATCCACCACAGGAATCACTGACTGCATGCTTGCAACAGCAGTTTTCTCATTTTCCCAGAGTCTTGCACGATAATTGGGGTCATATGATATTAATGCCCCATGCCGTTTTGCCTCTTTCAACGCCTCTAACGTTGCACTTCGCGACGGTTCTTCGGTCAAAGACAGTGAGCCGAAATGAAATATTTTACAATGCTGCAAAAGCTCTCGATCCAGTTCATCCTTGCGAAGCTGCGTATCGGCTCCCGGTTTTCTTGCAAAAGAAAATTTTCTCTCTCCGTTTTTATCCAGTTCCACAAACGCCAAGGTAGTAAAATAATTTTCATCCTCTACAAGGGCTCTTGTATCGATTTATTCTGATTGTAAGGATTTTTTCAAAAAATCTCCCTGCATGTCTTTTCCGATTTTTCCAATGAACGCGGTCTGAAATCCAAAATGACTTGCTACCGTAAGAAGGTTGGCGGGTGCTCCCCCGGGATTCTGTTCAAATAGTTTCTGTCCGTTTGCACTAAATCCTGCCTCGGTAAAATCGATCAACAATTCTCCCAGTGCGACGATATCAACCTTTCCTGCCATTTTCAGGTCCTCCATTATTTCACTCGTACTGTTTTATTTTTCCTGAACATTAATAATGACCTTCATAGTCGTCTCTCTGTTTGCATCGATATAATGATATGCTTCCAAATAATCTTTAAAGGCAAAAGTTTTTGAAATCAGAGGTCTTAAATGAACTTTTTCTTCCTTAACCAATCGAATACCATCCAGATAATCATCATGCCGGTACATCATAGTACTCTTAATATCCAATTCGTGATCGTTGGCTACCGCAAGGTCAACTTCCGCCATGCCTGCAAATACAGCTACCAATACAATGGTGCTTCCTTTTCTTGCATACTTGATTGCCTGTCCCATGGTAATATTATTGCCGGCACAGTCATAGATGACATCTGCCTTATCCGGACCGAATGCCTCAATCATAGCCTCTCCAAAATCTTTTTTGGCAGTATTGACGCATACATCAATTCCACATTCTTTCGCTTTTTCCAGACGCAAATCGCTTACATCCGTAATCATTACCTTGTCGGCGCCCATTCCTTTTGCAGTCTGTGCCACTAGATTACCAATAGGTCCTGCTCCCAATACGGCAATTTTCATTCCTGTCACATCGCCCATTTGCTTGACGCCATGCACCGCTACTGCCAGCGGCTCAATCATGGCACCCTCCTCGTAAGACATATCTTCCGGAATCGGTGTCACTTTAGAAGCATCTACCGCAAAATATTCCGATGCCGTACCGGTTGTCTGGAATCCCATTACTTTCAATTCCTCACATAGATTATATTTTCCGTGACGGCAGGGATAACAATGTCCGCAATATACCTGCGGTTCAATGGTCACCTTCTCTCCGACTCGAAAGTTCTGTACCCCAGCTCCCAATTTTACGATTTCTCCGGACACTTCATGTCCCTGTGTCACAGGATATTTTGTAAAAGGATGCTTTCCATGATATACATGGATATCCGATCCGCAGATTCCGATGTTCATAATTTTAACCAATACCTGGTCATCTTTCACTTCAGGGATCTCTACTTCTCGAAAAATAATTTCTCCCGGTTTAGTCATTACCTGCTGTAACATAATGTCTCCTCCTTTATCATAATTGATCAAATTCAAAAAAGTTTCTTACATTGTAATAGCAAATGTTCTGAATCACTTTGCCAAGTTCTTCTTCCGAGGAAAAATATTCGCCTCGTTCTATCAACTCTCCGAAATAATTACACAATACTCTCCTATAGAGTTCATGCCGGGGATAAGAGATAAAACTGCGGCTGTCCGTAAGCATACCTACCGATACGCTCACCGGATACAGATTGGCGCATGCGGCAAATTGCCTTGCGATCCCGTATTGCTGGTCATTAAACCACCATGGTGCCCCTAACTGTACTTTCCCTCTGACGGCTTTCCCGGATGCATCTGCGGAAAATCCTGCCGCCAGAACAGCCCATGCTTCTATTTTCGTTCCGTCTAACGGATACAGGATGATGCGCGGCAGTTGTCCCGCCAGTGTCAGACGGTTTAATAGTTCTCCCACAGAGCTGACCACTGTGCTGTCATCTATACAGTCAAAACCGCATGACTTTCCCGCAAGCTCCACACCTTTGGTATTCGCATCCAGGTATGTCCCGATATGAAGCTGCATTACGAAGCCGTTCCGATAATACATTTTCCCCATCTCGAACAGAAAAGCAGTCCGGTATTTATCACGTTCATTTTCCGTCAGTCTTTCATTTTTCCGGGCCTTTTGAAAGATTTCATCTATTTCTTCTGCTGCGTAATCGCACCAGTTAAGGAAAGGGATACCATCATCCGATACCGTTGTCCCTGTGATCTGTTTGAAGTACTGCAGCCTCTGTTCCAATGCTGTCAACATATCCGGGAAACTCTGTATGCTCCGTCCGGATACCGTTTCCAACTGCTTCATATATGCATCAAATCCGCCATCTTCTGCAAACATCGCCTTGTCCGGCCGAAATGCAGTAATAACCTTTACACCGAAATTCTCCTTCTGAAGCTGTTTATGGTATCTCAGATCATCCACCGGATCCTCTGTAGTAGATAACAGTTCCACATTCGAATGCTCCAGGCACCACCGCCTCGTAATGTGCTTTTCCTGTATGATCCGTTTCGTCTGACGATAGATATCTTCTGCATTTTCTCCATTGACCGGTACATCAATATCAAAATATCTCTTCAGTTCCAATGCGCACCAGATGTAGAGAGGATTTCCTATTAATTCCGGCAGAACAGCTGCAAATGCAAGAAACTTATCATGATAGCTTGCGTCACCTGTAATGAAGCTCTCGTGAATTCCCAGAGTCCGCATAGCACGCCATTTGTAATGGTCACCCTTCAGCCACATTTCTCCAAGATCTTCAAATTCCTTATTTTCTGCGATTTCCACAGGCTGAAGATGGCAATGATAATCAATGATCGGCATGTTCTCCGCATATTTGTGATATAGCATACTGCCCGTTTTATTCGTAAGGAAAAGTTCTTCACTAAATCTGTTATTCATTTTCTTTCCTCTCTAGAAGCCGATCAGGGCTCCTCCATCAACCGGAATACAGCTTCCGCTGATATACCGGGCAGCATCACTGCACAAGAAAGCTGTCACCATTCCGATATCCATCGGGTCTCCGACCATTTTTGCCGGAATGCGTCCCAGGATTTTTCCAAGTCTCTGTGGATCACCGTCGGTTGCCTTATGGAACATGGGGGTATCGATCCATCCGGGTGCAATGGCATTGGCAGTAATTCCATATTCCGCCAGTTCAGCAGTCAGCGTATGTATCAACCCCAGATATCCCGCTTTTGCTGATGCATACCCTGCCACCATGGGCTGGCCGATGTAACTGGTCATACTGGCCTGAAAAATAATTCGCCCATGTCTCTTCTCTTTCATATAGGGTACCACGGCCTTGGTAAGTGCAAAGGCTCCTGTCAGATGAACATCTAAAACACTTTTATACTCTTCCACCGACATATCCCAAATATATTTTTTACAATGGTTTCCCGCATTGTTCACCAAAATATCCACGGTTCCGTGTTCCGCGGCGATTCTGTCCACCAGCTCCTGCGCCTTCTCCGTGTCCGTAATATCGAACCGGTAATAATGTACCCTGTCGCCGAATTCTTCCAGGGCTTCCGCTACTTTTTCAGGTTCACTGCGGGCTGCAACACATACAACAGCCCCTGCACTGATCAGGCATCTGGTAATAGCAAGTCCAAGTCCGGTAGCGCCTCCGGTTACAATAGCGACCTGACCCTTCAGGTCATACCAGTCGGCAATATTAAACTTTTTCAACATCTCACCTCTTTCTCTTGATATTTATAAGGAATAAAGTACTCCTTATGTCCCATCTCCTCGCTCTTGGTTTTCTCTCCGGATGCGACTCCGATAATCGTCCGAAGCAATTCCTCTGCCATCTCCTCCTGCGACATCTCGCCACTTAAGATAGGACTGGCATCAAAATCCATGTCATCACGCATCCTCTGAAAAGTACTATGGTTTCCCGTGATCTTGATACACGGCCCTACCGCAGATCCTACTACATTTCCTCTGCCCGTCACCAAAAGTACGATGTGTGCCCCACAACTGATCAGATCCATAAGGCCCTCGTTATCATTTGGATTGGTAATCCCAAACTGCATAAAGTACGGATCTGGGGTGGAATCAAGCAGCCACAAACCTCTCCTTTTCGCAGATCCGGATACTTTCAGGACACCCTGGATCGGTCTGGTACCGCTCTTGATCAAAGCTCCCATACTCTTTTCTTCTATGGTAGATAATCCACCTGCAAAATTGCCTGGGCTGACAGAATACTGTTGTACGGATTTGCAATAATCCAGTGCTTTATCATAGGTATATCTCAGTTCTTCTCTTGCCCGCTCATCGACTGCTCTCTGTATCAGCAGATGATCCAGACCGATTGCTTCCACGATCTCTTCAAAAATAGCGGTTCCGCCCAGATCCACCAGTCTGTCATATAACCTGCCCACCACAACATTGCCTGCCAATCCGCTGGTATAATCCGATCCGCCGCATTCTGCCCCGATGACCAGATCTTGTACTCCCATAGGGACACGTGGTACCTGCAGCAGCATTTTTTTAGCTTTTCCGACCCAGTCAAGGCCTTTCTTCACTGCATTGAGGGTTCCTCCCTCGTTCTGGATGAAAAGCCACTCTGACGGTTTTCCTTCCTTCCAGGCAATATCCGCCAGCCACTCAGGCTGGATGTATTCACATCCAAGCCCCACTGCGAGCACAGCACCTACATTGGGATGTCTGATCATACTGATCAGAAGATTCACCGCATATTGATTGTCCGTGCATCCGTCAAATCCTATCAGTTCCACATCCGGGTCATCGGAATTTTCCACGATTTTTCTTGCTACAAATTCTGAGCACTTCACCGTATAGATCACCAGAATGTGATTTCGTATTCCGCATCTGCCGTCTTGCCTCAGATATCCCTGCCAACTGTATTTCTCACTTTCCATTCCATTTCCTCTGTTTCGGTTCTGCCTTCCGTTTCCTATTCGTATCTGATATCGCTGGGAGCTCCTGTCTTCACATCTAAGTGGGAAGAGCGTTCGTCGTATACACTGTGCATTACATGTAAATGTACCCAGCTTCCCCGGGGAATATATACACCGGCTTTTCCAATGCACACCCCGTATTTGAGAATTTCTTCCCCTGATACGATTTCCTTCAGTGCCATCTTGTGACCGACAGGAATATCGGTTGTCGCAACAATACTGTGTTCCGTACAGTTCCCGATAATATGTACCCGCTCCCCGCTTGGAATATCCTGCAGCGCCGTCGCTACAGTATCCTGTTTGTCTATCTGAAAAACTCTATATTCTTCACGCATTCTTACACCATATCCTAAAAATTATCTTCAGAATCACAGAATTCCAAATGTTGCAAAAGCTTCCGTTGCGCTCATTCCATTCTCGATTGCGTTGCGTACTTTCTTTTCTCCGGAAGCTTTGATCAGCGCTTTTTCAAGCACTTCATGCATGATCTCTTTCGGGATCACCAACACTCCGTCAATATCTCCGAATATCAGATCCCCATCATGAATGGTTACCTGACCGATTTCAATCGTGCACCGGAAATCACATACATAGGTCCGTACAGAAGAATCCTGTGCCCAGGTTGCGCTGCAGAATACAGGAAAATTCTGTGAAAGCACCTGCGGCGTATCACGACTGTAACCATCCAGTACTGCACCGATCGCTCCTCTTTTCTTTGCTGTTGCTGTCAGCAGTTCGCCCCACAGAGCACTGTTGTGTGCACCGGTTGCTACGAAAATCTCGTTCGGCCTGAGTTGATCCAACGCTTCCGTTAACAGACCGAAGGGCTTCTTGGGCGGTCCGAACACATCGTTTTCCAATACGGTGCATGCGTACCCTACCAGTTTTAAGCGATGATCTTCTTCCGTTCTGTCAATATACGCATCCGACGGAACCAGACTTTCCAGCGGTTTGATATAAGCCGGCAGGAACTGATGACAATATCCCATCTGATCCAGTATGTCTCCGACTACCGGGGTATACAGTTTTTCTTTGATCAATGCAAACAATTCTTCATCATTCTTTTTCATACACACTTTATCCCTCTCCTTACTTGAAGGCTTAACCCTTGAGACCGGAAGTGCTGATTCCATCTACCAGATATCTTTGGAAGATCAGGAAAATCAGAATCGAAGGTATAATAGAAATCGTAGCCATGGCAAACATTGCACCATAGTCGGAAGAAGAACCCGGGTCGCAGAAAAGTTTTAATGCAAGAGAAACCGGATACTGTACCGACTTTTGTACATAAAGCAATGCCGAAAGGAAATCATCCCATCTCCACATAAAAGAGAAAATACAAGCAGAGGTAAGTGCCGGCTTTAACAGGGGTAATATAATTTTCATGAAAATCTGGTAATAAGAACAGCCATCGATTTTTGCTGCTTCATCCAGTTCCGTGGGAATACCGTCTATAAAGTTCTTAATCAGGTATACGAAGAATCCCTGAATTGCAAAAAAATACGGAACAATCAACGGTAAATAACTTCCGACCCAGCCCAGTTTCTGATACCATAAATACTGCGGAATCATCAAAACCTGTGCCGGAAGCATCATAGATGCCAACATCGCTGCGAACAAAATCCCTTTCCCGCGAAATTGAAAGCGAGAAAATCCAAATCCGACCAACGCGGATGAAACAATGGTTCCTATGGTAGCCACTACCGCAATGAACAGGGAATTTGAAAAGAATCGTCCGAATGATACTCCTCCGAAACCTTTCCAGCCATTAATGTAATTATCCAATACCCATTTTTTCGGGATCAATTGACCGGCTGTTTTAAAAATAATATTTGTCTCTTTGAAGGAGCTCATTATCATCCACACCAGTGGGTAAATCATGATCAAACCTATTGCCAGAATAATAGCATTATAAATAATAGATTTTGCTGCTTTTTTCCCTTTCATATTTTAAAAGCCTCCTTCATATACCCAGAACTTCTTGGTTGCAAACAGAACGGCAGTCATTGTTCCGATAATGATCAGCATTACCCATGCAAGTGCCGCTCCGTATCCGGTATTATAATATTCAAAAGACTGCTGATACATATACACTGTGTAGAGAAGCGTGGAATTCATCGGTTTTCCCTGCGTTATGATATAGCACTGGGAGAATGCCAAAAAGCCATTAATCAACTGCATTACCAGATTAAAGAAAATATTCGGTGTTAACAGAGGTAAGGTAATGCGGAAAAATCTGTCTGTCTTACCGGCTCCGTCAATATCCGCTGCCTCATACAGAGATGCGGGGATCTGCTTTAAGGCAGAGAGAAAGATTAACATGGAGGAACCAAACTGCCATACTACCAGGAAGATCAGCACCCAGATTGCTGTTTTGGTATCACCCAGCCAGGATTTTTCACAAGGGATTCCGACTGCCTGCAGCAATCGGTTAATCACTCCGTCCATGGCAAACATTCTCTTCCATAACACTGCAACCGCAACAGATCCACCGATTACAGAAGGTAAATAGTAAGCAGCTCTGTAAAATCCCGAAAGCTTACTGTTCTTTAACAGCAGCATTGCTACAAAAAGAGCAAATATCAGTTTCAACGGAACAGAAACAAAAGCGAAATAAAACGTCACTTTTAAAGACAACCAAAAGGTATCATCTGTAATCATCTTTTTATAATTGGCCAGTCCGCTGAACTTTGCCGGTGACAAAATATTATAATCGCAAAACGAATAATACATAGAAATTATCATTGGCACCAATAAGAAAAACAGAAATCCGAAAATAAGCGGTGCCGTAAAAACATATCCGGCTACAGACTTGCTGTTAAGCTTTTTTTTAATTTTTTCCATAAAATCCCTTCTTTCCGACTGTCATTACAGATTTGTCTCAAAATAATCATCATAGGAAGTGAATATATCTTTCACGATCTCATAGGACATCTTCGGTCTTCTATACTCGTCCACAATGCCTTTGTTATTCATGGTCCTTGGACGATTCTCGAAGCGTTCTCTTGATATCCTGATATCTGTCAGCTGCCATATGAATACTCCGCAGCATTCCGCCGATTCCAGGACTGCCCGCAATTGATGTTCCAGTGCAATACATTGATACTCTTCCGACCATTTATCTTTTGTCCGCGTATGATATCCATAGAGTGCTCCCGCTCCGATTTCCGATACAATAAAAGGTTTATTCCTCGTCACCGGATTGTTGCGAATCCATTGCATCATATCCTGTATGCAGTCCACCGCCGTCTCATTCTGATCGCTATACCACTCCGGATACAGATTGAAAGATACAATCTCCGGTATATCCAGGCAGATATCTTTTTTATGTTTATTACTTGCAGATGTTCTCGGACGGGTCCTGTCAAGTTCTTTCAACTGCCTGTATTGTTTTGTATAGCAGTCTCTGCCGTACAAAGTTTCGCTGGCGCACTCGTTCAAGATTCCCCATACAAAGATGCAGGGATGATTCTTGTGATTCATCACCATCTCTCGGATACAATCTTCCGACTGCTTCTGAAAATAGGGATTCTGCATATGATATTCCTTCAATCCTCTTGCATGACTCTCTTCCCAGACCAAAATTCCCTGCTCGTCGCATAAGTCTAAAAAAAGTTCATCGTTCGGATAATGAGATGTCCGAATCGCATTTGCTCCCAGATCCATCGCAATCTGTATATCCTGCTCTATTGCCTGCAATGGCATTGCGCAGCCAAACATGGGATGATCCTCATGCCTGTTAAATCCTTTGATACGAATCGGTCTTCCGTTGAGCAATATGTATTTGCCGCTCACCTTTATCTCCCGGAATCCAAAACGCTCTATCAGATCATCCATCGGTTCTGTATCTGAAAGAATTGCCCGAACCTTATACAAAACCGGATTCTCCGGTGTCCATTCGGAAACATTCTCAAGATAAATCTCTTTCTGCACAATCCGGCTCTCATTTGTCTCCAGATCTATCGCAATTTCATCCGTAAATAGTGGATCTGCCTGCAAACGGAGCGTATATCTTTCCGACGAATCACTTATCCCGTTTATTTTCGTTGTAAGCAGAACTTTCCAGCCGTTTTTTCCCGCTTTGCCTACTTCTACATGGAGATATTCAATATATGCCTTTTTCAAGTGTTCCAACACAATGCCGCGATTAATGCCGCCGTACGTCATATAGTCATTCGGTATATGAAGAGCACTGTTTTCCGAGAATCGATTGTCAACTATAATCTTCAATTCATGCTCTCCGCTCGGAATCTGTCTTGCCAGAAGTGAAAATGGCGTATACGCATTATAGTGTTTTCCAAGAAGGCGGCCATCTAAATAAATCTCCGCTGTATGGCTGATTCCTTTGCACACAAGACGCACATTTCCCTCTCCGTAAAATTTTCTGCGAAAACACCCACGCCCTCTGTAAGAGGCAAATTCCGGAAGATTTTCCCAGACTGTAGGTACCACAACAGAATAGGATGTTCCTGCATGCTCGCCGCTTTCCGGGACAAAGCTCCACACACTTCCGCTCAATTCTTCGGTATTCCGTATTTGATTAGTGCAAAAAGTCCGAACCATTTTCCACTCCCTCGGATCAGGTATTATCGTAGGTATCTCTTTCTTCCTGAGAACCTCCGGTTACTTTTATGTTCACATCGTTCATACTGAGCTTTGCTATATTTCTGATCATTCCATATTCATTACAAGTAATCTTCAGATGATTCATTGCAATATCTTTGATAGGATCTTGTGCATAGCCATCTATGACAAAGGCCTGACTTATCTTGTCGTAATCCTCTGTCAGCTCTGCCGTGATATTCTGAATACACAAATTCTTCAACTCCGTAGGCGGAATACTATCCGATACAGGAGCCATAATGGTTTTCCAATGCTCCGGTATCTCTCCATGATAATTTTCCCCAATCGTGCATACATTGTAATTAACATTCCAGTTCAATTGTATATGTACCGGGAACCTTACGTTCTGCATATACAGATCCTGCACCTTAATATTACGAATGTATCCTTTTCTCGGATATGCGGATTTAATTCTGAATCCACAATCTGTTCCGTAAAAGCTGATATTTTCAAGTACTACATCACTGATGCCGCCGGACACTTCGCTGCCGAGTGTTACGCCATATCCCTCATAGATCTTACAGTTTCTTACTGTTATACGCTCACAGGGAATATTGACGCGCAAACCATCCGAATCCCGACCTGACTTTATACAAATACTGTCATCGTGTGTATGTGTTTCACAATTTTCAATAAGTACATCATGGCAGGAGTCAATGTCGATACCATCCGTACTGGGACCGTTAATACTTCCACAGATCACCTGCACATGATCAATATGAATATTTCCGCTATAGTACACATGAATATTCCAAAATCCGGATTTGAAAGAGGTAATATCCTTTAACGTAACATTTTCGGAATCGGAGATTACAATATTACGAAGTCGTACGGCATCATAATCACTTGCCCATCGAAGACCATAGGGCTCATAGATCCCGCGTAAACCGCTTTTTCGGTCATCTCCCCAATATTTGGCCCACCAGTGTTCACCCTGACCGTCAATAACTCCTTTACCGCTGATGGTCACGTTTTTCTGTCCACGCACATTCACAAACCCGGGATACCATTTCATTTCAATGCCGGCAACTCTTGTATCCATCATGGGATATGCTTCATCATGTATGGATGCCAGCAATCTTGCACCCTCTTCAAAATGAAATTCCATATTGCTTTTCAGAAAAAGCGAAGAGGTAAGGTAAGTTCCCTTTTCCAAAATCAGCATTCCGTTTTCTTCTGCTGTCAAATCAATCAAATGCTGTAATTCTTTTGTCACATCTACGATGCCGCTTGCATCAATGTTATATTCTGTCGTTTTAAATATTTTCATAATCTTATCTGCCTCTGTGAAAAAGGTCGGCGAAATGCCGTAATGACTTTCCACCGACCTTCTGTTTTGGGGGTCCTTTTTTTAATTAGTTCTTAGCTGCTGCATCCGCCATAATCTGATTGCCTTTTTCAAATAACTGATTGCCGGCATCCTCTGCGGATATTGCTCCATAACATACTTTTTCCACCAGTTCATTTGCAAGTGCTGCTACCTCTGCTGCTCCATCTGGCTGAGGCTTGCTTGCTGCGGAAGAATTGGGAATGACAACGTCATTCATATAGGTAATTGCTTTCTGGTCCGTTTCACCCAGAGAATCCTTGATTGCCTCACTGACAACGGAATTGGTCTGAATACCACGCTCAGTTAAAATCACTTTATTAGCGTCTACAGAATTCAGAAGATAATTAATAAATTTCACAGACTCTTCCACATTTGAAGTATCTCTTGTAACACAGAATAACTGTGAAGGTTTACAATAATTGGACAACTTAGGATCCTTGGTCGGATAAGTTGTCATCTCAAGATCAATCTCATCACCGACTACATTCTGCATGGTTGTAATCTGGTTGTTGTACTTAAATGCACACCAGGAACGTGCGGATTCCGTTTCACCATACACTAACGGGTCCTGTTCCACTGTGGTTCCGCTTCTTTCAGCAAAAACATCAGCGCTGATCAACCATCCTTCTTCAATGCCTTTTTCATATATCTTGAAATATTCAACCAGAGGATCCGCTGTTTTACATCCCAGTGCTCCGTCTCCGTATAAGGATCCTCCTTCTTCGGCACGCATAAATACTTCCAGATAAGCGACATCATTATAAGAAATGTTTGTCTTAACGCCCGTCTTTTCATATACTTCGCGGCACTTTTCAAAGAACTCATCAAGTGTCATGTTGTCATGGATCTCAATTCCGTTCTCGTTCAGAAGTGTGGCATTATATATCATTGCAGGCGGTGATACGGTAAGGCAAATACCATAAATGCTTCCGTCTACAGCACCGATATTCAAATTATCTTCACTCATTCCGCTGACATCCAGTAGGCCGCTTTCAATATAATCATCCAAAGAAATCAATAACCCTTTGTCTGCATACTGCTGCAGATATTTGTAATCCATTTGGATTACATCAGGCAGGGAATTACCTGCCGCATAGGTTGCCAGTTTCTCCCAGTAGTCACTGAAAGTAGAGAACTGACCATCGATACTGACGCCGGCATTTTCAGCGCAGTACATATCAATAACTTTCATTGTCATATCATTTCTGGTCTGGTTTCCCCACCAGGAGAATGTCAGGTTTTCGCCACTCCCTGTATTTTCTGTCGTAGCTGCGCCGCTCGTCTCCTGCGTTGTCTCACCCGAAGTGTTTCCACACGCTGCCAATGAGATCGTCATCATTGTTGCTAACCCCATAGCAATTGCTTTTTTCATCCTTCTCATATTGCCTCCTTTTGTTGTGTGTACTTGTTGTACCATCGTGTACAACTCCTTGTGTAACTGTATCTTACCCAAAATAAGTTCAAAATGAAATCAACAAAAACAACTTACATTTGTACTTTTTCCACCTTTGCATTTTTGGTATTTTAAAAAATTTTACCTTTTCTGCACAAAAACTACTTTTTCAAAATCCAATGACTAATTCGGTTGAATAAGATAAAAAAAACAATTATAATTGCTGTAATCAATTGTATCATAACCATCCATGGAGTAGATATTATGAATTATATTCGCCAAAAGCTTCACCAAAAGTTTGCTTTTTTATCGGAACTTTCAATCAGGGCCAAGATTCAATTGCTGGTTATTTCCAGTATTCTTGTTCTCTCCATAATATCTCTTGGCGGTACACAAATGATCATCCGCAAATATAACGAAACACTCTATCAGTCTGTCGAAACCTCTCTGTCCTATTCGACCAAGGAGATTTCTTCTTATCTTGACACAATAGATAATATGGCAGATCAGATATTAGCCAATAAAACCCTTCAGGAATCCCTTGCCTCCTGGAGTGACGCCAGCGCTTCTCTCAATTCTTCTACTTATAACAGTTTATATCAACAGATTACCAATTATATGATGGGATCAGATGGCCGCTTTCTCTCTTATATGATCATCAAGCAGGATACCAAAACGGTATACAGCTCCTATTTGGTATCTATGGAAACTCCGGCTTCTATGTTAGATCATTTAGTCGATTACGCGGAACAGGCTGACGGCAGTGTCAAAGTAGTATCCGATTATTGTAATGATTCCGGCCTATTTATGGTCCGCAAGATCAAAGAGTCCAAAAATCTGTCCTTTCGTAATTTGGGATATGTTCTTATTAACATCAATATAAAAGAATTGGTCAATCAGGCATTGGAAAATAAGATGAGTAACGATATCTCCTACATGCTATTGGAAAATGACCAATTATTACTTGCAGAAGGATCGTTCGATGAAAGTGACCTTCCAAAGCTCCGGAAAACTCCTCAGAATGGGTACAGCCTCTATTCCAAAGACGGAAAAACTTTTTTCATCGTTCGGACCGATATTCCCAAATACAATTTTAATATCATTTATTCCGTTCCATACAGCACAATCTATGCCGCCATTTCAAGAGAAACCTTTTTGATATGTGCTTTTGTAATCGCCGGCATTATACTTGTAATTTTGTTTTCTACTACCATAACCGCGTTATTGGCGAATGACTTCAAGCTTTTAATTCATAATATGCAGTTATTTGCTTCCGGAAAATATACGCTGACCGAGCAAGAGCAAATGCTTTCTTCCAGAAAAGATGAAATCGGCATGCTGCACAAGGGATTTAATGATATGGCTGTTGAAATTAACGATCTGATTGAAAAAAACTACGTCAATGAATTGCTAAAAAAAGAAGCTCAATTAAAAACTCTGGAAAGCCAGATGGATCCTCACTTTTTATACAATACACTGGATTCCATCAACTGGCGTGCAAAGGCAATTCACGCAGATGATATATCCCAGATCTGTACATCTCTCGGATCTTTGCTTCGCATTACGCTTCATAAAGACATGGGGAATTTTACAGTGGGGGAGGAAATGCAGCTTGTATCAAACTATATGACAATTCAGCATATGCGATACCCGAACAAGCTAATTTATCACTGTGATGTTTCTGAAAATTTGTATACTATTTCGATTCCGAAATTCACAATACAACCTCTTGTGGAAAATGCCATTCGGTATAGTCTGATGAATGCCGTTGATATCTGTGAGGTTTCTGTCACTGCTTTTGTTTCACCGGATCAAAACGGTAACGAAATACTGACGGTTCGAGTTAAAAATAACGGTTCCTACTTTGAAGACAATATATTACAAAAGCTTCAAAACGGAGAACGCCAGCCTCATGGCTTTGGAATCGGGCTTTTGAATGTATTAAATCGTTTACAGATTACTTACGGAGATCCTTTTGGATTACAAGTATATAATGAATATGACGAATATGATACTTATGCAATCGCTGAAATACGTATTCCTGCTGTATCATTTGTATAGGGAGGTAATCATGCTGAAATTATTAATTGTGGAAGATGAAGAAATCATTTGTGAAACACTTGCGCGCCTCACAGACTGGTCCTCGCTCGGAATTGAATTGATCGGCACCTGTCAGGACGGAGTGGATGCATACCATATGATACTTGATGAATGCCCCGATATTGTTATGACAGACATCAATATGCCCGGGATTAGTGGTCTGGAGTTGATTGAGCGCATCCAGCGCACCGCCTTAGACACACGCTTCCTTATATTATCCGGCTATGCGGAATTTGACTATGCGAAAAGAGCAATGAAATCGGGTGTAAAACATTATCTTCTGAAACCTTGTGATGAAGAACAGCTACGTTCTGCGTTACAGGAAATGGTATCGGAATGTTTACAATTAAAACAGGAAAAAAATTTATCCCCCGTTACCATTCAGGATGCCCAGATACAACATGTAATGCTTCAGAATCTTATTCGTGAAGGTATCCGGCTTCCCAATGTAACCACGAAATTATTTGAAATAAATGCTCCTTATTTGGAACTATACGAACAGCCATTCCAATACTGTGCCATTTATTATCTGGAAAAAAATTTTATAAATTCCGCTATGGAGCAACTTCACAGATATTGGACAAATGTATCTCAAAATATTTGTTTTCACGCCATTTATACCGTTAATATTTTATTGCTTATATTTCCCGATTATACAAGGGATTACAGCTCCCTCGATGACTTTCTCTCAACGCTTTACTTTCCCGATCAAAAAGTGAGTATTGTATATGAGCGAAAGACATTCCCCAATTTGGAAAAGCTTTTACTTATGCTGATTCCGAAGCTGAAACGCTATGATACATTCTATTTTGTAGAAGAAGATCATCTCATTCCTAATTCTAATTATGACCTGATTTTTTCCGACGTTTCATTGATTACACAAAAATTGCTTCAGGAGCATTCCCCCGGCGATGATCATTCTATTATAGAAATTGAGGAAGAACTTCATAATATTCTTCTATCTGTCGGAGATAAGGATTTTCTGATACAATTAGCCTCACAACTTTTAATCTCCTTGAGTATAGAAACTGTCTCCGGAGATATTAAGACCGTATCGCAGACGCTTTCACGGCTTCACAATGAAGACAATCTCACAAATATTTGCAACATTACCATGAATGAGATTTATCAGATCACCGATACAAGTTCCAACGGAAAATACAGCCCGTTTATTCAGAAAATAATCAATTACGTGGATGACCATATTTCCGAAGAAAACATGACATTGAAGGGTATTTCGGAAAATATACTCTATATGAACGCGAGTTATGTCAGTCGTATTTTCGTAAAAGAAGTCGGGCAGACTTTTTCAAGCTATGTAACCGAACACCGTATTGAAAAGGCAAAAAAAATTCTGTCCGGAACAAGTGTGGAACAAATCCAAAATGTTGCCACATTGGTCGGCTGTGGAAATAATCCCTACTATTTCAGCAAAATATTCAAGAAAGTCACAGGAATGACACCTACGATATATGCACGGCGTTTTGGAACGTCTCCCCATAATTAACTCTGAATGGCGGCAAACAATTTTAGGCCGAAAAATATGCGGCTTCCGGGGGATCTCCGAAAGCCGCTTTTGTTCCTACTTCGCCTGTAGCTTCACTATTTCCTGTTTTCCATGAACCGCAGCTATGCTAATATGCTAACTACGCCTTCAACTGTCATTGCGGCTGGCACAGCAGATATACTACGACTTGTCTGTTTCTATCGAAATGTTTTTTTCATAAAGAGCATTTTTCTCAAGTATTTCCCGGAATGCTGTCGAATTTTCTCCCAGTGCCAGCCCCTTGATCTCCATGTATTCATCATAATCATAGAGGTACACTGTGATCTCGGATATATCGTATCCGCTGACCGCCAGCTCGTTGGTATTGTTTCCTGCGTATGTCAGTTTTCTTCCATCTTTATCCAACACTACGGTCACAACAAGATGATCTTCCGGGAAAATGTCATATACCGTAAGCTCCACCGGAGAGACTTCGATTCTGTCCAGCCCGAAGCCCGCTGCATTCGTTTCGCCTATCTCTATGACCTGCATTTCCTTATCGCTCTGGGAGACTGAAAGCTCCGGGAATTTCCAGCTTCCGTGTACTGTCTCCTTGGAATCCCCCTTCGGATATAGGAAAAAATACGGGATTTCCAGTTGCAGTGTCATGTCTTCCGGAATCTGTTCATAGTATCCCTGATCCCCTGTCTGGATCGATTTGTAATCGATACGGATCAGTCCCAGAAAAGTATGTTTATCCACAAGTTGCCCCACAAGCGCCCTGCCCCCGTGTACCGGATCGCCGCTTCGGAAAGAATACTCCTCCAGCGTTGCGATCATGATCTGGCTTTTTCCGTCACTATTCGCTGACATCTCCGGAAATCCTTCCTCGCTCTCCATTTTTACCCCCAGGAAAATTGCCTGGTTTGTGGCATAATAATCCGTCAAGGTAATGGTGTAGCCCTGATCCGATACCTGATACTGCGCCGGTTCTGTAGCTTCCACACTGGTTTCCGTACTCTGGATCCCAGTGGCTCCGGTATTGTTGTCCCCAGCCTCTTCTCTCTCCCCGGCATTGTATGTTCCTTGCCCTGTTGGTACCAGCGTTACAATTTCTCCTGTCGGAATCTCCTGAAACCCCAGCAATTCCTGTACCCGTTCTATCACGCTGCCAATCAGAGGCAGTTCTTTTGCCAAGACCGGATTTGCCGCACAGAATCCAATAGCTACAACAATCGCTGCAGCTGCAGCCCCCGTCTGCACAAACTTTCTTTTTCGACTCTGTCTTTTTTTCTTTTCCGATCTTTCTCTGATAATTCCGTATGCTTCCTCTATTTTTCTGTCAATCAACGGACTGTTTGTCATGGCTATTCTCCTTTCCTACACCCATCTGCGATCTCAGCTGTTCTCTGCCCCGGTGAATTTTACTCTTCACCGTATTTTCTTTCATATGAAGCAGCTGTGCGATCTCTCCTATGGAAAACTGTTCCCCATAATACATCTGGAAGATCAGCCGGCTGTCCTCCGGCAGAGTTTTCAACAGATCATTGAATTCCAGATCCGTACTGAAATCATAGAACTGTGAAGCTTCCTCCGCCTCGTTCATGGGAACCGTCCGACTCCTGTGCCGTCTCATTGCAATACATTGGTTGATCAGAATACGAATCAGCCAGGTTCTGAAATATTCAGCTCTTCGTAAGGTATCCAGCTTTTCAAAAGCTGAAAGTATGGTCTCCTGCATGGCATCGGCAACATCCTCTTCGTTCCCCAGATAAGCGAACGCGATCCGTATCATGCTCTGCCTGTTCTGTTCCATCAGAGCGATGAAGGCTTCCGCGTCTCCTTTTTTCGCTTTTTTCACTAGTTTCTCCATGGTTCCTCCCGTTCTTCATCCGGCCGGATGCCTTGCAAGGTATTTTGTGTTCACATACATTAGATAAGCATATCGTATTTTCGGTTGCAGAAAAATAAATTTTTTCCATAAAAGTTTTTCCATAAAATAGTAAACAGCTTCCGAAGTTTCCTTCGAAAGCTGTTCTTAAAGCTATTAAAGCTATTAAAGCTATTCCACTACTACCGTACCGTCTTCTTTTACGGTAATATTCATGTCATCCTTCACATATTCCAGGAACTCTTCCCCCAGGCTGTCAATAACAGGCATCTGCACATTGTCAAGCCACACATCTGCCAAAATAGCTCCGGCTGCTGCCAGGGAATCAATAGGTTCGGAAAACAGCATACATGCCGGCTGCCTGTTCATGGAGCAGGCACAGTAAAGTACCAGTCCGCCGGTGGTAGATCCTATGGTCGTCGGCAGGCACAGGGCTTTGCCCGCCATCTGTTTACCATAGAGGTCGGGATTATTCTGATCTCCACAGGTTGCTTTTTTATCGCCGAACTGTAATGCCTTCTGGAAAGATGCCAGTGTGTTCAGACCCCCGTGAGATACCAGTGCCTTGGCGGTTACAGTTCCGGAGGCTACGATTCTTCCTTTAAATTCTTTCATCTGTCCGCTCCTCCCTTCGTGATCTGCTCTAAGATCTCAGCATCGGTATAATATCTTGCACTGGTGTAGGTCCGCAGCTTGTTGCTGGAAGTAATGACCGGCATCTTCTCGCTGAGAGGATTGTTCATATACATTAACGGGCAGATATAGGAAGTAATAACTCCCGTTGCCTTTAACGTCTCCGCATAAGGGGTCTCCTGAAATTTTTTCAGTACCGCAGGTGCCGCTGTGAATACGGTAGGAATACATACTCTGGTTCTACCGGCTTCTTTCAGGCTCTGAGAGACTTTTTCCGTCCAGTCGATGAGCTGCTGTAAACTCATATGGGGACATCCCATGAAACACAGCTTCGGCTTGGCATCCTTCTTTTTCCAGATCACCGGATAGCTCTCATAGACCCTCTGAAGTTCCGCATCATCTACCACATAGACCTTTGCATCCTCCGCAATCAGATCTTTTCCGTATTTTACAGCCTCCGGAGTGATATTTTCCACATGGTACAGACCTACCGCACCGTTGGAAGCAGTCGCTGCGCCGAAATCCTTCAGATAGGTTTTCGCTGCATCATCCAGCTCACCGCCCAGCCATTTGTCCAGTCCTACGATATAGGGAACATCCGCCATCACTTTCATACCGATGGCAGATCCAAGCAGCTGTGCTTCCGGCTTTTTCGTTGTCTCGATCTTCACGATCCAGGTGGCTTTTCTGCCTTCATCCGTTAAAAGACCGAAACGGGGCACATAGCCTACTACCGAGCCCATGAGGTCAATGATACCGGAATTACGATTGCATCTTGCTCCCAATACGGAGTTGGCATAGACCACCGCAGAAGACTCAGACCAGGACAGCACCTCTCCCATGGCCGGGGTATTTCCCACTTCATCCATGTAACAGGTGCAGGTGTAAGCATCCTTTTCCATGATACCCAGCTGTGTCAGCTGTTTCTCGTAATCATCCTGCTTGGAGTACATGAAATTCTTGAACACGAAATCCTGTAAAAAAGAACTGGGCACATTGGGATCCAGTGGTCTCGGATCGGCGGAAAATTTCTGTTTGGATACATTGCCGGATTCGATCAGCTGATTCATCAGTTCATACACCGGCGCCAGTGCTTTCAATCCGAAAGAGGTTACCAGATGGTTGTATTTACTGGTCACAGGCACCATACCGTCCGCACCGAACAGCTCGCCGTAGCGCACCAGCGTCTGCATGACCTTCGCCAGGGTCGCTCCCTGTTTTCCATCATATATTTCCTGTTGTTCTTTTGTTAAGTTCATTGATTTCCCTCCCTTTAAATCTTCATGGCAACTTCATAAGCGCGCCATACGACACTTCGCAGATTGCCTACACCGTCACAGTCACCTACCAGGCTGACATTGCTGCCCTTCGGTGCCAGTGGATTGGGAATGTATCCTGCGGAGCTGATCACACTGTCACAGGGAATTGTGATCTCTTTTCCGGAAGCATCTTTACATACGATGCTGTCATCCTTTACTTCCTGCAGCGTAGTTTCCAGATATACGGGCACTTTCTTCCAGGCGAACCACTCTCTCAGATAAGAGCTGTTGGCCAGGCATACTCCGGTCTGGGCGATGAGATCGTTTTTCATCTCTACGATTACAGGCTGTTTGCCCTGCAGCGCCAGTTCATAAGCAATCTCACAGCCGGTGAGTCCGCCGCCGATGACGGCAACCTTTTCTCCTACGGGAGTACCGGTAAGATATTCGCATGCCTCAACCATCTTCTCATGACCGGGCACTTTTTTCAGTACTCTGGGCACTGCTCCGGTAGCGATGATCACGGGAGCACCGGCAAACGAGGCGATACTCTCCACTTTTTCATTGTAATGGATCTCGATCCCCAGGTCTGTCATCTGCTTCCGATACCAGGTCAGAAGATCCCGCAGTTTTCCCTTGTAGCTTTCCGCGCTGGCGGCAATAAAGGTTCCGCCCAGATGGTCTGTCTGCTCGTGAATCACCGGCTCATGTCCCCGCAGTTTCAGTACTCTGGCAGCCTCCATGCCGCCGATACCGCCACCGATAATATGTACCTTCTTCGGGCTGGTGGTCGGGACGATCTTGTGCTTCTCCCACTGCATGGTCTCGGCATTTACCGCACAGCGTGCCAGATGAAGGGAATCAGATAATGCCTGATCATTGGGAACTCCCTTATAGTGACACATGTTGAAGCAGCCGTTGTGGCACAGAATACAGGGACGGATGTCGTCCTCCTTATCATTCATCAGCTTGGTCACCCATTCCTGGTCTGCCAGGAACTGTCTGGCGAATCCGGCACCATCGATTCTTCCGTCTGCAATAGCAGCCGCAGCCGTCTCCGGATCCATACGTCCGGCGCATACCACAGGGATATCCACGAATTTACGGATATGCGCCACATCCTCCAGATTGCAGTTCTCCGGCATATAGATGGGGGGATGTGCCCAGTACCAGGCATCGTAAGTGCCGTTATCGCAGTTTAACATATCGTAACCGGCATCCTGCAGATACTTCGCTGCTTTTTCGGATTCTGCCATATCACGGCCTGCTTCTGTGAAGCTTTCTCCGGGAAGTGCTCCCTCACGGAAGCCCTTGGTCTTGGATTCCACACTGTACCGAAGAGACACAGGGAAATCCTGTCCGCAGACTTTTTTAATCTCTTTTACAATCTCTACTGCAAAACGATATCTGTTCTCAAAAGATCCACCATATTCATCGGTTCGCTGATTCACATATTTTAAAGTAAACTGATCCAGCAGATAGCCTTCATGTACCGCATGGATCTCCACACCGTCCACCCCGGCATCCTTTAATAATTTTGCAGTCTTGCCGAATGCGGTGATGAACTCCTGAATCTCCTCCACGGTCATCTCCCTGGAAGGAACTTTATCTGACCAACGGTTCGGAGACGGGCTGGGTGCGGCTGTAATCTTGTCCAGATCCATAAAAGGCTTCGCCAATACCCGCAATGCCTTATTCGTGTACAGGGTCTCCATCATTTCACTGATGGTAAACGATCTGCCGAATCCTGCCGTCAACTGTACGAACAGCTTTGCTCCCGTCTTGTGGAACTTTGGCATCCACTTTGCCAGATCCTCATACATTTTTTTCTTCTTATACAGCCACTGTCCGTACATGGGATTGTATACCGGCTGACATCCCGGAAGCACCAGACCGCAATTATTTTTCGCTACCTCCAGAATAAATTTTGCACCATCCTTGTCAAAATGGTTCACTTCCATCCATCCCAACAGGTTTGTGCCACCCATGGATGTCAGAACAATGCGGTTCTTAATCTCGCAGTTTCCGATCTTCCACGGCGTAAACAACGGTTCCAACTGTTGTTTCATTGTAACTCCTCCTTTGCCTTCTCTCTTCTCATTTGCGTACCCCTATATGTATTTTTATTATAACACGCCGCCTTGCCGGCAGTAAAAATATTTCTTATTGATTATTCTGCAAAATAGGTCGCATTTTGTTGTTGCATCAACAACTTTTTTTATTTTAACAGACTATATGTCACTTGTCTACTCTGTCTTCCACAGGTCTCCCCATACGGAATCACACAAATTGACACAGTATTCTCTGGAAAACTCAGGATCCTGCGAAACGATCTCATTTTCCTCTGCCAGTTCTTCCGGATAATCCTCCAGAAAATATGTTGTCACACCTTCGGGACCGGAAGCCACATGACTGATCATCGGTTTCACCCCATAATCTGCAATCTCCAGTTCTCCATTATCATTCTTCGTAAGCGTTACCTCGGCCATGCCGCCTACCATACGGTTAGCGACACCCTCTCCCGTCCCAGAGGTCCAGTTCACGAAATTGCCCAGAGAATAATAGACCAGCATTTCATGCTCGCTCGCTTCATCTGTCACCCATTCTATGGGTTCAATGACATGCGGGTGGGTACCCAGGATCAGATCCGCACCGTTTTCCGCAAATATCTTGGTCCATTTCTCCTGCGAAGCATCAGATGTCAGCCTGTACTCCGTTCCCCAGTGCGGACATACGATGGTGAAGTCCGCCAATTCCTCTGCCCTCTGAATATCTGCCGCCACCTGCTTTTCCTCCAACAGATCCACCGCATAGGGCATATCCGCCGGCAGGGAAATGCCGTTGGTCCCATAAGTGTAGTTCAGGACTGCAATCCGTATATCTCCCAACTCAATGATCGCCGGATCTGCGCCGCAGGAAGTGGAGGTATCCGCAGTATCATGAATGCCAAGAACAGTGATCTGTGGGTATTCGTCCCTCCAGTACTCCGCACAGTTTACCAAGCCCGCACGTCCCTTGTCCATAGCATGGTTCGTGGCATGACAGATGACATCGAATCCTGCTCCCACCAATGAATCGCAGAGACTGTAATCCGCATTGAAACAGGGATACCCGGAGATTCCAAGATCCGCACCGCCTATGATCACCTCCTGATTCACCAGGGCAAGATCTGCTGCAACAATCTCCTCTTTTGTATGGGAAAACAGAGAATCATAGTCGTAACTTCCATCCGGCTGCAGACAGCTTTCCTCCACCGGAGTGTGAAGCAGTACATCCCCTACCATGATGATCTTGTACTCCGGTGGGGGATCCGGTGGTTGGTCGGAAGATGGCTGGATTGCATCCTGCGTTTCTGTTTCTATTACTTCTGTTTCTATTACTTCTGTTTCTATTACTTCTGTTTCTATTGCAATAGTTCCTGTGGTAGTGACAATATTTTCATTTGTTACTGCATTGTCCTCAGACACCATCTCAGTTTTCGCACAGCCGATCAATAAAAAAATGTTCCATATACAAATATAAAACATTATTGTTTTTCTTAAAGTCAAAAGCCTTCTATCTGCCATTTTTCTGCCATTTCTCTACCTTTTCACTGATTTTTCTGTATTTTATTCACTTCTTATATGTTCCATTATAACATACATATTTCTTTTATCAAAAATTGCATTTCAAAATATTATCAACAAATATTATCAGAAGCTGTTTGATTATACGGAATTATTCACATCTTTTTTCGGACATCATTTATGTCCTAAATATTTGACTGATGAGATTTTCCACGCTCATTGTATTTAGACTGTATTTTTCTGATTCAAATGTATATATAATGTCTCTACCTTGTATAAGCCCATTCTTTGAGTAAATGTCTATTTTTTTCATAGCTTTCTGACAGTAAATCGGATCTGTCATCATTCCCAAATGCTCCCATAAAATCGTTTTTCGATCTGTTAACCGCAGGCAGGTAAAATCCGGATATATCGTTCCCAATCCCTTTAGGGTTACAGGGCATTCATACTTGTATGGGATATTTTTATGGTACAACATATCTGCAATGATCTTTTCTGACTTTGATCTGACTCTTTCCTTTTTTTCTGTGTAGATTTCTGCCTGTCCTTCTTCAAAATCTTTACCTGAATATATTTGTGCTGACCACTGATTCACATATTCCTTATCCGACATTATCCTCGAATCCACCATTTTTTTCCTGGATGGACTCATTCTGTCATAGACACTATATAGTTCTTCTACCTGTACTATTTCTTGTTTTTCATATTTTTTAATAATATTTTGTATGTTCTTTAATTGCTTTTCTACCTCTGACAGCAATTTCTCATCATAATTTCGTTGTGCAAGTTTACCTGCCAATTCGAGATCAGATTTTCGCAGATATTTTCCATTTGGATAGGATGTTCTAGTTTCAACAGAGTCCAAATAATATTGCTCAACTCCTCTGCAGTTAATTATTTTCAGATTGCCTGATGGTGCATTCTGTATACTTTTTTCCAAATTTTGTTTCAAATCCCTTAGCCACTTTTCTCTTTTTATCAATTGTTCATATAGTAAATCCTTTATAGCCTTTTCCTCCCGCCGTACATTTATTTCATTTATTGCTTTTCATCTAATCTTTATCCCTATTTCATCTTTTTTCTCTTTTCGCATGTATTCCCTTGCCGCCGGCACATACCTATTTCTTCTTTTTTCTCTTTTCGCATGTGTTCCCTCGCCTCTGGCACATATCTAATCCATAATTTCACCCTCTCTCGCATGTGTTCCCTCGCCTCTGGCACATACCTATTTCATCTTTTTTCTCTTTTCGCATGTATTCTCTCGCCTCTGGCACATACCCAATCCATAATTTCACCCTCTCTCGCATGTATTCTCTTGCCTCTGGCACATACCTATTTCACCTTTTTTCTTTTTCCGCATGTATTCCTTTGCTTCTGGCACATACCTATTTCGTCTTTTTTCTTTTTCCGCATGTATTCTCTTGCCTCTGACACATACCCAATCCATAATTTCACCCTCTTTCGCATGTATTCCTTTGCCTCTGACACATACCTATTTCACCTTTTTTCTTTTTCAGCATGTATTCCTTTGCCTCTGGCACATACCTAATCCATAATTCTCCCCTCCCTCGCATGTATTTTACACGTTGCTCCTCATATATTTCCTATGAATGTATAATTTTCACAAACTAATCTCTAAAAAAATAATGTTATTAAAGTAATAATTGAAATAAATATCTTGAAATATCCGACACAGAACTGTGTCATTAAATGGTTAAAAGAAAAAATGATCTTTGAATTAATTTTTGAATTATTATTCTGCGTTACGATTCTGAGTTACTGTTCTAAGTTATTGTTCTGAATTACTATTCTGCGTTATTGTGTAAAAAAATGGGGAAGTAAAAGTACTTCCCCAGAATAAGAGCTATATACTATCTATCAAAGATTACTCGATGATGGTAGCTACACGGCCGGAACCAACGGTTCTACCACCCTCACGGATAGCGAAGGTAAGACCCTGCTCCA
>ENA-ORUA01001033-ORUA01001033.1-human-gut-metagenome-genome-assembly--contig:-NODE-1033-length-27207-cov-4.722451_pt1 | contig 27207 bp, 27 predicted proteins | sample MGYA00242076_ERZ509201 | MGnify/ENA primary metagenome ERZ509201 (study PRJEB26280, sample SAMEA2338863) | human gut metagenome | biome: human gut; feature: human-associated habitat; material: faeces...
ACATCTCATTAAAAGGTATATCACAAGAAGAACAAGATACATTTCTTCATATCTTAGACAAGATTGAAAAGAATTGTATCAATTATCTGAACCCAACCAAGTAAAATTATCGTGCCAATTGACAGATTGCATATAACACCGCAATTTCCGTCCGTTGTGCAGTTGCAAACAACAGAAAATATGGAAAGCGTAAAACAACGGTTGTTATCAGGGTAAAAAGTGCCGTGAAAGTTCGTTCTTTCGGAAAAAGAGATTATATTTGCAAATGAGGGAGTTATTTGACAGCATAGCACCGCAAACCGCTGAAAACCGTACGGTTGCCAATCCGTTACTGTTATTTCTCAAATACTCCGCTAAATGTTTATTCCTCAAATGGTTGTGTCAAACCGCTGAAAATCTAAAATATAATTCGGAATATATATAGTTTCTTTGTGCTTGGATGGATGGCGCAGATAGGAAACATAAAAAAAGAGCCATAAGCATTTTTTTATATTCATGGGAAATGTTTGTCCGTGATATTTTAATAGGTTGTTTCCTTTACAGTTACAAAATAATGAAAAAACGGATTAAAAAACTATTTCCATGATTAAATTTGCCGGAATACTTATATTATATGAATTCTCTGGCTCTTTTTTATGTTAAACTTGCTTTAAGTGGTATAGGACTTGATTAATGTCTATTTTAACGCCTTGATTACCTGTGGCATCATTGTCCAAATGGTATTTTCATCTTGAGCAGTGAAAAAGTTACCATCTATCTCTGATTTTTCATCAGTAGCTGTTCCGTTTTGAATGGCTGGTTTGGCTAATGGGTGAACTGCTACTTTCTTCCCTTTGGTAATTCCTGTAAAGTCAAACATCATTGCGCCGGCGCAATGTCCGATCATTATTTTTCCCTTATCTCCGAAAGTTTTAATGACTTGCATTAAATCTACATTGTAGGTTTTATCAGCATTCTGCTGAAATACAGGCACTGCATCGCCACAAGAGAAAACGAGTGCGTCAAACTCATCTTCGTGTCCCTTCAAATTAGCAATCACATCATCCACTATCAGGCTGATTCCTGAATTTGTTTTAATCTCCTTCGTATCCGATACGGCAAATACTTTATATGAAATGCCATTTTCGAAAAATGCTTCCAAATATTGGAATAATCCACAACCATTTACCGGATTCACTGCTAAAACTGCAACTTTCTTTGCCATAATCATAATTATTTAAATGAAACAATAGTTATTATTAGTAAGTTTATTACTTTTGTGATGCAAATGTATCTTTCTTGTTTGAGAAATGCAATAACGTACTTGAAAATAAGGAAGTTACATAGAGGTAACTATTGCTGAAACTCAATAAAATACAAAACGTTAAAGAATGAAAAACTTTCATCCGACGGGGAATTGTCCGATAAGAGATGTGCTTAGCCGCTTGGGAGATAAGTGGTCGATGCTGGTGCTTATTACGCTGAACGCAAATGGAACTATGCGTTTTAGTGATATCCATAAAACGATAGAAGATGTCTCTCAAAGAATGTTGACTGTTACATTGCGTACTTTGGAATCAGATGGATTAGTTGAACGGAAAGTGTATGCTGAAGTACCTCCCCGTGTGGAGTATTGCTTGACAGATACAGGAGGTACATTGATTCCTCATATTGAAGGACTGGTGGGATGGGCCTTGGAGAATATGAGTACTATTTTAGAACATAGACAAATACATGTATAGCGTGTGCTTTATTTTTTATTGAATATCAAATCAAGTCCTTGAGTGCGATAAAACTCAAAACGGGTGTCGCTTAAGATAAGTGGCAAATGTTCGGTAATGGCATGGGCGATGATAACGTGGTCGGAAGGGTCTTTATGTCCTTGTGCTTCATTAATTTCTAATCGTGCATAAGTCTGCATGTGCTCTTTTTTCAGGGGAAGTATTTTGATGTAAAACTCTTTTTCGATTGAAGTGACCATTGCTTCTACTGACTTCCAGCGTTTGGAACATAAACCTTTATTTCGATATCCTACAATCAATTCACGAACAGATTCTGCACTCATATAAAGTACAGTATCAGGCTCTTGTAGTATAGCTGTTACATCACGATCTAACGAGTCTCTGTCGATCACTGCATAAACAAAGATATTAGTATCTATCAAATATCTCATTTATAGTAAGAATTTAGGATCGTTCACTATAAGGCTTCCCTTTAGTTTACCAAATGCTTCCCATGTCTTATTTACTTTCTTTTTTTTTGGTTTCTGCGCTTTGGCTTTGACTTCTTTTTCTTCTGATATTTTTTTTTCTTTTTCCATGATTCCTATTATTTGTATATTCCTATTTTCCTAGACAAAGATAATCTATTTATTCCAAATATCAGGATAAGTTTCGTTAAAGTAGAGTATGGTATTTTAGTTTTTTATATCTTTATGGCAAACTAGATAATATGGAGATAAAAAAAGTTATTTCAGATAAAAAAGAATTCCTTGATTTGTTACTCTTGGCTGATGAACAAGAAAGTATGATTGACCGATATCTGGAACGCGGTGATATGTTTGTTCTTTATGATGACGGGCTGAAAGCTCTTTGTGTGGTGGCACGTGAGGGGGAAGGTGTTTATGAAATCAAGAATATTGCTACTGTTCCTTTCTTCCAACGACAGGGGTACGGAAAACGGTTAATAGAGTTTTTATTTGAATATTATCAGGGGAAGTGCTCTGAAATGCTGGTGGGCACAGGAGATGTACCTTCTTCCAGATCATTCTATGAACATTGTGGTTTTGCGATTTCTCACCGGATAAAGAATTTCTTTACTGACAACTACGATCATCCGATGTATGAGGATGGTGTGCAGTTGGTGGATATGATATATTTGAAGAAAACATTTTAGTGTGTAACGATGGAAATAGATATCAATCGTTTGGTGAAAGAATATGGAAATATGATTTCCATGATTGCTCACCGGATGATTCAGAATAAAGAAATCGCCCGCGAAGCAGCACAGGAAGTGTGGTATGAACTTTGCAAAAGTATCAGTAGCTTTAAAGGCGATTCGGAGATTTCTACATGGATATACACTATCGCTCGTCGCACTATTGGCAGATATGCAGCATGTGAAAAGCATGTGAAAATGTCGGAAATCGAATATTTCCGTTCGTTGCCGGAAATTGAATATTCCGGTGGGGAAGAAGCGAAGCGGGAATGGATAAAAGAAAGGTGCGATTGGTGTATCACCGCTTTAAATCATTGTCTGAATAATGATGCTCGTCTGATTTTTATCTTTAGAGAAAATATCGGGTTGCCTTATCGACAGATTGGCGAAATCATGGAACTGAAAGAAAGTAATGTGCGGCAAATCTATAATCGTTCCATTCAGAAAATCACAGCTTTTATGAATGATACTTGCCCGTTATATAATCCCGATGGTGCTTGTAAATGTCGCATTTGCAAACCGGTATATTCTATTGATATGGATAAAGAATATACAATGGTGCAACGAATGATGAGGCTTGCCGATTTATATAGGAAGTTTGAAAAAGAACTACCGAGGAAAAATTATCGCAACTATATACTTTATTGTACCAATGATTGTGTATAATGACTGGTTGGACTTTAATATGCCAATCTGCATTTAGTAATACCACTACCTTTTTATCAATCGTATTTATGATTCTTATGATTAAAAACATATTTGAGAAAGAAAAATATTAAGGGCTCTTCCTTATAAAAAATATTCCCTATCTTTGCAACGTTAAAAAATGTGTTAGACATGGCAGACATTGTTTTTAAATATCAATCAGAAATAGATGTATTAATTAATGAAGGTGCTAAACTGCCACCCTTATTTGAACCCCAAAACAAATACGGCTATCGATATGTTTTTAGTGAAGTAAATCCTAATAATCACAAACCAGTTTATATACAAAGTCCTAGACGAGTTATTTCTGATATGGATAAAAATAGGCCTAATACATCTGGATATGCATTATCATGTTTTGAGCAAGAAGATAAAGCTATCCAAAAATACAACGAATTGAAAGCTAACATTCGTAATATAGCTCGGACTATGGGTGATGCATTGTGCTGCGGAACATTGAACGATAAAGACGGTTTAATTACCCAAGCTAATCATGAAACTCATTTCGATTTATATGAATATCATGGGTGTGATTTATCACTAACATTTAAAGTTACAAAAATATTGATATGAAGACAATTAACGGTTTTAATATAGAATTTGATTTCAGCAAACTTATAAAAGTTGCTGACCTAATTTACTATGATGGGCCTTTATTGTCTCATTATATGAGTAGTAAAGGAGAAAATTACTTGTTCTATTGGGTTGACGTGGATAATGTATACAATAGATGGGTGGTTATTCGAACTGATATTTTTTCCATACAACAGTATTTAGAAAAAAAAATCACACTACATTCTATAATTACACAACCTAATGATGGATTTGTATATACCGTTGATATTGACGATAATATACATTATCACAATACGAAAATCGTACCAATTGTTGACCTGCCAGAGGAATATACTCCTATGGAAAATTCATATTACACATTTGAAGTCAAGGATGATATTGATTTAGCTGCTATTTCTCAGAAATATTCTTCTGGGATATTAGAAATACATATTGGTGGAAAAGATGTAAAATATGGTAGTATCCCTTTAAATAAATTTGCTCCAATAATACCAAAGATTGAAGATATTAGAAAAGCGATGTCATCTAAATTTATAAAAAGGATAAAACATTCTAATGCCAATTTAGAGAGAAGTGCCAAGCAGAATATAGATAGAGAATTGCGCTTAGATACACAATACGAGTATATATATTCTCTCGCTGGTTCTATTAGAATCATATTAAAACCCATTAATCAACAAATTTCTTTTGGTACTACGTATTCTGATGATTTTGCACAAGATTTAATACATTTGTTCAAGGCTGGATATGATAAAGAAAGCATTTTAAGCTTTTCTGGCTTATATGATAAAAACATTCTAAAGAAATACAATGACTTTGTTACTTTTTTAAACAATGAAAATTTAGCATTGGGAATTAAGTGGCATAACACTAATTCCAATACTTCATACAAACAAGAAATTAGCACAAATGATACAAAAAAAATATTGGCAAATTTGTCTGATTTTGAATTTGATAATAAGGAAGAAATAAAGTTGTATGGTAGATTTTATTCAATAAATATTAGAACAGGGAGTTACGCTTTTGAATCAACTGAAGGAGATGACTTTAAATCAAGTGGTTTTTTAGATGAAACCCGAAGACAAATGGCTTACAATATTGCATTTAACAAAACGTATCAGGTTGTTATAGAGAGGAAAACCATAGAGCCTATTGGAGGAAAAGAAAAAATAAAAGATGTTATTACCTCATTCGTCGAATCAGATGGTGATGATAATTAAAGTTCCATACAAGAGTCTTTTTATGGACAAATAGGGCATGTCAGTTTTCCAGCATGCCCTACTTATTTGATATAGAGGATTGTCTATGGCATAGCACAAACACCATTGAGAGTTGCTGTAACTACTTTACCTGATTCATCTTTTATTTGTTCGGGAGTAGTCCAATTAATTCCATCAGTGGATGTCGAAATATATCCTAGTCCTGCAACTGCGATAAATTTTCCATTAGCAAATATAATATCTTGCCAAGTTCTACCAGATAAAAATTCTGCAAATCTCACAGGCGTAGTCCAAGATTTACCATCTGTAGAAGTCATACTATATCCGTTAGTACCCAATACTACGAATTTTCCATTGCCATAGGCTATTCTTTGCCAAGAGTCTTTCGAATATTGATTTATAGTCCACGTTACACCATCAGTAGAATAAGCTATATACGCATCATTGCATGCAGCTACAAACATGCTTGCAGCATAAATAACACCTCTCCAAGACACATTATAGGGAGTTGTAGTAGTCCAATTAACGCCATCAATGGAAGTAGCGATGTAGCCCCCTGAACCAACTGCAACAAATTTTCCATCACCATACGTAACTCCGTTCCAACCAAAGCCATCACCCACCACCTTTGTAGTAGTCCAATTAACGCCATCAGTAGAGGTTGTTATATATCCTTGTCCTTTTGATGCTCCAAAATAACTAACTGCTACAAATTTACTATTGTCATAGACTATATCACTAAATACCTTAATATTAGGGATTGTTTTGGGAGTTGCCCATGTTTTCCCATCTGTGGACGTAGTTATTTGTCCTTGATTGTTACCTGCTACATATTTTCCATTTCCATATGTAATACATCTCCATATATTACTTCCTACTATCATATCAATGTCTCCTATTTTAGTTTTTATAATATCATCAGTAGATGGTGTAGTAATAGGTTCATCTGGCTCTTCAATAGGTGGTTTGATTGGCTCATATTCTTCTTCCTTATCACACCCAACCAGCAAACCGGCACACAGTACCATCATACAAAAGATTTTTGTTTTCATAATTTTACTTGATTTATCCCGCAACCACTGGGATGAGATGTTTACAAGAAAGCAGGTTGCTCCAGAAACGGCACTCTCCTGTTTTACAATTTATACTTGTGTCTTTATGATATTACCACTTGCACCAACTACAACAACGGTAACAGGACCAATAATATCTCCTTCCATTACCAATTGATTGGTAGTATAAGTGCCTGTTATTGTAAGACCAGCAGTTTCTATTTCACTTCTTGTCGGACATCGAGTTAGTTCTGAACTAAATGCACCTGCTTTGAGCGTATTACAAAAAGCTCTTGTTGCAATTTTACCCATAAAGTATCTCCTTTCTTTAAATGATTTATATTTGATATATGTATTATAGACTTTTAGAGAAGAGTTTTTAGGAGCTTTGCCTTTTGGATAATCAAATGAGTAAATACAAGAAAAGGGCACAAACATACTCTTCCTCATTGATTGGTAAGGCTCTGGTAAGCCCGAAGTTCAAATAAGAAAAAGCAGTCTGCGCCCTCGATTGAGGGTACAAACTATGCTTAGACTCATTATTTTGAACTTCATTTTAAATTTACCAGATTTTACCAAGTCAAATAATTGTCTGCAAGTTATGCAATATGTCTATTTAGAAATAATATCTGTTCTTATACCTCCTTTTTTTTAGTTAGTGTACAAAGTAAACAAAAAAGGTGGAAACAGACAAATATGCTTTAGACAAATCACAGACTACTTATATAATTGTTTCTTAATTTGATTCCCATGCCCATTCAGGTTTCATCAGCAACTCTCCATAGTACAGACGCTCTGTAAACCCGCCCAAGAAATCATTGAAACGCTCGCCATCTGTTTGTTTACGTGTATTGTATCGGAATACAAACTCCTTGCAATACTTAGAAAGATGTTTCTTGCTCGCAAGGTGGTAGATACCTTTGATACCACGCTTGATGTGGCTCCAAAATCCTTCTATTGAGTTCGTATGGAATCCGTTCAAAGCGTAAATATGTTGCTTGTGTGGAATAGTCTTATGCTCGTAATCTTTACCTAATGCGTTATATACATTTAGTTCATCTGTAATGATAGTAGAACCTTTACGCACACGTTCCTTTATAATCGGGTATAAAGTTGTTTTCTGAACATTAGGCACTACTTGGGCATAAACAAGACCGTCTGAAACCATGCCGAATATAGGTGTTTTTTCCTTGAGGCTACGACCTTGTGTTCCGTTACCATGACTTCTACTTTTACCACCCATATAGGTTTCGTCCATTTGAGTCATATCATCAAAAGTTGCATCATCATCCTTTATGTTATGACGGATGCGGTGCAGCATAAACCATGCTGTCTTTTGGGTAACATGAATATCACGCGCCAATTGGCAGCTACTAATGCCTTTCTTATGCGAAAGGAACAGAAAGATAGCATAGAACCACTTCTTTAACGGAAGATTAGAATCTTCAAACATTGTACCAATCCGAACCGTAAACCGTTCCCGACAATCTTTGCACTTGTATAAACCTTTGAACTCTCCTTTTTGAGTCAGTTTATAGTGATGCTTAGATATAGAGCCGCAATGCGGACAAACAGGCTCACCATGCCACCGCATATCTTCAAGATACTCTCTGCAATCCTCTTCGGTATGCAGAGTATCCATCATTTGGAGTAGTGAGTGGAATGGTTTCATGTGTACAATTATTGATTAATAGAGAAATTGTACACGCGGATGAAGAATAATTTCAGTTTTGGAGAGAAATCTTAAGAAAAAATGAAAAATAATTCGTGAAAGCCCATGAACAGACGAATTGATACATATTATATCAATTAAAAAGCAAATAACTTATGAAAACTTTAAGCCAGACACTTGAAGAATCGCTGGGTGATACTTTGAAAGAGACATTAGAAGAGTTGTTGAATACAACGATAGAAGTTGCAAAAGAAGAAAATGATTCAGAAAACGACTGATGTGGATTTAACAATGCCAATCTGCGACTTAGCAGATTGGCACATTAAAGTCCAACCAGTCATTATTTTTAAGCATCACTTAAGAAGCTAACACGGCAAGCCGTGTTTATACACAATCGTTGGTACAATAAAGTATATAGTTGCGAAAATTATTGGGAGAAATTCTTGCAGTAAGTTGTCACAAAGCTCATTTGCTTTTCCACTAACTATATGTATAATTAAAAAACATATAGTTATGAGTAAAATTGACTTTTTAAAGGAGCAGATTATAGAAGCTCGCACATTTGTGAATCGTTTGATGTCTGAATTGCCGGAAGATTTGTGGTATGTTATTCCTGAAGGGACAGATTCTAACTTTATTTGGCAAGTGGGACATCTGCTTGTTTCGCAGAATTTCCATACACTGACAGCTGTTACCGGAGTGAACGAAAAGGTGGGGCGATTAGTGCCTATCCAAAAATATAATAGAATATTCAATGGTATGGGAACATTGCATCGTTCCATAGAAAAGGACTTGATTCCAGTTGCTGAATTGAGAGAACAAACGGAAATTGTTCATCAAATCTGTATCGAGAATCTGGAAACTCTGAATGATGATGTTTTGGCAGAGTGCTTGCAGCCTCTCCCGTTTAAACATCCTGTTGCGGAAACTAAATATGAAGCATTGTCGTGGAGCTTTAAACATGAAATGTGGCATAGTGCAGAAATGGAAGCTATCAAAAGAGATTTAGGTTATCCAATCGTTTGGATGAAATAATGATTATGTCCTTTTCTATTACTGTGTGAATAAATAGACTTACTAATGAGCTGCTATTGTATGCAAACGTGTTTCTCAATTTTTACAATTAAAGACTGCTCTCTTAATAAACGTACTTTCTGTTTATAATAAACTTTTTGATAGTTTATTATAAACGGTATCAGAGTTTATTAAAAACTATTTTGAGCATTTTTAGAGATTCTATAGAATGGATTAAGTAAAAATATAAACAAAATAGGGCAATGATCGTTAGATCATTGCCCTATGATATATCTGTACTAATACTGAAATGTATCAGTTTAAAGGCTTTTTATGTCTCTATTTTTCTTATATTTTTCATTCCTCTTATTGCTTTTGTTTCCTCAAAGATACAAAATAAAAAGCCATTTGTCAAGTGTTTCAGAAGAAAAGCCGATTATTCATTAAACCAGTCTATTTTCTTTGAAAAATACATCACTATTGCCAGAATGATAAACAGTCCTAGGCTGCCTGCCAATAATGCGAAAGTCTCCAGTTGGATAAGCACAAAGATATAAATATAGAGTATAGCCAACAAACCGGACATGATTAATGACGGTTTCTTTTTCTTGGTGATTCCGAACATATATCCGCCTACCAGTATAATAGTCAGTGCAGAAGATAACAAATAGGCCGGGTTGAAGCCGACGTGTTCGGAGAAGGAGAGGAGCAGGCTGTAGAATAGACAGAGAGCCAGTCCTACCAATAAATACTGCAAGGCATGAATGCGGGTCTTGTTCATGATTTCAGTGAAGAAGATAACTCCGAAAGTCAGTAGGATAATCAGAATAGCATACTTTGCGGAACGCATAGACTGTTGGTACTGTTCCACTGGAATTTTGAAGTTCACACCGAAACTGGAACTCTCAATATCCTTGATATTTGAGGTGTTGAAGTCAACCATCACCTGTGAGTAATTCCGGTTCAAGTTTAAAACTTGCCATTGTGCGGAAAATTCCTTCTCCGTAATATTCCGGTTGTTAGGCAGATAGTTTCCGGTAAAGCTCGGTGTATTCCAGTTGGCTTTCAGATCTACACGGGTTGTTTTACCCAATGGAATAAAGTTGAGTGACTGTGAACCTTTCAGTTTGATTTTTATTTCGTATGGCAGTTTTTTATTCTGCTTCAATTCCGACAAATTAGCGATCGCATGAACTCCGGTGTTAGCTATTCCTCTGTTGTCCATACCCGGCTCGAATATATAAACAGAATCTCCCAAGGTGATGCTGATTTGTTCGCTGATACCCCGCATATCGGTCAGGTTCAAGCAAATAGCTGCCCTGTCAAACTGCAACTGGTCCATGTCTATTCTGCTCTTTTTCAATTCTTCCGAACTGAATGACCCTTTCAATGTCAGTTCCGATTGATATACATTGACTTCATAGATACTTCTTTTCAGGATTTCAGTCTTCAGTTGCCCGTTGACCATAAGCTCGTCAGGAAAAAGTATCAGGTCTTTGATGGAAACCTTCTTCTCGCCGTTGTTTTCAGTGACAACCGGATACTGGAGATTCAGGTAAGGGCCAGTGATGGTCTGTGCAAGACTCCATTTTTCGCTTACCTCGTCGATAGCTTCTTCCTGGGTTCGTCCCCGTTCGGAAATAAGATTCTCAATCATAAACATGGGGATCATCAGGAGAAGGATTAATAATCCGATGATGACAACCTTGATTGTTTTGGAGAAACGGTGGAGGCATCCCATAGGTTGCTGCGCCTGTTGCTCATTTAAATTTTCATTGAAAGCGTCCATAAGCCAGTAGTGTTTTGATGAATTATTTATTTTGATTTTAGAAATTTCTCTAAGGCTTCAATATGTGATTTGAAAGCTTCTCTGCCTTGCGGGGTTGCCTGAAAAACAGTCCGTGGCTTTCGTCCGACAAAACTTTTGTTACATACGATATATCCCAGTTCTTCCAGGGCACGGGTATGGCTGGCAAGATTGCCGTCGGTCAGAGAGAGCTGTTCTTTCAGAAAATTGAAATCAGCTTCCTCATTTACCATCAGAATAGCCATGATGCCCAGTCGGACCTTGCTTTCGAATGCTTTATTAATATATTGGAATGCTTCTATCATTTATGATCTCTTTCTTTCGTGGTGTAAATAGAACAATATACCATAGAGGATATGGAAACCGCCGAAACCGATGGTCCAGAACAGTAGTGAATGACCTTCCCAAAAACAGTCTACGATGCCCAAACAGATGAAAGCATAACCTAACCATACGATGCTGGAATAAGTAAACTTGGAAACGTTGACCAGTGCCAGTCCATAAAATAGAAGCATGACAGAAGCCAGGATGTCATAATACTCGTGCATAAGGATGGAAATACATAATACACCTCCGGTCAGCATCGGAAGAGAGAAATTCCACAATGCCCGGTAAGTGAGGCGGCTGAAAAATTTTTGCCCTGTCTTCTTGGATTTGTAATAGGACAGGATGCAAGCAGTGACCGCAGCAGCTACCAATACGAGCGAGGCTATTATAGCCATCAATTCAAGGGCAACCATTAAATGAGTGCCCGGTGTAATAACTTGTGTGGCGATATATGCCCCAACTAATGCGTAAATGCCCGCCATGATTGCAGCGAGACCACTTAGAGAGATAAACTTTGAGGACTTTTCCATCAACTCTTTTATCTCATTTACCGATTCTAATGCTTTATCTTTATTCATATAAAAAGTACTTTGTATTGCAAAGTAAAATAAAAGATTTCAGATGAACAAACTTTTTGCTTGAATATTTTGATAATAAGGATTGGAGTACTATGTTAATGCATTAATATATAGTGATTTAATGAATCAATAAACGAATGGACAGGAATTATGTCTACATGGTGTAAAAATGAAATTAGTCAAACGTTTGACTAATTCGACGGAAATATGTAACTTTGCCACCGAAACGAAACAGGTAAAAAGGTTATAGAAAATGAGAGAAGGAGCAGAGTTTAGAGAACTCATGTTGCAGATTGTTCGTACCCGTATGGCTTTCCGCCGGTCTATGCAACGGACATTGAGAAAAAATAACGCGGGTATTACGTTTGAAATGCTTCAGGTATTGAGTAGTTTATGGCACGAGCAGGGAATCAGTCAGCAGATATTGGCAGAACGTATTGCAAAAGATAAAGCCTGTCTGACCAATTTGATGAATAATCTGGAGAAGAAAGGATATGTGTACCGTAAAGAAGATCCCGCCGACCGTCGTAATAAACTGGTATTCCTGACTCCCGAAGGGGAGGAGTTTAAAGACCAGATTCGTCCGATTCTCGATCAGGTTTATGTATACGCAGAAAAGATTATTGGTATAGAAAGCATTGAAACGATGTTATCTGAATTAAAAGGTGTATACGATGTACTTGAAAATGTATAAAAAATATGGGGCAGCTTTGTCCTGCCTGCTTTGGGTCACTTCCTCCATCAACGCACAAACAGATTCTTTGTTCCTTACTGTCGATCAGCTTTTTGAACGGGGAGTGCAATATAGTCTGCAACTTCAGGCAGATGCAATGAAAGAATCTATGGCACAGGAGCGGATGCGAATCGCACGTTCTGCGCAGTTGCCGGAATTGCAGATTGGACTGAAAGGGGGATTTGTAGGACAACCCGTCGTTTGGGAACGGGGATTATCCGATCCTGTCTATCCGGAAGCACCGGACTGGTCACAAAACTATGCGATTGATTTTGCGCAACCTCTCTATCAGGGTGGTAAAATCCGAAGTGCTATTCATAAAGCGGATATAGAAAAGCAAGTTGCCGAATTACAGACATTGACCGATCAGGCGGAAATAAAGCTAAGGTTATTGAACCAGTATATGAATCTGTTTAGTCTGTTTAAGCAGCATGAAGTACTGGTGCGGAATATTGAGGAGTCGGAACTCCGGTTACACGATATACGGCGGATGAAAAAGGAGGGTTTGATAACGAACAATGATGTGTTGCGGAGCGAAATGCAGTTGACTAATGATCGCCTGTCTCTACAGGAAACGGAAAACAGCATTGCGCTTGTATCGCAGCAACTCGATATCTTATTGGGACAGGATGAGAATTTATTATTAAAACCCGATACCACTGTTCTTTATCAGGCAGTTGTCTTGCAGCCGTATGATGATTATATTGTTCAGGCTTATGCGAATGATCCGGCGATGAGGCTGCTTCGTGCACAAACAGAATTGGCGAGGAATGAAATCCGTTCTGTCAAGTCCTTTTCTCTTCCCAGTGTGTCGCTTTATGCGTCGAATACTTTGGCGCGCCCCATCTCACGTACGTTGGCAGATATGTATAATAATAACTGGAATGTAGGTGTGTCGGTTGCCTATCCTTTATCGTCACTGTACAAGAATAACCATAAAATAAAAGAGAGCAAACTGATGGTATCCTTGCGGAAAAATGAGGAAGAGCAGAAGATGCAGGGAATCCGCGTCGATGTCCGTTCGGCTTTTTTACGCCACCGGGAAGCGTTGCAAAGGGTGGAAGCTCTAAAGCTGTCAGTCCGACAAGCGGAAGAGAATTATCGTATCATGCAGAATCGTTACCTGAATCAGTTGGCTATCCTGACTGATTTGCTTGATGCAAATTCCGTCCGTTTGAATGTAGAATTGCAGTTGGTCAATGCGCGTACTCGTGTGATTTATACTTATTATCAACTTCAGAAGGCTTGTGGAGATTTATGATTTATGATTTCAGATTTATGATTTATGGGTGAATTGTTATGGCAAATGAATTGAAAGAAAAACAGCAGAAACTGAAAAAAGTAAGAGTTCGCAATATAGCATTAAATGTAGTGTGTATCTGTTTGGCAGGTTCCGGGCTTTGGTGGACGGCTACTTACTTTTGGCGTTACGTTAATTACGAAGTGACGAATGATGCTTTTGTAGATCAATATGTGGCTCCTTTGAATGTCCGGGCTTCGGGTTATATAAAGGAGGTGCGTTTTAAGGAGCATCAATATGTCCGTCAGGGAGATACGCTGCTGGTGCTTGACAATCGTGAATATCAGATTAAGGTGAAAGAAGCGGAAGCTGCATTGTTGGATGCGCATGGTTCGCAGGATGTACTTCATTCGGGAATTGAAACTTCCCATACGAATATTGCCGTACAGGATGCCAACATTGCCGAAGCGAAAGCAAAACTCTGGCAATTGGAACAGGATTATCATCGTTTTGAACGTCTGTTGAAAGAAGAATCAGTCCCGGAACAGCAGTATGAACAGACAAAAGCTGCTTATGAAGCGGCAAAGGCACGTTATCAGGCATTAGTTGCGCAGAAACAGGCGGCATTATCACAATATGCGGAAACAAGCAAGAAGACAACCGGTGCGGAGGCTGCTATTTTGCGGAAGGAAGCAGATTTGGATTTGGCGAAGTTGAGTCTCTCTTATACGGTTCTCACTGCTCCTTATGATGGATATATGGGCAGGCGCACGCTTGAACCCGGTCAGTATGTGCCGGCCGGGCAGACTATTTCTTATCTGGTGCGTAACAAGGATAAATGGATTACCGCTAATTATAAAGAAACGCAGATTGCTAATATCTATATTGGTCAGCAAGTACGTGTAAAAGTAGATGCAGTGCCCGGAAAGACTTTTCACGGAGAGGTCACCGCGATTTCCGAAGCAACCGGGTCTAAATATTCCCTGGTTCCTACGGACAACTCTGCCGGTAACTTTGTAAAGGTGCAACAGCGAATACCCGTGCGGATTGACTTGGAAGATGTTTCTCCGGAAGAAATGGCGCAGTTGAGAGCCGGGATGATGGTGGAAACAGAAGCTCTACGCAAATGATTACCATGAAAGAATTGGAGGCACCTGTTCGTCAATGGGTGCCCGATTGGCTTGGACTTATCAGTATTTTCATCGTGATTCTCCCGGTCACGATGCTCAATGGTTCATATACGGGCAGTATGCTGGAAGTATCGAACACGCTGGGCACTAATTCGGAAGATATAACGATGGGGTATTATGCCGCTTCGGCGGGCATGGCTATCGCTTATCCGATTATTCCTAAAGTGCTGGCAGCCTTTTCTGTGAAGTCTCTGTTATTGATTGATTTGGTACTGCAATTCTTCTTGAGTTGGGTTTGCGCACGTACGCAAAACGCAGATATTCTGATTGTTTGTAGTTTTGCCGTCGGTTTTCTGAAAGGATTTCTTATGTTGTGGTTTATTCGTTATGCCCAAAAGATTTTCAGTCCGAAGAATGTACGTAGCGAGTTTTATTCTTATTTTTACCCGTTGGTTTACGGTGGGGGACAGGCTTCGATGCTGGTAACGGCTTTACTGGCGTATCATTATAACTGGAAGTATATGTATTACTTTATGATGGTACTGATTTTGATTTCCATTTTATTTGTTATCGTCTGTTTCCGTCATAACCGTCCCATTAAAGTTGTCGCATGGTCTGATCTGCACATTCGTGAGATGTTTGTTATTTCAGCAGGGTTACTGATGCTGATGTACGTTATCAATTATGGAAAAGTACTTGATTGGATGGCTTCCGGTAAGATCTGTGCCTATATCATCATAGCGCCTATGTTGATTGCGTTGTTTATCTGGTATCAGAGCCGTTCGGAAAATCCTTATGTAAGTCTGGCTCCTTTATTCCAGCCCAAAGCGATTATAGGTTATTTCTATATGATGCTTGTGATGTTTTTCAGTACATCGACCACATTGCTGACTAACTATCTGACTGTCATTCTGAAAGTAGATACTACGCATACCTACTCCCTTTATATTTATTTGCTTCCGGGATATGTAGTCGGTGCTTTTATCTGTTTCTGGTGGTTCCGATGGCAACGTTGGCGGTTCCGTTTTCTGATAGCGGGAGGGATGAGTTGTTTTGTGATTTTCTTTGCGATCCTGTATTTTGGCATCTCTCCGGATAGCACGTATGAAATGCTCTACCTGCCTATATTTTTTCGTGGGTTGGGTATGTTGACTTTGATTATAGCTTTCGCCTTGTTTGCCGTGGAGGACTTGAATCCGAAATACTTATTGTCGAACGCTTTCTTTCTGATTATTTTCCGTTCCGTATTGGCACCTATCCTGGCAACCTCTTTCTATAGTAATATACTGTACCGCTTACAGCAAAAATATATGTATTCTCTATCGGAGACTATCACCACTGCCGATCCGTTGTCGGCAACACGTTATAACCAGTCCCTGACCAATGCAATTACACAAGGACATCCGTATAATGAAGCTGTGCAGCTGGCAACAAACTCTTTATATAATACCCTGCAACAGCAAAGCCTGCTGCTTGCGTTGAAAGAAATACTGGGTTATTTGTTAGTTATATCCGTTGTTATAGCTGTGGTTTCCCGTTTTATTCCCTTTCATAAAACAATCTGTGTTACCTTTAAGAGAACAGGTGACGATATGGTTTAGATTCACCACAGAGTACACAGAGGACACAGAGTTAAAAAAAGAAATAATAAGAACTCTGCGTCCTCTGTGTACTCTGTGGTGAAAAGAATTACAAGGTTACCCCTGTTTTAAAGATAGCAATTTCGCGATAACCTTTCTTTTCGTTATTTACGAATTCACCGCTTGCCACTTTGATAATATAATCAATGAAGCGTTCACAAGTCTTTTCCATCGGTTCGTTTTCTACAATTACACCAGCATTGAAGTCAATCCATCCCGGTTTGTTTTTAGCCAGCGTCGAGTTGGTGGAAATCTTCATGGTTGGAACAAAAGTACCGAAAGGAGTACCACGTCCGGTGGTGAAAAGCACCATGTGACATCCGCTTGCAGCAAGGGTGGTGGCTGCAACCAGGTCATTGCCCGGAGCAGAAAGCAGATTAAGTCCTTTTTTCTGTAAACGTTCGCCGTAAGGCATCACGCCGGATACATAGCTCTTTCCGCACTTTTGGGTACATCCCAGTGCTTTTTCTTCCAGGGTAGAGATACCGCCGGCTTTGTTTCCCGGAGAAGGATTTTCGCCTACAGGCTCTCCGTGTGACAGGAAATATTCTTTGAAGTCATTAATCAGATGGACGGTCTGTTCAAACAGTTCCTCGTTTTTGCAACGGTTCATCAAGATAGTCTCTGCGCCGAACATTTCCGGAACTTCTGTCAATACACTTGTGCCTCCCTGTGCAATCAGGAAATCGGAGAACATACCCAATAGCGGGTTTGCCGTAATGCCGGAGAAACCATCGGAACCACCGCATTTCAATCCCACACGCAGTTCGGACAAAGGAACATCGGTGCGTTCGTCTTTAGAAGCCTTTGCATACAAATCACGCAGGATTTCCATTCCTTCTTCATATTCGTCACCTACCTTTTGGGTAACCATGAACTTCACGCGGTCTTCATCAAACTCGCCCAGGAACTCACGGAACACGTCCGGCTGGTTGTTTTCGCATCCTAAGCCTACTACCAATACAGCGCCTGCATTGGGGTGAAGCACCATGTCACGAAGAATCTTTTTCGTATTTTCGTGGTCGTCACCAAGTTGTGAGCAACCGTAGTTGTGTGGGAAAGCGACAATGGCATCCACTCCCTTGCCTTCGGTTTCGCGACGCAGTCCTTCAGCCAGTTGACCGATGATACCGTTTACGCAACCTACTGTCGGGATAATCCATATTTCGTTTCTTACCCCTACATCACCGTTTTTGCGACGATAACCTTTGAATGTAAGATCTTTATGAGGAATATCCAAAGAAACCTGAATCGGGTTGTAAGTGTAATCCAACAATCCGGCGAGGTTGGTTTTGATGTTCGTTTCGTTCATCCAGTCACCCTGTTTCTTTGCCATTCGTGCATGTCCGATAGGATAACCGTACTTGATTACATTTTCGCCTTCAGCAAAATTCTTCAATGCGAATTTATGTCCGGCAGGAATGTCTTCGTTCAATGTAATTTCAATGCCATCTACAGAAAGATGCTCTCCTGCCGGGAGGTTAACAATGGCAACGGCAACGTTGTCGGCAGGATTAATTCTTAAATACTTTGTTTCCATGTAATGTACTTGTAAAGTTGTATCTCTTTTATTTGTTATGATAATAATCTATTGTTTCTACCGTCAGCAGGTCAATGGGCATATAGTTAATGCAGGTCACTTCTTTTTTGAAAATAAGGTGATCGCAAAGGGCTTTAATTCCATTGGCGCCTTGCAGCTCCGGTTGTTGGGCGATAAGGAAAAAAACACTTCCTTCTTTCAGACAGGCGACATTCCGTTCCAAAAGGTCATAGCCTATCAGGTTGAAATCTTTCTTTCCGTGACTTTGCAGGTATTCGCCGATGATGTAGACTTTGGAATTGAAAGTGATTCCGTTCTTAACAGTCGGGTGGGAACGGAAAAATTCATCCAGCATTTCATTGTCTTCGTCATTGCGTTCGGCGTGCAAGTCGAGCTCTAATATATTATAAGACGGATGATGTTCTTCCATGTACTGTCTAAAACCGATTTCTCTGTTCTCTTGTTGGTTGGAGCCCACAATTCCTTCATGTATTTTGCGGAAAATAACGATTTCCTTTTCATCGCATGCCAGCAACATCATCATCCGTGCGGCAAAATATCCGCTTTGACGTGAGTTCTGCCCGAAGAAGGCGAGGGGAGGAACATTCTTGATATTTGAGTCTATATATATATAAGGTATATCTGACGCCTGCAACCGGTCGGTGAACCCTTTGGTGTACTGAGGGGCAGTGGGAGCCATCATGACCCCGTCCGGTTGAAGCGCCAGGATCGCTTCGCTGGCGTTGACAAAAGAATGATAGTCGTATGGATCGTAATAGTTGATTTTTACCGAGGTATTAAAATCCGAATAAGTAGCAATGGCTTCATGGATACCCAGCTCTACGGCTGTCCAATAGTCACCTTCCAAATGCTCCGGCAAAAGACAGATAAATGTATATTTTTTATTGGATGCAAGAGCACTGGCATACATATTGGGCTGGTAGTCAAGCTGCTTCAAGATTTCTTCTACACGTTTTTTGCTTGCTTCCGACACTCCGCTACGCCCGTGAATGACACGGTCTACTGTTCCCACCGATACATCTGCTAAACGGGCGATGTCTTTGATTCTGATCCTTTCGGGCAATTTATTCATACGACAACCTTAATTTATATAAGTATTTGTGCTCGCACACAATAATAATCTTAATATTTTCGATACAAATATATAACAATTTTTGTAATTACGAAAATTGTTGTATCTTTGTGCCCGCACACGAAAGATATGTGATGTTGACCTTATAATAGATTAACAGACAAATAATCAGTGTGTTACCCCTAGAAATAGGCGTAAAATGATAAATTGAAAGTTCATAATATTAATAACTTAGAATTTAAAACATAAGATTATGGGAAAGAAAGTCGTTACATTAGGCGAAATCATGCTTAGATTATCAACTCCGGGCAATACTCGTTTTGTTCAATCTGATTCTTTTGATGTAGTATATGGTGGTGGTGAAGCTAACGTTGCAGTAAGCTGTGCCAACTACGGACATGATGCCTATTTCGTAACTAAATTACCGAAACACGAAATTGGACAGTCTGCTGTTAACGCATTGCGTAAATATGGCGTAAAGACAGACTTTATTGCTCGTGGTGGCGACCGTGTAGGTATCTACTACTTGGAAACAGGTGCTTCTATGCGTCCTAGCAAGGTTATTTATGACCGTGCTCACTCTGCTATTGCTGAAGCTGACGCTGCTGATTTCGACTTTGATGCAATCATGGAAGGTGCTGACTGGTTCCACTGGTCTGGTATCACTCCGGCTATTTCTGACAAGGCTGCCGAGTTGACTCGTCTGGCTTGTGAAGCTGCAAAACGTCACGGTGTAACTGTTTCTGTTGACTTGAACTTCCGTAAGAAACTGTGGACGAAAGAAAAAGCACAGTCTATCATGAAACCGTTGATGCAGTTTGTAGACGTATGTATCGGTAACGAAGAAGATGCAGAACTTTGCCTGGGCTTCAAACCGGATGCTGACGTTGAAGCTGGTCACACAGATGCTGAAGGTTACAAGGGTATCTTCCAGCAAATGATGAAAGAATTCGGATTCAAATATGTAGTTTCTACTTTGCGCGAATCTTTCTCTGCTACTCACAACGGCTGGAAAGCTATGATCTACAACGGTGAAGAATTCTATACTTCAAAACGTTATGATATCGATCCGATCATTGACCGTGTAGGTGGTGGTGACTCTTTCTCCGGTGGTATTATCCATGGTTTGATGACTAAACCTAATCAGGGTGCTGCCCTTGAATTTGCAGTTGCCGCATCTGCTTTGAAGCATACTATCAATGGTGACTTCAATCTTGTTTCTGTTGAAGAAGTAGAAGCATTGGCTGGTGGTGATGCAAGCGGTCGCGTACAGAGGTAAATAAGTTGAGAATTGAGAATGGAGAGTTGAGAGTTTGAAAAATCATTTCATTTAAAATAGTAAATAATAAGATGGCAAAATTCGATAAAATAGCCGTATTAAATAAAATCGGCTCTACAGGAATGGTTCCTGTATTCTACCACAAAGATGTGGAAGTTGCAAAGAAAGTAGTAAAGGCTTGTTATGACGGTGGTGTTCGTGCTTTCGAATTCACAAACCGTGGTGACTTTGCACAGGAAGTATTTGCTGAAATCGTTAAGTTCGCAGCAAAAGAATGTCCTGAAATGGCAATTGGTATCGGTTCTATCGTTGATCCGGCTACTGCTGCTATGTACTTGCAACTGGGTGCTAACTTCGTAGTAGGTCCGTTGTTCAACCCTGAAATAGCTAAAGTATGTAATCGTCGTTCGGTTGCTTACACTCCGGGATGCGGTTCTGTATCGGAAGTTGGTTTTGCACAGGAAGTAGGTTGCGATCTTTGCAAAGTATTCCCGGGTGATGTTTATGGAACTAACTTTGTAAAAGGCTTGATGGCTCCGATGCCATGGTCTAAGCTGATGGTAACAGGTGGGGTGGAACCTACTAAGGAAAACCTGACTGCATGGATTAAAGCCGGTGTATTCTGTGTAGGCATGGGCTCTAAACTGTTCCCGAAAGATAAGGTGGCAGCAGAAGACTGGGCTTATGTAACTGCCAAATGCGAAGAAGCTCTCGGTTATATCGCCGAAGCTCGTAAATAAGATTAGAGAGCGAAAGCTTATCTATGATAAAAAGAGGTTGATGCGACAGCCTCTTTAAAATATGCCTCGAGGGTTAGTTAGTTTAGTTAGTATATGAGGCATATTTTCATTTTGTTTAAAGGTGTTTAAAGGGGATAGGCCATCGGAATGAATCACTCATTTCGATGGCTTGTTTTTTTATTCCGGAACATAAATAATCTCACCGTTATCCAGTTCGTAGGCTATCCCCACTTTTCTTCCTCTTTTTCCTGAATCCTCCTCTTTCTGACCGGAAGGCTTGTAAGTATTGATTTTCTTTCCTTCCTTGGAGATGATTTCCATATTTTCCTTACCAGGGTTCTTCACGATGGTGAAATCTTCCTGTCCGAAAACTTCCGTCATATTCATGTGCATCACCATTGCTACCATCAATGCCACGGCAAATACCATCGCCACGTCGAACAGGTTTACTACTACACTTAGCGGGTCGGTATCCTCTTCTTTGAGGAATTTGCTGACTCTTCTATTTCTTTTCATTATTGGACTCTCCGGTTGTTTCGTTTAATACTCTTGATACATAATCGAGGTTGTTGACATCTTTGGCATACCAACGTTGTTTGAACTGCATGGATATCAGTCCCACAGCACTAATAACCAAACCTACAACAGTCGTTGCAAATACTACCTGCATATTATATGCCATTCCGGAGATGTCTCCTGTAGAAAGTCCAACTAGTGCCGGACTCATGGAAATCAATGTTCCTATCAATCCGAGAACCGGACCTATCTTAGCCAGCATTTTAGAAAGAGACACATCTTTCTCTGCTTCATTCTCGAATTTTGTTATCAGGAAGTCAGAGTAATCTGCACTGGCCGGATGGTAGAGCAGATCGCGGAGATAACCCATATATAGTGAATTGTCTTTGTCGGGTAAAGCTGCTTTCAGATCGTCTATCCGTGCATCTTTAATGAGTTGGTCCAGTGCTTTGTCATTTTTACGTTTGGTCATGTACATGTTGTAGGTGCCTCCGATCAAAATAAGTGAACGAACGAATAGGCACAGCAAAATAATGATATCGGGTATAAGTAAACTGTTCGCTACCCAGAATAAAAGTTTAGAGATGAGTTCCATATAATATTTTATTGATTGATTTTACTTCTTCTTTTTACTTCTTTACGTTGTAATAAAGGCCATTTCAGCTTGTTCCAGGCAAATCCAATGAGAAACAGGACAACGAACAGACCGATGGACAAGATAATCGCTTTCCAGTTGAGTGCCTCCTCGGTGGCAGCATAGGTTGTTTTTCCGTTGACTGTGGTCAGTAATCCGAGGATACAGATGAATAAGCTGACGAGGAAATGAACCTCCAAACGGAGATCATCTTCGGGTACAAGATACTTCATCAGTCGGCTTAACAAGGGGATAGTGATAACTACTATTCCTGCGAGTGACCAAGCTGTTACTGAAAAGTCTACGCCAGGTAACCGGAAGATAGCTTCTGTGAGATAGTAGAATAATACGGGGAAGAGCAACAAGCTGGGATACCAGCGAAGTAATTCCGCCCACCATAAATTCTTCTTACCATAAATTCCGCGCAGGAAAGCCACGCAATAGCCGAAGCAGAGTGCCGACTCAAGCGTTATGATAATAGCCATGTTTTGCAATGCTTCCGTGTTCTGCAGATAATCAGCAATCTGTGTCTTTGACTGGAGAATAGCATACTGCCAGGTGCCGGCTACAAAAAGACCGGCTATCAGGCTGTATATTACGGTTTGCCAAAGTTTCCAGAAACTGAGTTTGAAACTGCAGTTAATCACGATAAACAGCATTAATATGTGAATGATTAACTCCATATTACATTACTTTTTCCGTTTCTTTTTAAGTATTAGCAACATGACAACAAATGCTACCAGAACAATACCTGCGATAAGGCCTCCATTCAAAGAGTTTTGCTCTTCCTGTGCCCCTTGTACGGCATCGCTCGATTGTTTCTTCAATACCATGCCTCCTTTGGTCGCTTCTCCGTCCAGGGTGGCTTGTTTCATTTGTTTCAGTTCCTTGTTGTAGTTGGCTGCGGTTTGCGCATCTACTTGAGAGGCGATGAACTGCTGTAATTTGGCATTGTCTCCGGTAAATCCGCTGCCCGAAGGACCGAACTGCCTGACAAGATCTGTATGCAGCTTGGCAATATTGGAGAGTTGTTCCGGAGAAGCTTTCCAATATCCTTTGCGGGCAGTTTCCATCATAACGGCAGTCACTTCCTGTAAAGCTGCGGGATTCTGTTTTTCAAAGAAGTCTTTTACATTCAGTTTGTATTCGTCTTTGACATATACATCATATATATTATCCCAAAGTTCCTTGTCGATAGCGGCAGGTTTCATCACGTTCCAGCCATACGTATTGGTTACAGTCTGGGCAACTTCGCTTGCTGCAGAAGCACCGCCTTTCATTTTCTCTTTGATATAGGTAGGATTCAGAATCGTTGTACGGCTTTCTACGCCGACTGCTTCTTTAAGTTCCTGCATTTTCATATTGTTGCGGTTCCGGTAGTCGCTAAGATAAGCGTCCGGGTCTTTACCGGTAACGTTGCGTACGGCAAGATTCATACCTCCCATAAATTCATATACGTGGTCGAGGCTCAATGCTCCCCAAGTGTTACTTTGGCGGGGCTGAACGACAACATCAGTACTGTTCAATGCTGCTTCAAAGGCAAATTTCTGAAAGACTTCCCAGTGTTTTTCGTCACCGTAGAAGGCTCCCATATTGTTGAGGTAAGTATCTGCGATTTCCGATTCACTTTCCCAACGGTCGCCGGATTCCACCATTCCCTGAATTCCTGTACCATACATGCCATTAGCACCTCCGAATACTCGGAAAGAAGCCATCTCGCGTGCATCTTTCGGACTGACACCTTTTTCAGTCAGCACTCTTTCAGCTTCTATCACACTGGCGGCTACCTGATTTTCAAACTTGTCGTCTTTCGCTGTCGCAGCCATTTCTACTGCACGGTTAATCAGGAAGAGGCGGGAAGCGGCGATATCACGGAGTTGTCCGGAAGTCTGGACCACTACGTCGATACGTGGACGTCCCAGTTCGGCTGAAGGAATCAGTTTCAAATCGCTGACACGACCGAATGCGTCACGGACAGGTTCTACTCCCAGCATATAAAGAACTTGGGCAATAGTAGCTCCGCCAGTTTCAATAAATTCGGAAGACCAGAGCGTATAACTTACTTTGCGTGGAATAGAATCATTATGACGTTGTTTGTAGGTATCAATTGTTTGTTTAGCTAAAGCAATACCCTTTTCCCAAGCAGATTCTGTTGGAGTTGCTTCGGCATTGATAGCATACATATTACGTCCGGTAGGCAAAGCGTTCGGATTAGCTATTGGGTCACCGCCCGGAGTAGGAGCGGTGTATCCGCCTTTCAATGCATTGATCAGACTGTTTAGTTCCTCTTCGGGACTTGTCATGAGTGCATTTTTATAATTACCTACATTCTTGATTGTACGTTCTACTTCAGCGATGGCAAGTGCCAGTTCGATTTCTTCTTTACTGTATTCTTTCCGAGCTTTTCCCATAGCCATCATCATTGCCATCATACCTTTCGGAGCATTGCGGTCTGCCTCTATTTGACGAGCCTTGGCTAGTTCCTGTGCGGTGATACCGGCTGTACGGCAAATCAGTTCATCTGTGGCCAGTGCAGGATTAGCGAGCAACTTTTCTACCAGATGGCGAGCAGGAGTCAAGTACTGTTGTGTAAAGAGGCTGCGGTGCTTGCTAACGGCATCTGTCGCTTTACCACGTTGCTTGTCAAGAGCCAGCAGACTGTATGCGATAGGTTCTGTAGCCATTGCATAGACGGAAGAAGTGATCCGTTCCGGTTCATAAGGAACTCCCATTGTATAGAGTTGCCCCGTGATTTTCTCGGTAGCCAGTTCTTCTGCGAAGTTTTCTACACGGGCGATTTCATCTTCCGTATATGGTTTGTTGGCAATGCTGTCCAAACCTAAATCACGGTGAATTCCCATTTTCACAGTCAGCGTTTTGACAGCTAATGATTCCTGATCTTTATTCTCTTTGTGAGAGTTATTGTAAATCTTGATTTTTTCCATCAGCTCCCGATAAATACCACGCACACTGCTTTCAAGGAAAGGAGGAGTGAGGTATGATTGTATAGTTGCGTAAGAACGACGTTTAGCCATCATTCCTTCTCCAACATTACCGATGGAATAGATGTAGAAGTGCGGAACTGCTCCTACCAGGCGATCTGGCCAGTCGTTGCTGCACAATGCCACTTGTTTTTTGGGAGTAAATTCAAGACTTCCGTGTGTACCGAAATGGATCAGTGCGTCAGCCTTGAAGCCATGTTGCATCCATAGATAGGAAGCAATATAGGTATGAGGAGGAGCCATATTAGTGCCATGAATCACTTGGAAGGAGTTGTCACCACTTCCGGCTGCATTTTGTGGCATTAAGACTACATTCCCGAATTGCAGACGGGCAATACCCAGTTTGCCGTCATTGGTTGCCATATAGTTTCCGGGAAATTCGCCGAAAATATCCACCACTTCCTGATATTTTTCAGGGCGGAGTGACTCTTTCACCCAACTTTCATATTGATCTTTGGTGATAAGTTCGGGATGTCCTTTTTGCATAAAGTCATTAAAGGCTCCCTCTGCGTAAGAGTTGAACACAGCGCCTTGAGCCTGTATCATTTTACCCAGTTCTTCAGCATTTGCAGGCAGACCGGATATGTTGTATCCTTCCTGTTTCATGCGGACCAGAAGATTGTATAGGGAAGGAACCACCTCCATACCGGCAGCGGTCAATGCATTTTGCCCCGGACCTTTATAATAGTAGATAGCTACCTTCTTCTCACTGTTCGGCTTGGTATTCAGATTCAAATAATTGTTGATTGTGGATACGAAAGTCTTCAGGCGTTCGGGTACTGCATACGAATGGCGCAATCCTTCTTCATCCTCATATTGTGCAAAGAGAGCGAAAGGACGGATGGCACCGTCAATTTCCGGAGTCACGATGCTCTGTGACATAAATCCTCCTGCCATTCCCATCGGATCTTTCTCCCATTCATCTACCAGGCTGTTGATGGTGAGCGGAGCAAACAGGAGGATATTCTTAGCTTCCAGATAATCCACCATTTTGTCTCCCATGCGTCCGTGTGCCATGTTGATGATTGCGTCGGGCTGCACTTCGTCAATAAATGACATGAATTTCGTCATTGACTGAACCGGATAAACATTGTAACCTTCTTTTTCAAGAGCCTCAATAAGTCCGGTGGCATCAGCCATTTGTCCGGTAATCATGATTTTACGTGCTCCTTCTTTATAAAGACGGTTGTCCTTCATGAATTTCTCATAATCTGCCACGGTGAGGAACTCCAGTTCATCATCCGGGTTGGTGAGTCCGGCGTGATAGAGCATGTCGCTGGGCCTTTCTGCCGGGCCTTCCACTTCCGGTATGGAAGAGATTTTACCGTCAATAGCTTTACGAATATAATTCAGCATATTCCGGTAGTTGGTCTTTCCTCCATTAGTCAGATAACCTCGTATCAGATTCTGTTGTACGCTGTCCAGATTACAAATGTTGTTGGCCGGGTTGGTAGCCATGGAAGTATATACAGGAATGCCTTTGTCGGCAGCCTGTTGTATCTGTTGACGTTGTTCCTCGACGATACGCAGACCCATTCCGTTGATGAATACCATGTCGTAACCGGTCAGGCGGTCGAGGTTGTCGAGCGATACTTCACTGAGTTTGATGGATGAATTGTCGTTGGCTTTCGATATACTTCCCTGCTGTATGGTCTGGAAGTTGATGAAAGCAATCTTTGTAGGACTGAACCAGGTATTCCATACGGACATCCCTATCAGAGCTGCAGCAACGATGCATACACCTAAGATGATTTTACTTTTCTTTTTCATTTCTCTTATTTTTAGCTTTGTAT
>ENA-ORUA01001034-ORUA01001034.1-human-gut-metagenome-genome-assembly--contig:-NODE-1034-length-27207-cov-2.907373_pt1 | contig 27207 bp, 23 predicted proteins | sample MGYA00242076_ERZ509201 | MGnify/ENA primary metagenome ERZ509201 (study PRJEB26280, sample SAMEA2338863) | human gut metagenome | biome: human gut; feature: human-associated habitat; material: faeces...
AAGTGGAAAGGCAGAGCACATACTGCAGAGCTTGGCGGCGGGAAGAGTTCATTTGACAGTGGAGGAATATGCCAGATTAGATGCTGCTTTTCCGGCACCTCGGAAAAAAATATATCTTGATATTGTGTAAATCCCAATGGAATGTGGACGGTGAGATACAAATTAAAAAAATAGAGAAAGACCACACTTATAGATAAACAAAATAAAACTTATTGAAAATTTAAAAAATTGTTTTGCATTCTTGTTCTTTTTATGATATTGTCTTTAGAGGTACAATAATTCAGGGAGGAACAAGAAATGAATAATTACATGTATCTGGTTCCGATTGCAGCTGTTATTGCTTTATTATTTGCAGCATATCTTGCTGGTAAAGTAGGAAAACAGGATGCAGGTACGGACCGCATGAAAGAGATTGCAGGCGCAATCGCGGAGGGCGCAAGAGCTTTCCTCATGGCTGAATACAAGATTCTGGTCATTTTTGTAGTAGTGCTTTTTGTACTGATCGGATTTGGTATCAGCTGGGTAACAGCAGTATGCTTTGTAATTGGAGCACTTTTCTCAACAGTTGCAGGATACTGTGGTATGACAGTCGCTACAAAAGCGAACGTAAGAACTGCTAACGCAGCAAAAGAAAGCGGAATGAATAAAGCATTATCAATTGCTTTTTCTGGCGGGGCCGTTATGGGAATGTGCGTAGCAGGTCTTGGAGCACTTGGCGTAAGCCTTGTGTACATTGTTACAAAGAACGTAGATGTGCTTTCAGGATTCAGCCTTGGTGCATCTTCAATCGCACTTTTCGCCCGTGTTGGTGGTGGTATCTACACCAAAGCAGCAGACGTTGGTGCAGACCTTGTTGGTAAAGTAGAAGCAGGTATCCCGGAAGATGATCCGCGTAACCCGGCTGTTATCGCTGACAATGTAGGTGATAACGTAGGTGACGTTGCAGGTATGGGAGCTGACCTTTTTGAATCTTATGTTGGTTCACTTGTATCAGCACTGACTCTTGGAGCAGCAGCAGGAGCTGTATCCGGAGTTCTTTATCCGCTTGCGATCGCAGGATGTGGTCTGATCGCTTCTATCATCGGAACCTTCTTTGTAAAAGGTGATGAGAATTCGAATCCACAGAAAGCTCTCACAAAGGGAAGCTATGCAGCTTCTATCGTAGTTATTGTTGTAGCACTTGTACTGAGTAATGTACTCTTCGGAAAGATGAGTGCGGCAATTGCCGTTATCGCAGGTCTGGTTGTTGGTGTGATCATCGGTAACATCACAGAGTACTACACATCAGCAGACTACAAACCGGTTCAGGGAATCGGAGAACAGTCAGAGACTGGTGCAGCTACTACAATCATCAGTGGTCTTGCGGTAGGAATGAAATCTACAGCAATCCCGCTTCTCCTGATCTGTGTAGGTATCTTTGTATCTTACTCAGTTGCAGGACTTTACGGAATCGCACTTGCAGCAGTAGGTATGCTTTCTACAACAGGTATCACAGTTGCCGTTGATGCATACGGACCGATCGCAGACAATGCAGGTGGTATCGCAGAAATGTCAGGATTGGATGAATCTGTTCGTGAAATCACAGATAAGCTTGACTCAGTAGGAAATACAACTGCAGCTATGGGTAAGGGATTCGCGATCGGATCAGCAGCCCTTACCGCACTTGCACTTTTCGTATCTTATGCACAGGCAGTTGGTCTTGAAGCGATCAACCTTCTTGACTACAGAGTAATCATCGGTATCTTTATCGGTGGTATGCTTACATTCCTCTTCTCCGCATTTACTATGGAGTCTGTATCAAAGGCTGCATACAAGATGATCGAAGAAGTAAGACGCCAGTTCCGTGAAAAACCGGGCATTATGAAAGGTGAAGAAAAACCGGATTATACATCATGTGTTGCAATCTCTACCACAGCAGCTCTTCACGAAATGCTGCTTCCGGGTGTGATGGCAGTCGTAGTACCGTTGATCGTTGGTATCGTTCTTGGTGTGGAATCCCTCGGTGGATTACTTTCCGGAGCACTTGTTACAGGTGTACTTATGGCAATCTTCATGTCCAACGCTGGTGGAGCATGGGATAATGCTAAGAAATACATCGAAACAGGACATCATGGCGGAAAAGGAAGCGAAGCTCATAAAGCAGCAGTTGTTGGTGATACAGTAGGTGATCCGTTCAAGGATACATCAGGACCGTCTATCAACATCCTGATCAAACTTATGACAATTGTTTCACTTGTATTTGCACCGTTATTCTTATCAATCGGTGGATTACTGTAAGAATTGAATAAAGTAAAAGAAATCCTTCATTTGCGGGAAACCGCAGATGAGGGTTTTTTTTGTAAAAGGCACGAATTATTTGATTTATAAATAAGACGAGCAAATTATAGTTAAATACGATAAGACAATCTATAGAAATAGGACTGGTTTGATGTTAGAATGAAAAAGTGATGTAAGATGACAAAGGAGAGAGAAAAATGATAGAAGAAAGTATGATTCGGGAAAAATTTATAAAAGGATATGATTGCTCTCAGGTCGTTCTGTCTTATTTCGCAGAGAGACTTGGGATTACGGAAGAGATGGCGAATAAAGTCTCGGCTTGTTTTGGAGGTGGAATGATGCATGGGGATACATGCGGTGCATTTACCGGAGCAATCATGGCTGTTGGATTAAAATATGGACACTGGGATGTGAATACTCTGCTTCGGCAAAAAGAAGAAATGATGAACAAATATGCAGAATTTAGAGCATTGTTTCTGGAAAAGTTCGCAACAAACAGTTGCAAAGAGTTATTAGGCTATGATGTATCGCTTCCAGAACAGCTTGAAGAAGCACTTTCGAGTGGCAGAATGCTGGATTTTTGTCCTAAAGTAGTGGAAAGTGTGATTGAAATATTGGAGGAAATATTATAGATGAAAGATGCACTTATTTTATTTACGAGGGTGCCGATACCAGGACAGACAAAGACCAGGCTGATGCCTTTTCTAACTGGGGAAGAGTGCGCGCGTCTACATGCCTGTTTTGTAAAGGATATATATGAAAAAGCAAAGCAGGTGGATGCGGATATTTTCGTGTTTTTTACACCAAAGGATGAAAAGAAGCTGCTACAGCAAGTTCTTGATAATGAGACAGTATGTCTTCCACAATTTGGTGATGATCTTGGTGAAAGGATGAAGAATGCGATTGGAATCGTACTGAGAATGGGGTATGAGAAAGTAATTCTGATCGGGACAGATATTCCGCAGATTCACCCGGAAACACTAAAAAATGCATTTGATAATCTTGGGGGAAAAGATATTGTGATTCATCCTACATTTGATGGAGGGTACTATCTGATCGGAATGAAAAAAGAATATGATTCTATATGGAAAATTGAACGATACGGAACGAATACAGTTATTTATGATACCTTACAGCACATGAGAAATGAAAAGCTCTCTACGGCGGTAGGTCAGATGTATTATGATGTGGATGATAAGGGAGATTTGTACCACCTGTATGAGGATATTGAAAAGGGAGCAATTTGTAACTGTCCAATTACGATTGATTATCTGGAACTGGGACTGAAAGGAAAGCTGGATAAAAATTATGAATAAGTGGGATTTGGATGCATGTATCCATTGTGGAAAATGTACCAGAAGTTGTCTGTTTCTGGAAAAATACGGAATTGATCTGCCGGTATTAAAAGAAAAACCGGAGCTGGCATATCATTGTTTCTTGTGTGGAACCTGCGGGTGTGTCTGTCCAAAAGGAATTGATGGAAAAGAGATTGCACTTGACAGTCGGAGAAAATTGGTTGAAGACGGAGGTGGGAAGCTTCTTGATAATTCATATGACGGACTGCTCTTAGAAAAGAATCCGTACAAATTTGCAAATTACCGCCATTCAAAAAAGAAAGCAGTTTTTTTTACGGGATGTAATTTTCCGTCTTTTTTTCCGAAAACGACAGATAAGTTGGTGGAAGAATTCGCAAAATATGATGTGGGAGTTGTATATGACTGTTGTGGGAAACCGATTGAAGAACTGGGACTTGTTTCAGAGGCAGCGGGGATCATTGAGCGAATCAACTGGAAATTAAAAGAGTCAGGAGTAGAACAGGTGATCATGGCATGTCCGAACTGCTATTATTTTTTAAAAGGACGACTGGATGCGGAGATTATCAGTGTTTACGAAAAAATGGCAGAGCTTAAAATTGGAAATATTTATCAAAAAGAAAGGATTCCAATGTATTATCCATGTCCGGACCGAAAAGACAGAAAGTTTGAATATGATATGAAGCCATTCCTTGTCGGAAAGGTAGAAGATGCATTCAGAGATGTACAGTGTTGCGGGCTTGGTGGATGCGCAGCTGGAAAAGAAGCGGATGTGGCACAGGCACTGACAGACCGTGTAAAAGCATCGAGGGAGCCGGAACTTTATACATATTGCGCTTCGTGCATCTGTAGTTTCAGAAGGAGAGGATATGAAGATGCAAAGCATTTGCTACCGCTTATTATGGGAATCGATGAAAAGGTACCTCTTGGGAAAACACCTATTTTGAATCGGGCAAAATGTAAATTTAAATAGGGGAGTCGTGGGAAAAGAATGACGATTAAAGAATTAGAGGAATTTCGGATGATTTGTCAAAGAGGAAGTCTTGCGAGGGCTTCAAAAGAGCTTTTTATGTCACCACAGGGACTCAGCCGTGTACTGAAAAATCTGGAAAATGAACTGGAATGTACGTTACTTGACAGGGTTGCCTCCGGGATAGAACTGACAGAGAGCGGACAGAGGCTGTATGATTATGCGAATACGGTTCTTAGCGAATATGACAAATTGAAAAAAGAAATTGATATGATACGTGCGAGTGAGGAAGGGACAGTAGAACTTCTGGTTGCCTATGATATCCTGCGTTACCTGACGCCAGACTGTATTCTGGAATTTCAGAAGAAATATCCGAATGTGACATTTTCTTATATGGAATATCCGGATCGGATCGTAGAGAAAATGCTGCTTGACAAAGAAGGGAATGTGGCATTGTCGATCGGACCATTTGCAGGAGATTGTTTTGATATGAAAAGTTTAAAAAAATGCAGTCTGGGGCTTCTGGTCTATGAAGAACATTCTCTGGCGAAAAAAAGAGAAGCAACTATTCTGGATCTGGAAGGCGAGCCTCTTTATCTTGAAAACAGCAGTTTTAAACTCAATGAGTTTATTCAGAGCAGATGCTGGAACCGGGGATTTGAACCGGATATTGTATTTGAGACAAATGGATTTGATCTCTGCTATAAAATGTGCCGGCTGAAGAGAGGGCTTTCTGTGACGATTGACTTTGTCCATGAAGATATGAATACAGAGGGGCTGGTCATGATTCCTTTCGCAGAAGATGATATGATCTGGGAAATCGGTCTTCTTACGCTGAAGGACAGAGCAATGGAATCATCGGTAGAAAAATTCTATAAGTATATAGAAAATTACAATAACTAAACGAAGTGTTGAGGGGTAACAACAAAGCAGGAATGAAAAACAGCGTGCTTTTTGTTAATAATTTGTTATAATGAAGGACGGAGAAAATGAAGGAGGAAAATTTTAATGAAAAAGAGAATTGCAGCGCTGCTTTTAAGTACTGTGATGGCGTTTTCCTTAACAGCATGTGGAAACAGCGCAAAGACAGAAAAAGCAGACAACAAAGAAACCAAGCAGACAACCGAAGCCGTAGAGGATATGAGCTTCGATGAAATGGTGGATGCAGCCAAGGGTACAACCGTTACATTTTACGGATGGGGCGGAGATGATAGCTTAAATGACTGGCTTGACAACTACTATGCACCGCGTCTGAAAGAAAAATATGACATCACACTGGAACGTGTACCGATGGATATTGATGCGATTTTAAGTCAGCTTTCTGGTGAAATTTCAACAGATAAAAAAGATGGCGATATCGATATGATCTGGATCAACGGAGAAAACTTCAAGACCTGTAAAGAAAACAACATGCTTTACGGACCGTTTGCAGAAGAACTTCCGAACTTCCAGTCTTATATTGATACAGATGATGAAGAGACAAATGCAGACTTCTGCTTTCCGATTGAGGGATATGAAGCTCCATACGGAAAAGCACAGCTTGTTATGACCGCAGATACAGCAGTAACCCCGGATCTTCCGACAAACACAGATGAGTTCATGGAGTTCTGCAAAGCGAACAAAGGAAAAGTAACTTATCCTGCATTACCTGACTTTACAGGAAGTGCATTTGTTCGTAATGTGATTTACGATATCTGCGGATATGAACAGTTCATGGATATGGAAGCTGATAAAGAGACTGTAAAAGCAGCAATTGAGCCAGCTCTTGAATATCTGCGTGAACTGAATCCATACCTGTGGAATGAAGGAAAGACTTTCCCGAAGGATTCTACGGCACTGACCAATATGTACTCTGATGGAGAAGTTGTGATGGATATCTCTTATGGTGCATACTCAACAGCTACCAACATTGAAAATGGTACTTACACAGAGACATCTCAGTCTTTTCAGTTCGATAAAGGAACAATTGGAAATACAAACTACATTGCAATTGCAGCAAACTCAGGAAATGTAGCAGGAGCACAGGTAGCAATCAATGAGATGCTTGATCCGGAAGTACAGGCAGACCGTTTCACAGAGATCCGTACCATTCCGGTTGTAGATTACAACAAATTAAACGATACACAGAAAGAAGCATTTGATAAGGTTGAGATTGGTAAGGGTGTAATCCCTCAGGATGAACTTTTATCAAAACGTCTTCCGGAAATGCCTTCCGCACTTGTACCGATCATCGAAGAGATCTGGGCAGAGGAAGTAGTAGGAAAATAAAATGAAGAAAAAAATGACACCTTATATACTGTTGGTGCCGCAACTTATATTGGGCGTAGTTTTTATTATTGGTCTGGGAACTGGAATCATCCAAAGTTTAGGGGTGATTCCAGCTTTTGGATTAACGGAACCGACGCTGAAATATTATAAGGAGGTACTGACCAGACCGGATCTTTTGCAGTCATTAAAATATAGTCTGTACATTGCATTTATGTCGGCTTTTCTTGCCACAGTAACAGGAACATTTCTGTGTGCAGTTCTGGTGAGTGCCGGAAAAGTGCGCGGAATCATTATGCGGATCGTTCAGATTCCAATCATTGTTCCCCATGTTGTTGTGGCACTCTTTATTGTAAATATTCTTTCGCAAAATGGAATCCTTGCGAGAATCCTTGCAAATGCAGGATTGATTACGGATCAGCAGCAGTTTCCGATGCTGCTCTATGACAGATATGGACTTGGTGTAATTCTTGCCTATCTGTGGAAGGAAATTCCATTCATAATCTATTTTGTGATTGCTCTGATGGCGAATATCAATGGCAGTCTTGGAGAAGCAGCGACCAATCTTGGAGCGAATAAACTTCAGGCCTTCATGAAAGTAACGCTTCCTTTATGTATGAATACAGTGCTCAGTGGTTTTCTGATCATCTTTGTATTTGCACTTGGAGCATATGAGCTGCCGTTCATACTTGGAGCAACGATACCAAAGGCGCTGCCGGTTCTGGCTTATCTGGAATATACCAAACCTGATCTTCGGGCGCGACCGTATGCGATGGCGATCAATGGAATCCTGATCGTGATCTCTCTGATTGCAGCAGTTTTATATTACATATTACTTCGCCGGAGCACGAAGAAGCTGGCAGGTTAGGAGGAACAGGAAGATGAAAAGAAAAAAGAACATCTGGGAAGGCCTGATCATAGGCATTTTTATTTTCCTGGTGATTGTACCAATTCTTACGATCCTTGTCTGGGTAGGGACAGAGAGATGGGCATGGCCGTCACTTATCCCGCAGAAATTTTCGATGAGAGCGGTGAATGGAATACTGAGAAACAGGCAGCAGCTTGTGCGACTTTGTATGTCCAGTCTTTTCATATCGGCTTCGGTCGCGTTCCTGTCGGTTGTGATCGGAACAATGACGGCGAGGGCGCTGGAATGCTATGACTTTTTTGGAAAGCGGCTGTTTTCATTTATGTCGATGCTTCCGTTTCTTGTTCCGGGAACCGTGTTTGCGATGGGGGTTCAGATTACCTTTATCAAATGTGGATTAAGCGGAACCGTTCAGGGAGTCATTATTGTCCATCTGATCTGTTCTCTTCCGTATGCAGTGACGCTGATGCAGGATGGAACAAGAGCAATGGGGGTAAAGCTGGAGGAGCAGGCAAGAGTTCTGGGGGCTGGTGCGCTTCAGGCGTTTTTTAAAGTGACACTTCCGAATCTGTTTCCGGTCATGCTTTCTGCGTTTTCGATGGCATTTGTTGTTTCGTTCAGTCAGTATTTCCTGACGTTGATGATCGGCGGGGGAAATGTCAAAACATTTGCGATCGTCATGGTTCCATATCTCGGAAGCGGAGAACGTAATTTTGCCAGCATTTACAGTGTGATATTCCTGGTGATCATGCTTCTGGTGTTTGGAATACTGGAATGGATCGTGGGACGTTTTACAAAGGCACAGGAAGTAGAATATTATTAGGCAGGAGGAGCACATGAGTCTTACAATTAAAGAACTTTGTGTAGATTTACAAAAGACAAGAATACTGAAGAATATAAATCTGGAGATTAGAACGGGAGAATTTGTTTCGCTTCTTGGCGCTTCAGGCTGCGGAAAGACAACACTGTTAAAAAGCATTGCAGGTCTTCTTGAAACGCAGGAAGGGGATATCCGGATCGATGACACATCGATTACAAATCTTGCACCGGAAAAAAGAGGAACCGTGATTGTTTTTCAGGATCTCAGACTGTTTCCGCATATGACGGTAGAACAGAATATCAGCTTTTCGATGGATCTGAAAAAAATCCCGAAAAAAGATAAGCAGGCGCAGGTAGGAGAACTGTTAAAAGCTGTCCAGCTGGAAGGATTTGAGAAGCGTAAGATCCGGGAAATGTCCGGTGGACAGCGTCAGAGGGTCGCGCTGGCAAGAGCGCTTGCGGCAGATCCGAAAATTCTTCTTCTTGATGAACCATTTTCAAGCCTGGATGAGAATCTGCGGTGCGAGATGGCAGATCTGGTAAGAAAGCTGCATCATGAGATGGGGCTTACGGTCGTTATGGTCACGCATGATAAAGAAGAAGCGATGAAGGTGTCTGACCGGATCGCTCTGATGAAAGCAGGAGAAGTGCTTCAGTATGATAAGCCGGAGAGGATGTTCTACCACCCAGAGTCCAGAGTGGTGGCAGATTATATGGGACAGACAAATTATATTTTTGGGAAAGTGGAGAATGGCAGATTCGTAAGCCGGGCAGTTTCATTTGAGACGCAGAAAGCGGAAGGAGAGTATGAACTGATGGTCAGACCATCGGCGATCACGCTGACCGTAGATGAGACGGAAAGAATGTATCAGATTGAAGAAGTTATGTTTGAGGGGGAAACAGCAGAAATCCTGTTGAAGTATGCAGATGGAAAGCTGACAGTATGGATGCTTCACCGTGACTGGATGAAACTGGGGGTAAAAACAGGAGAACTGGTTGGCATCAAAATTGATGAAAGACAGGGGATTTTGTTTCAGAAGTGATAAAAGGAGAATGGTATGCGAAAAATAATTCATGATTGTGACTGTACGTTTGGAATTAACGGGTGTGATGTAGATGATGGACTGGCACTGCTGTATCTTCTGGGGGATCCGGAAGCAGAGGTCCTGGGAGTGACGACAACTTATGGGAACAATACGCTGGAGAAGGTTTACGAAAATACAAAGAAGTTTGTAAAGAAAATCGGGCATGACGAGTTGCGCGTTTACAAAGGTGGAGCAACACCTGGAGAAACCGAAAGTGAAGCGGCACATTATCTTGCCGAGATGGCAGAAAAATATGCCGGGGAGCTGGAAATTCTGGTGACGGGTTCCGTGACAAATCTTTATGGAGCCTGGAAACACAATCCTGAGTTTTTTCATCAGGTGAAGAGTATCGTATTGATGGGAGGAACAACAGAACCGCTGATCTTTGCAAAGCGGGAAATGGATGAACTTAATTTCTCCTGTGATCCGCTGGCAACTTATGCGACACTTACCAGTGGAACGGATGTTGCGGTTATTACGGGTAATAATTGCCTGAAGGTACTTTTTACAAGAGAAGAGTATGAAAGAGAACTTTCGGATCTGAGTAAGGGAGTTGTAAGGCTGATCAAGAATGAGACGGATTACTGGTTTGACAATAACTGGGATGAATATGGAATTCCCGGATATTATAACTGGGATGCGATCGCTGCGGCTTACATGATGCATCCGGAACTTTTTGAGACACAGATAGTGGACATGCAGCTGTCAACAGAAAAGCTTACAAAGGGAAGAATGATTCTGGCAGAGGATGAAGCGAAAAAGAACTGCACCCTCAAGATCCCGGTGATCAGAGATGCGGACGAGTTCCGGAGAAATCTGTATGATACCTGGATGAACGTAAAAATTGAAACCGTGAAGTAGAGATGAAAATATCAATTATTATACCAACATACAATGAAGAATCGACAATTGAAAGGCTGATGGAGACACTGGAGCCGCTGAATGAAAGATGTGAGATTCTGTTTGTAGACGGGGGAAGCACGGATGGAACACTGGCACTTTTGAAGGACCGGTATCCGGTGATTCAGTCCCCGAAAGGAAGGGCAAAGCAGATGAACATGGGAGCGGAAGAAAGCAGTGGAGATGTACTTTTTTTCCTGCACTGCGACAGTGAAGTTCCACCTACAGCATTAGAAGAGATTGAGACTGTAATGAAAAAATACCGGGCAGGGTGTTTTGGAATTGCATTTCATTCATATAACTTTTTTATGTTCACCTGCAGGGTGATCTCCAATCACAGGATTAAAGACAGAAAAGTAATGTTTGGAGACCAGGGGATTTTCATTGACCGGAAGTTGTTTTTTGAAGTGGGAAAATTTCCAGAGATGCCGATTCTGGAGGATTATCAGTTTTCATTGATCCTCAAAGAAAAAGGGATTCCGCTTGGGATGACAAGACACAGGATTTATACTTCAGACAGAAGATTTGGCGGAAATACAATCGAAAAGCTGAAAGTAATGTGGCTTATGAACCGGCTGAGAGCCATGTACCGGGATGGTGTTCCGGCAGAAGAGATTGCAAAATTATATAAGGATGTCCGTTAGGGAGTCTGCTTTATGCAGACTCCTTTACTTATTCGGAAAATCGATAAAAGAAATAGAGAAAATCAATGATAAGTGTAAGCGATTTGATTGAATAAAGACTGAAAAAATAATATAATTATAATTTAAAGGGGAAGAAAATATGTCAGTTTATATTCAAAATTTTGTCAAATTTAAGCCGTTTTTAAAAGAACTGGTTTCAAGAGATGTGAAGGTGAAATACCGGCGTTCCATACTGGGGGTTTTATGGACACTGCTGAATCCACTTCTTATGATGACGGTTTTATCCATCGTTTTCTCAAATCTGTTTAAATTTGATATAGAGAATTTTCCGTTGTATTTGTTATGTGGGCAGGTTATTTTTAACTTTTTCAATGACGCTACGACAAATGCAATGTCAGCAATTATCGGGAGTGCATCTCTGATAAAGAAGGTGTATGTACCGAAATATGTATTCGTGATGTCAAGGGTGTGTTCCAGTCTGATCAATCTGATGTCATCCTGTGCAGCGTTATTTCTGATTATGATCGGTATGCGTGCGGAGCTTCACTGGACAATGCTTCTTTCAGTTGTGCCACTTTTTTTGCTGGTGGTTCTGGCTCTGGGGATTGGACTGATTCTGGCGACGATTGCGGTGAAATACAGGGATGTTCTGCACTTGTATTCGGTGCTGATGGCAGTGCTGATGTATCTGACACCGGTTATCTATCCAATGTCGATTCTGCCGGAATGGTTATACCATCTGGTAATGATAAACCCCCTGACCAGTATTCTGATCATGTTCCGGAATGTTGTGATCTATGGCAGACTTCCAGATCTGGTGATGCTTCTGGTGACAGCAGCAGAAGCTGTACTGTGTCTTGGAGTGGGATGCTGGTTTTTTTATAAGCATCAGGATGGTTTTATCTTTGATTTGTAGGAGTAAGGATGGAGAAAAAAGTAATTGTAAAAGTAGAAGATGTTTCCATCAAATTCAGTCTGGCATCAGAGAAATTTGATGGATTTAAAGAATATTTTATACAGAGAGTAAAGAAAAAGATTACCTATCAGGATTTCTGGGCACTGCAGGATGTGTCGTTTGAAGTCTATAAAGGAGAAACACTGGGACTGATCGGTGTAAACGGAAGGGCAAAAAGGTCGATCAGAATACGGAAGTGGAAAAAGTACGATGTTGAAAATCATTGCCGGTGTCATGAAACCAACCTGTGGCAGCGTTAAGACTTCCGGTGTGATCGCGCCGCTGATCGAACTGGGAGCAGGGTTTGATTTTGACTTGACTGCGAAGGAGAACGTATTTCTGAACGGGACGCTGCTTGGATATACCAGGGAATATCTGGAGGAGCACTATGAAGAGATTGTAGAGTTTTCAGAACTGGACCAGTTTATGGATGTACCGGTGAAAAATTTTTCATCGGGAATGTTTTCGCGTCTCGCGTTTGCGGTAGCAACAATCGGACAGCCGGATATTCTGATCGTGGATGAAGTATTATCGGTAGGCGATTTCCATTTTCAGCAGAAATGTGAAGCAAGAATTAACCGGATGAAGGAGAATGGAGCTACGATTTTGTTTGTTTCGCATAATATGGAGCAGGTGAGAAATCTGTGCAGCCGGATTGTATGGCTGGAACATGGAAGAGTTCGCAGTATCGGGGATGCAGATGAGTTGTGCAGAGAATATCAGGAAGCAGAATAAGAGGGAAAAATGAGAAAAGTAGAAAAGTTGGCAGCAGTTATTGTGCTGATTCTGCTTGCATTTGTTTATGGACATGTTCATAAGACGCATGCGATTTATGACCGGATGATAGAAAATGACCAGTATGTCATGATGGATGTGTCGCAGGATCAGATATCGCAGGAATTTGTCTGTGAGGAGGAGACACTGGATGGAATCCAGGTGAAATGCCAGAATTTGCAGGAAGATCCAGAAACAGAGATCCGAATTTATCTTCAGGATTGTGAAAATGGAGAAACGGTTGCGGAATCTGTGAAGAAGGTGGGAGATATAAAAACGGGCAAATTCAATGAATTTTCGTTTGATACGGTAACCAGATGCAGGGGGAAGGCGTATAAAGTAGTATTTGAAAAAGATTCTATTGCACTTTATACGGAAAAGACATCAGAGGAAGGAACAAATTTGAAAATAAATAGTGAAGAAAGTGAAGGAACTTTAATTTTAAAGACGGTTACATATCGGTTTGATATAGAAACATTTTACGTATTTCTGCTGTTAGTATTGTATATCTGTGTTTTCTTTCAGTTTTTGAACTGGTTATTTTCCAGATAGTGTGGAAGTGAGAGGATTTGAAAAATGGAAAATGCTTTTTATATCGCAACATGTCGGTTTCATGTAAAAGAAAAAGACAGATTACTTATTACGGGATATTTTCTGGATAACAGACCAGATGGAAACCGGATTGAAATCCGGCTGGATGGAAAGAAACTATTTTATACAACGGATGGAATCCGTATTCATCCGTTGAAGTTCCGTAAGATAAGAAAAAGACTTATAACCAAACAGTTTTTTCTTTGGATACATCTTCCGAAAGACTGGAGAGAAGCGTCCAGACTGGAAGTATTGCAGTCGTATCGTGGAAAAGAAGAATTGATGAAGACCTTTGCAGTCAGTGAATTGAAGAACCTGGAGAAATGGCTGGCAAACAGCATAGATAAGGTGAATACTGAAGAAAAAGGATTTTCAGTCGAGGGATGGTATTATAGCAGGAAAAATGCATCGATTCGGTTTCTGGATGAGAATCAGAATGAACTGGAGATGAAAGAAGAAAAAATCCGGCGTCTGGATGTGCTGCGAGAGTATCCGGAATGTAAAAAGGAAGAGATTGCCGGGTTTAAGGCATTTTGTGAGGAAGGTATTCCGCGAAAACTGGAAGTATGCTTTGAAGAAGAAGAGAAAAATGCGGAAGAGATCATGAATCTCAAAAGAAAACTGCGACGTCAGAAAATGCTGGATGATTTTCGCAAAGTCAGAATCTATTATCGTCAGTTTGGAATCCGTGCAGCGTTTATCAGGGCGGGTGACAAATTGAGTGGGAAAAACGGTACAGAGTATGAAGAATGGCTGCGAAGACATGAGCCGTCCAGGATCAGACTGTACCGGCAGAAGAGAAAGCAATTTACCCGGATGCCGAAGATTTCGATTGTTGTTCCTCTTTACCGGACACCGGAAAGATATCTGCGGGAAATGCTGGATTCTGTAAGAGGACAGTCCTATCAGAACTGGGAGCTCTGTCTTTCAGATGGAAGCGGGGAAGATTCGTCGATTGCAGGGATTCTGGAAGAATACACAAAGAAGGATAGCCGAATCCGGGTGAAGGACAATAAAAAACAACTGCATATTTCGGATAATACAAATGTGGCACTGGATATGGCAACGGGAGATTATATCGCTTTTATGGATCATGATGATCTGCTGACACCGGACGCATTGTATGAGTGTGTGGCAGAATTGAATGAATATCCGGATACAGAGCTTATTTATACGGATGAAGATAAGATTACGATGGATGGAGAAGAGTATTTCTTCCCTCATTTCAAATCGGATTTTAATCCAGATATGCTTTGTACAACAAATTATTTCTGTCATCTGGTGGTTGTTAAAAAGGAATTATATCAGGCGGCAGGAAAGTTGAACGGCGAATACGATGGTGCACAGGACTATGATTTTGTACTCCGGTGTGTTGAGAAGACCGATAAGATCCGGCATATACCGAAAATCCTATATCACTGGCGAGCATGCGAAGGATCTACAGCAGGCAGTGCAGACAATAAATCCTATATTGTGGATGCAGGTGCAAAAGCGGTAAGAGCGCATTACAGAAGAATGGGAATTGAAGCAGAAGTCATTCCAACGAAGTATCCGGGAATGTACCGGACGAAATATCCGGTAAAACAAACACCTAAGATATCGGTTATTATTCCGAACAAAGATCACACAGATGATCTGATCAAATGCCTGCGATCGATCCGGGAAAAAAATACCTATGAGAATATAGAAATTCTTGTTATAGAAAATAACAGCCAGAAAAAGAAAACGTTTAAAGATTATAGAAGGATCATGCATGAGTATCCAAAAGTTAAGGTTCTGTACTGGAAAGGAGAAGGATTCAATTATCCGGAGATCAATCAGTATGGAATTGATCATGCGACCGGCGAATATCTGCTGTTTCTGAACAACGATACAGAAATGATCGGCAATGACTGTATTAAAGAAATGTTGAGCTATTGTATGCGGGAAGATGTAGGTGCTGTCGGGGCGAGAATGTATTATGAAGATGGAACGCTTCAGCATGGAGGAGTGATCATCGGGCTTGGAGGAGTGGCAGGACATGCATTTCTTGGAATGGACGGAGATTCGCCGGGATATTTTGCGAGGGCGCAGGTGATCCATGATCTGAGTGCAGTGACAGCAGCCTGTATGATGATAAAAAAACAGGTGTATGAAGAAGTCGGAGGATTTGATCCGAAGTTTGCGGTGGCATTTAATGACGTAGATCTGTGTCTGAAAATACGGAAAGCAGGATATCTGATCGTATATGATCCATATGCGGAACTGATTCATTATGAGTCCAAGTCAAGAGGATATGAAGACACAGAGGAGAAAATTGAACGTTTTAACAGAGAAATTAAATTGTTTCAGACTAGGTGGAAAAAGATTCTGGAAAATGGAGATCCGTATTACAGTCCGAATCTGACACTGGATCATAATGACTTTGGACTGAATCATCTGGCAAAAGTGGAGAGGAGATAGGAGATGTTCAATAAAATGTCTCTGTATCGGGTAAAAAAAGGATTCGTATATCTGCGGTACTTTGGACCAAAAGAATTTCTGATACGATTAAAAGAAAGAATCCGTATTCAGAAGATTGATTATGAAAAATGGTATGAGAATCACAGACGAACAGAAGAGGAATTGAAAAGTCAAAGGCAGGAAGCATTTGCGTATGCACCCCTGATCAGTATTGTCGTGCCGGTATATCAGGCACCGGAAGAATTTTTGAGACAGATGATTCTGTCTGTATGCCGTCAGACGTATAAAAATTGGGAATTATGTATGACTGTTTCAGATGAAGAAAGACACAGAATGGAAGAAATTCTGGAAGAGGATGAGTTCAAAGAAAAAGCGATTCACCTGATCGGTATTTCAGAAAACAGAGGAATTTCTGAAAATACAAATGCAGCGATAAAGGAAGCTACCGGAACATATATCGGTTTTTTGGATCAAGATGATCTGCTTGCGCCGGATGCATTGTACGAGATGGTAAAGAAGTTGAATGAGTATCCGGAGGTCGGACTTCTTTATTCAGATGAAGATAAAGTGACGGCAGATCTGAAAAAACATTTTCAGCCGCATTTTAAACCAGATTTTAATCTGGATCTGTTGCGAGCCAATAACTATATTTGTCATTTTTGCGTGATAAGAAAAAGTCTAATTGAAGAAATAGGTGGATTAAGAAGTGATTTTGACGGAGCACAGGATTACGATCTCGTTTTCCGCTGTGTGGAAAAAACGATAATGGCGCATGTGCCGAGGATTCTTTATCATTGGAGGGTACATCAGGTTTCTACTGCGGACAATCCAATCAGTAAAACTTATGCATTTGAGGCTGGACAGCGTGCCATAGAAGCACATCTGCTAAGATGTGGTGAACATGCAGAAGTTTTACCGGAACTGGATAGAGGGTTTTATCGTGTCAGGTATAAGATGCAGGGGAATCCAAAGATTTCCATTCTGATTCCCAATAAAGATCATATAAAAGATTTGGAGAAATGTCTGCAATCGATTTCCAGATCGGATTATAAGAATTATGAGATCATAATTATCGAAAATAACAGCGAAAAAGCGGAAACATTTGCTTATTATAAAACAATAGAGTCAGACCGGATCCGGATTCTGAAGTGGGAGGGATCATTTAATTATTCGGCGATCAACAACTACGCAGTAAGCGAGACTGATGGAGAATATCTGGTACTTCTGAATAATGATACAGAAGTGATTGGAAAGGACTGGCTAGGAGAAATGCTTGCGAACTGCCAGAGAAAAGAAGTCGGGATTGTCGGAGCAAAGCTTTATTATCCAAATGGTCAGGTGCAGCATGCTGGAGTCATTGTTGGGATTCGGGGAATTGCTGGTAATATGTTCCGGGGACTTCCAAAAGGTTATTCCGGGTATCTGCACAAAGCAAGTACTCAGCAGGATTTGTCAGCGGTGACCGCAGCATGTATGATGGTAAAGCGTTCTGTATATGAAGAAGTGGGTGGATTTGAGGAGCAACTTGCAGTGGCGTTCAATGATATTGATTTCTGTCTGAAGGTACGCAGATGTGGATATCTTGTAGTGTATGATCCTTATGTGAAACTGTATCATTATGAATCCAGATCGAGAGGGGCAGAAGATAATGAGGAAAAGATCAGAAGATATCAGTGTGAGATTGATTATGTACGCCGGAACTGGTCTGAAATCATGGAAAAAGGAGATCCGATGTACAATCCTAATCTTACGCTGGTGAAGTGTGATTATTCTTTGCGTGAAAAAGAAGATGGATAGAGAAAAGATGGTGGTATTTTGATAAAGAACAATCAGCGGATGTTAAATAAAGCGCAGGTATGTATGGATGCGGGAATCATTGGTGCTGCATATTTTTTCTCATGGTATCTGAGATTTAAAAGTGGGTTTTTTGTGCAGGACGCAGGGGTTCTTCCGGCGAAAACGTATTTTTCAGCTTTGTTTTTAATAATCCCTGGATATCTGCTTTTGTATAGTATTTTTCAGCTTTATATGCCAAGGAGGGTAAAAAGTTACCGTAAGGAGCTGATGGATATCATCCGTGCCAATGGAATTGGATTTATGATCTTTATCCTGGTACTTTATTTTATAAAGCAGGAGCATTTTTCAAGACAGATGCTGTGTATTTTCTTTTTTATAAACATCTCGCTGGAATTTGCTTCGAGATATCTGATTCGCACAATTTTGTGGAAAATGCGAAAGCAGGGACTGAATCAGAAACATATCCTGATGATTGGAGAGAGTCAGATGGCAGAACAGTATATGGACAGGCTGAGAGAGAATCCAAAGTGGGGATATCAAGTGTTTGCCCATCTGAAAGATGAAGAGAAACTGGAAAGAATACTGGAGGGGAATGAACTGGATGAGGTTGTGATTGCGCTTCGTGCAGAGGATTATGGAAAACTGGAGCGGATTGTGGATGTCTGTGAGAAGGCAGGGGTACACACGAAAATGATTCCTGATTTTGGAAATGTGATTTCTACCAGGCCTTATATTGAGGATGTGCAGGGGATTCCGGTGATCCATGTCCGCAGAGTTCCACTGAATATCATGCGGAACAGGGCGGCAAAGAGGGCAGTTGATCTGATTGGGGCAACGGTTGCAATCATTCTTTTTTCACCGGTCATGCTGCTTACTGTGCTGGTGGTTGCCTTGACAGAGGAAGGGAGTGTGATCTACCGGCAGGAAAGAGTTGGACTGCATAACCAGGTATTTTATATGTACAAATTTCGGTCTATGATCATGCAGGATGAAGAAAAGGAAAAAGCAGAATGGTCTACCAGGAATGATCCGAGGATTACACCGGTTGGAAAGCTGATCCGCAGAACAAGTATAGATGAATTGCCGCAGCTTTTTAATGTGCTGAAAGGGGAGATGAGTCTGGTGGGACCAAGACCGGAAAGACCGCAGTTTGTGCAAAAGTTCCGGGATGAAATTCCACGTTATATGGTAAAACATCAGGTACGTCCGGGAATGACTGGATGGGCGCAGATCAATGGCTACAGGGGAAATACTTCCATTGAGAAGCGGATCGAATATGATCTTTACTATATTGAGAACTGGACAATGGTATTTGATATGAAAATATTGATTCTGACAATTTTTAAAGGATTTTTTGACGGAAGATGAAGATAGATGTGATCATACCGGTCTACAGACCGACAGAAAAACTGCATAAAGTATTGTATAGGCTCTGCAGACAGACGCACCTTCCGGAGCAAATCATTCTGTTACACACCAGGGATGGGATAAAGCTGGATGTTTCGGTTTGTAAAGACCGGGTTTCTGTTACAGAGATTCCGATTTTGGAAAAAGAATTTGATCATGGAAGAACCAGAGAGCAGGGAATCTGGATGTCAGATGCAGATATTGTGGTCATGATGACCCAGGATGCAGTTCCGGCAGATCCGTTTCTTTTGGAAAAGCTTTCAGAAGTATTAAATGAGCATCCGGATGCTGTGGCAGCTTATGCCAGACAGATACCGGATCAGAACTGTGGTCTGTTGGAAAAATATACGAGAGTTTTCAATTATCCCCCAAAAAGCCAGATTAAATCGCAGAAGGATTTGCCAAAACTGGGAATAAAAACTTATTTTTGCTCCAATGTGTGTGCTGCCTATCGGAGAGGAGTCTATCTGGAACTGGGAGGATTTCCGCATCCGGTCATCTTCAATGAAGATTTGGTCTTTGCAGCAGGAGCAATTCAAAATGGATGGAAGATTATTTATAAAGCAGATGCACGGGTGATTCATTCTCATGAGTATACTTACAGAGAGCTGATAAGGAGAAATTTTGACCAGGGTGTATCGCAGGCATGTCATCCAGAAATATTTGAAAAAGTAAAGTCAGAGAAAGAAGGCATACACCTGATTTGCACACTTGTGAAAAAGCTTTTAAAAGAAAGAAAATATTTGCAGATTATACAGCTGTTTGTGGAAAGCGGGTGCAAATATCTGGGCTACCAGATGGGAAAACATTACCGACAATTACCGGAAAGTTTCATCATGAAACTGACAATGAATCATAATTACTGGAGAGGAAGGAATGATGAGGATGCTTAAAAAAATTGCAGGATGGTCATGGAAGAAAAAGATAATAGTGATTATTTGCGTAGTGTTGACACTTGTTCTGGGGGCGGCAGGTGCCGTATTCGGATATGCTGCCAGTAAAGTGAACAAAATTCAGAAGATTGAAGTAAAAAAAGAAACGTTGAAAGAGTCTATTACAGAAGAGGTGGAGCATAAAAGCGGATATCTGAATGTGGCAGTATTCGGGCTGGATTCTAGGGATGGGTCACTAGATAAAGGAAATCGAAGTGATACGATCATGATCGTAAGTTTGAATCAGGAAACTTATGAAGTGAAAATGGTATCGGTGTACCGTGATACTTTTATGCGACTGAAAGATGGAAGTTATAATAAGGCGAATGCAGCCTATTCTTATTTCGGACCGGATGGGGGTGTTGCTCTTTTGAATGAGAACATGGATATGAACATTGAAAAGTATGTATCTGTGAACTTTAATGCCTTAGTCGATGTAATTGATGCGGTGGGAGGAATGGATCTGGAGCTGACTGATGCAGAAGTAGTCCACATGAATAATTATTGTGTGGAGACTTCTGAAGTAACCGGAAAAAGTTATAAGAAGATTGAGCCGGAAGTCGGAGGTAGCTATCATCTGAATGGAGTACAGGCGGTTTCTTATGCGAGAATCCGTTATACAGATGGTGGAGACGCGCAGCGTACAGTGCGTCAGAGAATCGTCCTTTTGAATATCATGCAGAAGCTGCAGCAGATGGACCTGACGACGATCAATAAGATTGCTGACAGTGTTTTTCCACAGATTGCAACCAATTTTTCTTTTACTGAAATTCTGAATTATGCGAAAGATTTTCAAAAATATAGAGTAGGTGAAACACTTGGATTTCCAAATGTAAGATATTCCAAAATGCTTTCTGGAGTGGGAAGTACAGAAATTGCAGATACACTGGCATCCAATGTTGCCGAGGTACATCAGTTCCTGTTTGGAGATACAGATTATCAGGTATCCGGGACGGTAAAAGGAATTGATGATGAAATAAACGATGCGCTTTCCAGTGGAAAATATGAGGAAGCAGACGAAACTGAAAAAGAGGATGAAAAATTGGAAGATAAGACATCTGAGGAAACAAATCATACAGAAACAAATATAAAAGTAACGGAAGATGGAAATACAGGAACGGATTCCGGCAGTTCATCGGGAGACAGTGGTTCGGGTTCGCAGGCAGTGACAGAACCACAGCAGCCGGATACAGAGACACTACCGGATTATTATGAGGAAGATTACTATTACGGTGATGATTAGAGGAGGAAAAAGGAAATGAGAAAAAGAACAAAGTGGTTATGCAGTGTATTGCTTGTAGCAGCAATTGGTCTGACAGGATGTGGACAGAAACAGAAGACGGAAAGTACGGCAGAGAAATCCAATGAAAATCATTTTGTGGGAGAGTGGATTGTTGAGCCGGAGTATGCAATCAGCAAGGTTGGAGATGAAAATACGCTGTTTGTAGATGGAAGGGGAGAAAAAAAAGCAATTCTTGGAACTGTAAAAGGTGCAATTGCTACAGTATGGCAGGACTGGAGTATTACAGAAGGAAAACAGGGAGATGAGAAATGGGGGTGCATCCAGGAGCCGGAACAGCTGGAAGAGACTCTTGGCAATCTTGGAATTACAAAGGATAAAGAAATTATTCTGATCGGTGAGACCCTAGATGGATGGGGAGATGATGCGAGACTTCTCTGGGAACTCCGGGCAGCCGGATATGAAGATGTGAAGATGGTAGATGGCGGATGGAAGGCGTTGAAGGACAGTGGAATCAAGACACAGTTCCTCGCATCCAAACCGGAACCGGCAGAAGTAAAAATCGATGAAATTGATTATTCCCATGTGATGACAACCGAAGAATTACAGAAGAATTATGACGAGTACAAAATTGTGGATGTGCGTACCGATGAAGAATATGAAGGAGCAATCCTGTATGATGAAGCAAAGGGAGGACATCTTCCGGGAGCAATTCATATCCGGTACACGGATCTGTTCGATGATGCGGGATATCTGAAATCCAATGAAGAACTGACAAAAATGTTTGAGGATGCCGGACTGTCTAAAGATGATGAGATCGTCACTTATTGTACAGGAGGAATCCGTTCGGCATATACACAGCTGGTAATGGAAATGTGTGGATTTGAACATACATACAATTATGATCAGTCATTCTGGAGATGGGCTGTTGTTGGAGATGTAGAATAATGGTTAGCGTTTTGATGTGTACTTATAACCGGAGATTTTGTTTGAAACAGGCGATTGACAGCGTACTTTGTCAGACGTATCCGGATTTTGAATTTGTCATCGTAGATGACGGATCGACCGACGGAACAGAAGAACTGATTAAAAGCTATCAGGATCCACGGATCAGATATTTTAAACTGAATCGGAATTCGTTTTACTGTTATGCAGCAAATCAGGGGCTTGATCACTGCCAAGGAGACTATGTGGCATTTATGAACAGCGATGATGCATGGTTGCCGGACAAGCTGGAAAAGCAAGTGACGGTTATGGAAGAGGATCGGATGCTCGGGGCATGTTTTACGAGAGTATATCTAGTTGATGAAAGTGGCAATGATCTGTCAGAAGAATGCAGGGATATGGCAGAGCTTTTTGACAGGAAGTGTTCGACACAGAAAGAATATCTGCATACGCTTCTGCAATCTGGGAATTTTCTTTGTCATCCCTCAGCTCTGGTCAGAAAATCTGTATTGGATAAGATCGGATATTTCAATCTTTTGTATCGCCAGCTGGCAGATTATGATCTGTGGCTTCGGATTGTAAGTGAAGCAGAGATCACGGTTCTGGAAGAGAGACTGATCCGCTTTCAATGGGATATAAAAGGAAAGAAACAGATCAGTATGTCAACAAGAGAAAATTCAGTCCGCGCATTTAATGAATCTGTCATGATCCGGAAAAATTGTGTTGAATCGATGACGGATGAAAAATTTTGTCAGTTTTTCCGGGAAGATTTCCGGAATCCGGATTCTGTATCACATTTACAGCTGGAATTTGAAAAAGCATTCTGGTTGTTGAAATGTATAGAGGAAGTACCGGGACTGAAAGCAGCAGGGATGGAAATGCTGGGGCAGATTATGAGAGAAGAAAATGCAATGGAGACTTTAAGAGAGCATTTTCATCTGGATATTTTTGATCTGTATCAGTGGAATGGAGAACATATGTATAAGACGCCATGGCTGATAAGTGAAATTGAAGAAGGAAGCCAGCAACTGGCGTATTATAAAGATATTCTCAAACAGAAAGATGAGTATATCGGGCAGCAGAAAGAACAGCTTGAAAAACAAAATGCAGCGATTGAACAGCAGCAGGAATATATAGAAGGACAGCGAAGGCAGGCCGCGCATTATGAAGAACAGCTGGATGAACTTGGCAGACGGATGGAACAGAAAACAGGGCAGCTTAAGAAATATGAGGATAAGATCAGGGAGCAGGATGAAATGATCCAGACATATGCAAATTCAACCAGCTGGAAAATAACAGAACCGATGAGAAAAATCATGCGTCTGCTGAAAAAGTGATTTATAGAAAAGATGAATATACTTAATCCGGGATAAGGACAATCAATTAGTGAATAGATTGAAGATATGTTATAGTTAGAAGAAAGAAGATTAGACGAGGAGAAAAGATTATGAAAAGAACAGCATTATTTCTTGCAGGAATTCTTGCGATTTCATCACTTTCAGGATGTGGTGCAAAGAATTCGGCATCAGACAGCAGTGAACCATTTGAAGGAAAGTATGTAGTAACCGCCGATTATGTGAAAGAAAATCTGGACGATATCATCATAGTGGATGCAAGAGGTGAAGATGAGGCGAAAAAAGGTACTGTAAAAGGTGCAGTGGCAACGACATGGCAGTATCTGGCAACCTGTGAAGACGGGGAAGCGGGAGATGCAAACTGGGGATGTATCCTTGATACAAAGCGCCTGAGCGAAAGATTAGGAGAGCTTGGGCTGGCAAAAGATAAGGAAATCGTGCTTTTTTCAAATGCGGAGAAAGGCTGGGGAGAAGATGGCAGGATTGCATGGGAACTGATCGCGGCAGGCTATGAGGATGTGAAAATCGTAGATGGCGGGATCAAAGCACTGAAAGCAGCAGGAGTTGAGACTGTCAAAGGAGCAGCAGAGCCGAAACCGGTATCGGTAGAAATTGATTCGATTGATGAAACGCATGTGATCAATACGGATGAGCTGAAAGAGATTTATGACGACTGTAAAATTGTGGATACCCGTACAGATAAAGAATACAATGGAAAGACAATGTATGGGGAGGCAAATGGGGGACATCTTCCAGGGGCAATCCAGATCCGTTATACGGATTTATTTAACAGTGACAGTACATTAAAGAGTAATGAAGATCTGACCAAGATGTTTGAAGATGCAGGACTTTCAAAAGAGGATCATATTATTACTTACTGTACCGGAGGAATCCGTTCAGCTTATATGCAGCTTGTAATGGAAATGTGTGGCTTTGAAAATTCAGAGAACTATGACGAATCTTTCTACAGATGGTGTGTGGAAGGAGATCTGGAGAAATAAAAGAGAAGCAGATCAACGAGATCTGAACATCGTATGAATATGAATGGATTTGAAAAAGCGGGACGTTGGCAATTTAGTCAACGTCCCGCTTTTGTAACCTTTTTGGGAATAATTATTATTTTACAATTTTTTTCTTACCGAATGCAATGATTGCGCCAAGAGCAGCGAGCATTGCAACTGCGAGAGCAGCGATAGGAGCGGTATCTCCTGTCTTTGTTGTAGCAGCAGTAGTGGTTTTACCGTTATTCAGGTTTTTATTGTTATCTTTGCCATTGTTGTCTTTCTTTGTATCAGGATCAGCGACAGGATCTGTTACAAAATGCTTCTGGATCACTTCACTTTTTGCACCGTTTTCGATGGTGAATACGTTGGTGATTCCGGCTTCTTTGAGAAGCTGAGTTGCTTTTGCAGCACCTCTTGCACCACTGTTGCAAAGAACGTAAATTGTTTTTCCTTCAAAATCTGCTTTGTGAGCAGCTACATATTCTGTAAATGCTTTTGCGAGATCATCCGGAAGTTTGTTATCTTTGTCAAAAAGTGGAAGGGAAAGAGATCCCTTTAAGTATCCTTTTGTGTAAGAAGCTGTAGAACGTACATCAAGAATCAGGTAGTTCTTTGTATCTGCCATTTTATTGATTACATGAGTGTCAGAAACATAGATTGCAGCAGCTTTTACATCAGCATCTTTTGCACCACCAGTGATAGTATGCACTTTTGCAAGATCATATCCGGCAGATTTTAATAAAGCAGTAGCTGCTCTTGCACCACTTGCACCACTGTTGCAGAGAAGATAGAGTTCTTTTTTCTCAAGAGTGGCTTTGTTGTCTGTTACATATTTTGTGAAATCTTTGGAAAGCTGGTCATCTGTAGTTTTGGCAACTCCGTTTGCATTGAATACAGGTGTTGACATAGAGCCTTTTAAGTGTCCACTTCCATAGTTACCTGTCGCACGGACGTCAAGGATTACTACGTCGTCTTTTCCGACAGCAGCAACAGCTGTTTTTCCGTCTACGGCATTTCCGTCTGTTCCAGACATTGCGTACAGAAGTTCCAGACCTTTTGCACCGTTTTCAATGGTGTATACTTTACCATCTTCTTTGATGCTTGTGTTATAGCCAAGTTTGCTAAGAAGCAGAGTTGCTTTCTGCGCACCTCTTGCACCACTGTTGCAGATAATGTAGATTGGTTTGTCTTCTGTTATTTTTGAAGGAATTTCTTTTATGAAAGCTTTTTCAAGCGCTTCCGCTTCAGCAGTGTCAAGTTTGTTGTTATCATCAAACAGAGACTGAGAAATAGATCCCTTCAAAGTACCTGTCTTTGTCTGTGCTTTTGAAGAACGTACATCAATAATGTATGCACTTCCGTCTTTTGCAGCGGCAATAGCATCAGTTCCGCTTACGAATTTGTAGCCGTCTACAGTTACAAAAGCACTTTGTACTGTTTTATCGCCTGCACCACCGGTAATGGTGTAGATTGTATTCGGGTCAACACCGTTGTCTGCAAGTAATGCAGTGGCGGCTCTTGCACCTCTTTGGCCGCTGTTACAGAGGACGTATACTTTTTTGCCTGAGAAGGTAGAAAGATTAGCCTGCACATATTCAGCAAAGGTTTTTGCATATGGATCTTGGTTGGTTTCTGCTACAACCTGTTTTCCTTCTTCATTCAGATAGAAAACAGGAAGAGAAAGAGAGTTTTTCAAATGACCGTTTGCAAAGTTCTCTTTTGTACGTACATCTACGATAACCACGTCATTTGAATCAACAGCAGCTACAGCTTCAGCACCGGTTACAGCGTTGTTTGTTCCAAGGAATGCGTAACGAACTTCAAGACCTGTTGCTCCGCCTGTAATGGTATGAATACGACTGGTATCATATCCAGCACGTTGTAATAAAACAGCAGCAGCACGAGCCCCTCTTGCACCACTGTTGCAAAGAAGGTAAAGCTCTTTGTTCTGGAAATTTGCGTTATTAGTTACAGTTTTTGTGAAAGCTTTTGCAGTAGCATCTTCAGAAGTTTGGATGATACTGCCATCCTCATTAAATACAGGTGTTGAGAAAGAACCCTCTAAGTGAGAAATATCATAGTTTACAGAAGAACGAACGTCTAAAACAGCAACGGTATTTTTATCGGCTGAAATAGCATCTGGGCCGCTTACATTTGCACCAAAAGTATATGCTTTATATGCAGTTTCGAAATCTGTGATAGCATCAGATTCATCAGCTGGAACTGCTTCGTCTTCAGAAACTTCTTCCTGAGTAGTTTCTTCTGGATTCTCTTGATCTTCAGAAACAGTAGTCTGTGCATCGCTTTCTGTAACGGTATCAACACTTGAATCAGTTGCAAAAGCTGTCAGAGAGCCGTTCGCAAGTAATGCGAAAGACAGAAATACTGGTAATAATTTTCTTTTCATTTTTCCTCCTCTCTCTCAAAATTAGGTTACGATTACATTGTAACAGTTTTCACAAAAATTTCATAATTGTTTTAATCTATATATAAAAATGAAATAGATAAAATCTATAGGTATAATTGAGAGATTTTATTAAACTAACTGCTGTTTCGTGGTAGAATAAAAAGATAAAAATGAAAAACGGGGATATGAAAATGAAAGGAATTATTTTGGCAGGGGG
>ENA-ORUA01001038-ORUA01001038.1-human-gut-metagenome-genome-assembly--contig:-NODE-1038-length-27039-cov-3.452009_pt1 | contig 27039 bp, 24 predicted proteins | sample MGYA00242076_ERZ509201 | MGnify/ENA primary metagenome ERZ509201 (study PRJEB26280, sample SAMEA2338863) | human gut metagenome | biome: human gut; feature: human-associated habitat; material: faeces...
ATTAAACTCTTCAATTTATCCATTATGGTATTACTTTTTTTTGCAGCTTTATCTTTTTTTAGATCTGTCTCAACCATATTTTTATATTTTTTATAAACATATCCTTCGATATCTTTTTCTGTCATCACATCTAATAACATTACACTTCCTAATTTGGACAATAGTTTTGCGATATCTCCAAATCGAGTTGCATTTTCCTCATAATTTGGGTATTCTTCTATAATACGTTTTTCTGCTTTAAGTGTTCCTAACACAATCATTTTTTCACTTGAAAAAGAACGCCAAGTTAATTCTCTGAATCTCAATGGATTAGAGATTACAAATTTAGTCAATTCATATGGATCTTTCAATGTGTCATCGACTGATAATGCAACTCTAAAATAACAACGTGAAAGTACTCCGAAAAACAACCCTCTTCTTTTACCTTGTGAAAAAAGCCAATGGTCTTTAAATATTGACGATTCCTTTTTAACAGGCATGTATTTTAATGATACTTCGTATCCTTTATCAAACATCACCCAACACCAAAATCTTTCATCTGTTAATACGTGAAGAGGTAACTTGTTAAGTTTTTCATAAAGAATAATTGAATTGTAGATATCAGTTTCACGATCTTTTTCATTTGATGGAACTTTTAGTATAAAATCCTCTATTTCATATTTTTTTGTAACATATAAATCATCTCCAACAAATTCAGAAAGCCAGTCTGAAGAATTAGGATTTTCAATTAATTTATTTGTAACTTCATTTTTATTGGCTTTTAATGTAGCAAGTGCTACGTCGCTCATATACTTTATATGTATTTTACTCATCCTCATCATCATCTCCATTTCCAACTAACATGTTTTCAAAATCTTTCACGCCATTACATGATGCGTTATTCAAAACAAGCTGGGCGAGTTCTAATGAATTCATCTCATAAAAGTTTTCTAAAATAAGTTCTGTACCTTTTTTTCTTTTGTAACTTATTCTTACTGCATTAAACCATTTATGTTCATCACAAATAGAATCAATATCTTCCCATTCATAAGTATTTATTTCGCTTATACAGTTTGAAAGTACAGGTATAGCAATCATTGAAAAAGCGATATTATTGTATTCTTTTTTACGTTTAATGATGTCATAAGAATTAAAATATTCACGAGGTAATTCTATCGTTATATTTCTATCACCATTTTCATACTTCATAATACTTTCATTTGTTTCAAGAGGGATAACTGTAAATATGGATGAAACTTTGTCATCTTCGGTTGGATCAAGATCAATTTTAAATTTATAACCATCATCGGCTGCGAGAATGTCAAATTTATCAATATCGAAGGTATAATTTTTATAGTCATCAATAAAACCATCACTTTTGAATCCTGTGATATCTTCAGTTGCATAAATATAACAAGAAGTAACCACATTGCCATTTAGTTCATGAACAGAAACTGGTAAATCATATGGTGTTTGTGAAATATCAAATTTATTTCTATATACACTAGCGGAACATTCAACAATAAAAGCACCTTTTAATTTTTCTTCTTCTATTAATTCTTTTAAAGAATCATCTGTAATTGTATAATGTAAATTTTTAAAAATTACTTTACCATCTACCACATATGGGGACCCGTCTTCATTTGTATCAAATGAAACCATAAATGTAGAAGACTCTTTATAGTCTGATAAATTATCATTTTTATTAAGTACAGGATATGGGAAAACTCTATTACCTAATTGCATTTAAGATCACCTCACTTGCAAACATTTCATTAATATTAACCTTGTAGGATATTTTATAATTCTTACCTTTTTCAATTTTAATACCTACAATTTTTCCTTCTTTTACTTCACATGGAATGCCATTTATTGAAGCTGAAATTATTTCCACTGGGTATTTATCAGTAGCTTCTCCACATTGTTTTATTAATAATTCACAATCATTTTCATCATATAATGATTTAAAAATACAATCATAATTTCCAGAATTTTTATTTGTTACAACTGTTCTATATCTCATTCCACTCAATGGAACTTTTTCTAAAGCAGGGTTTTCCCCTTCTTTAAGAGGTGGATTAGGTTTAGGTTCTGGTTTAGGTTCTGGATTTGGATTGGAAGTAGGTTTTTTTGGCTTTTTCAATGGTCTACCTTCTCCTGTTCCGTCATCATTTTGTTCTCCTTTTCCAATACTATAACCCTCCCCTTTTTCTCCTGCTTTTTCTGTTTTTGGACTTTGAACTTTAATAGGTGTTACTGTTTTAATTTGAATTTTTTCTCCCGCTACAGAATCTTCAGAAGTACCTGGCATATCATCTTGCGACGGTAAAAATTCACCAGCACCTTCTAAATCACTTGTTTCATTTTCACTAGTTCTTAAAACATTGTTTATAAAATCTGTAACAGTTTTTTCTAGTTTTTTCTTAAGTTCACGAGTTTCTTTTTTTTCTTTTGGAAAATCATTAAGTCTTTTAATTTCCCAATCTGTATGCTGTGGATTTTCTATAGCTCTAAGTTTATTATTTAAGGGATTATCATGAATTACGCATAATGCTGAAAAAGGTAAAAATGCTCCGGGTCTAATATATGTAATTTTCATATAAGGATACCGAACCATTACACAATGTTTTGTAGCTTTTGATTCATTTTGTTGATCATATTGTTTAACATATACAGTTACTGTGCTAGTTTCATCAATAACTAGTTCTTCTGATATTATACTTTCATCTTTTTGAAGAAGTTCATATTGAGCACGTATTTGCTTTACTTCTGTTTTAGTTCTTTCTTTTTCAAATTCTTCGCTATAAATAATGTTTGCAATGGTAGATTTTTTCACAATGTGTTCTGCAACTTTAACTTCAAGATCGCCATTCATAATAGCTACCATAAAGCTCTCAAGAACTTTTGCAATGATATCTGTTTTCCATGCTTTATCCTCGTTAAAGCCAATAAGGTAAACATCTGTACCATATTGTTTTTCTTTGCGTTTAAAAGATTTATCTAAGTTTAATTCTTCCGAAACAGGAAAATTTTTCTTGTTTTTCCCGTAATAACCAATACCAAGAGTCATTAGGTCTTCATCTATTTCAGGCATAGGTACTGAGCGTAATTTACTGATTCCGATGAATCCCATTGAATCATCATAGGCTTTTGTTGAATAAAAAACAGTATTAGTGGTACTCACAACAAAAGAAGCAAATTTTCCAATTCCTTTAGAACCACCACTTGTTCCTATCTTATCGCTAACACCTGAACCTTTTGTTAAACTATAAAAGGGCTTTCCACTTTTATAATTATTTGCGCCAATAACACCAGTAGTGTTGAAATCGCTTATTCTAAGGCATTTTATAGTTTTACTATTAATACTTTTTTTTAATTCTGTTAGTGCTGCTCCTTCTTTAGGTGAATCTTTTTTGTATTCATAACACTTATTAATTTGTTCTGTTAATTCATTGATTCCTGGAATTTCTTCTCTTTTAATAGAAAATAGAGAAAATTCTACTTTAACAGGTTTTTCTCCATAAGAAGCATCAATTGAATTTTGACAAATCTCACGAGCCAAAGAAGCAATTGGATCTTTTTTAAAAATTTCCATATCACTAGTATCAAGACCTTTTTCATCTGTATAGTTATTATCAGGAAATCTCCATTTTTTTTCACTCATTATAAGTTTCCTCCTTATAGTCTAAATTTTTTCTTTTTGTGTTCTTCTTCAGAAAATCTTTTTCTTTGATTATCTAATTCTTCTTGTATTGCATTAAATATTGCATCTACCTGTTCTTGACTATACTCATAATATGATTTGTTAGATAAATTACCGAGTAATGACAATGCATCTAATAATTTATTTGTTCTAGCTTCAGCAATACGCTTAAAATTACCTTTCTTATCAACTTTACTGGTTCTACTTGTAGCCACGGTATATACCTCCATCTACTTTATTTATATCATTGGAATATATAAAAAACAAGTATTTTTGAAATATTTATAATATATTTTCGTAATATTCTTAAAATATTACGAAAAAAGTTTAATCTTTTCTTTTTTATTGCTGTATGATAAAATATAAAGCCGCGTAGTAGTATGATGGGAGGTGAATATATGTCAGATGTCACTGCAAAACCGATTTTAAAATGGGCTGGTGGAAAAAGACAGCTGATTTCTGAAATATCTTCTGCTTTCCCTGATGGGTTTGGTACAACAATTACAAAATATGTGGAACCGTTTGTAGGCGGTGGTGCTATTCTTTTTAATGTTTTATCGAAATACGATCTTGATGAAATATATATAAGTGATGTAAATGCTGAACTTATTAATATGTATATACAGATTAGGGACAATGTGAATGAACTTATAAAAATATTGATTGATTTTCAAAATAACTTTCTTGCGCTTACTAAAGAAGAACAAAAAAAATATTACTATAAAAGAAGAGAAGACTATAACCATCTTATTCAAACAGGACAAAGTAAAAATACTGTTTTAAGTGCTGCTTTATTTATTTTTCTTAATCGAACTTGTTTTAATGGATTATATAGAGCTAATAAAAAAGGATTTTTTAATGTTCCGTGCGGAAATTATGTTAATCCTTCTATTTGTAATGAAGCAAATATTCGAGCTGTTTCAGAGGCATTAAAGGATGTTAAAATAAAATGTGCTGACTATTCAGAATCTATAGATTATATAGATTCTAACACCTTAGTATATCTAGATCCACCTTATAGACCGCTTAAAGGCAGAGAAAGTTTTATATCATATACAGAACACAATTTTGATGATAGTTGTCAAAAAGAACTTGCTGGATTTATCGAGACTATTTCTTCTAAAGGAGCGTTTGTAATATTATCAAATTCCGATCCGAAATGTGTAGATTCTGAAGATAATTTTTTTGAAGAACTTTATGCAGATTATGATATTCAAAAAGTACACGCTAGAAGAATTATTAATAGTACGCCTGCAAAAAGAGGATGCATTACCGAACTTCTTATTAAGAATTATTAAAAGACTGTAGTTTATAACAAAATGCTATAGTCTTTTTTGTTACATTGATTTAATCATTATATTTTATGATACACATTAAAAGCTGTCTTACGACAGCTTAATCAAATGACATGTCTTTTAAATTGAATAATAATAGTTGATCATTCTTTTCTTCTAAGATATTTTCATCAAAACCATTTTTAGAAAATAAAGCATAATAGATTTTGTTATTTTTCTTTAATGGTTCTAGTTTTGCAAGAGTATCTAAATACTCTGAATAAGAAAATGGACTTTCTTTGAATTTACATTCACCTATTAAATAACATTTTTCTTTTTTAGATAAAGCAAGAATATCAATTTCTGTTTCTTTAATTTCAGTATTATTGTTTTTGCTTCTAACAGTTGTTTTTCCAAACCAGCGCCCTATTTTTTCATATCTAAAAGGAAGCTTATTTTTTAATTGTAATCTTGTAAGATATTGTTGGCATACTTTTTCATAAGTAATAGAAGCATATCTATCTAGATTATCAGCAATAACATACTGGTAAATACCATCTACATCACCATCTTCTAGACTAGAATAGTTAGTAAATATAAAGGTGTACCAAAATCTAAAGAATTGATCTGTTAATTGATAAATTCCACGATTATTATTTGCTATTTCTTTATTACCAGCATCGATAGAGAGTTCTCTTTCTACAATACCAAGTTCTATTAAATTTTTTAAGTAAACGCTGGTTTTTGAAGTGTTGTTAATAAGAGTTTGTGTTGATATTTCATTTATCTTTGTATTTCCTAAAGCAATGGCTTCTATAATAGAATTATATAAAGAAGTTTCTCTTAATTCTTGATGTAAAAGAAATTCTACTTCATTAAACAAAATACAACCTTTGTTAAAATATTGTATTTTATATTTTCTTCAATAGTTAAGTCACTATTGAATTGTTTTAAATAATGAGGTATTCCACCTAGTATAGAATAAATAATAATTTGTTGTTCTAAAGAATAATTTGGAAAGAATTTTCTAGCATCAAAGAAATTCATTTCTTTCATTTTATAAATATCAGTAGCACGACCATATAATGGATTTTTATTTGCAAGTAATTATTTTTCAATAAAACTCATAGCACTGCCACATAAAATGATCATTACATTTTCATTTTTTAGAGTAGTATCCCATAAATTTTGTAAAATAGAAGGAATAGATTTATTATTTTTACACATATAAGGAAATTCATCAATAATAATTAATTTTTTTTCTTTATAAGGTAACTCTATGATAGAGCTTAATACTTGCTTCCAATCATGAAAAGTACTTAAATATTGGCTTGCTTTAATATTTTCTTTTAATAATGACTGAGAAAAGTTTCTTAATTGAATATTATCAGGGCATTCTTGACATGAGTAAAAAATATGTTCTTTGTCTTTACAAAATTCATGTAATGTTTCTGTTTTACCAATGCGGTATCTCCCATATAAAAAAATAAGTTCTGCATTTTTTGAATGATAACGACTATTTAAAAAATTTAATTCTTGTTCTCTACCTATAAACATATATCTTCACCTTTTTTATAATTATAAGGTTATATATAATTGAAACAATGGACAAATAGTCCACAAATTTACCTAAGCAAGCATAGATAAAAAAACATTTTTTTAAATAGTGAATAAATTTTAAAACAGATAGATGATATAAGATTATTTTGGTAATAAAGTATGGTAATATAATGTTATCAATAAAAAAAGAAATACTTTTATTTTTATAATATTTTATCGAAAAGAGGGATATGAGTGAGTGTCTTACTTCAAGAAAAAACAAAACCTATATTGTCTGTTGATGAGCAAATAGATAAATTAAAAGAAAATGGTGTAACTTTTAAATATGTTTCAGAAGATAATGCCAAAGAATATTTAAGGAAAAATAACTATTATTTTAAGTTAACATCATATAGAAAGAATTTCTTAAAAAAAGAAGTCGATGGTAAAAAGGTGTACATTGATTTGGATTTTGCATATTTACAAGATTTAGCAATCATTGATATGGAATTGAGGTATTTGTTAGTAGATTTGTCTTTAGATATTGAACACTGGACAAAAATATATTTATTAAATTTAATTCAATTACATAATGAAGATGGTTATGAAATTGTAAATGATTTTTTGGATAGTTTAGATAAAAATCAGTATGATAGATTAGAAAATGAAGTATTAAGAAATCGAAATTCAATTTATTGTGAAGATTTAATAAATAGCTATCCTGATTTAAAAAAATACCCTATATGGGTTTTTATCGAAGTAATTTCTTTTGGTACACTAATATCATTTTATAAATTTTGTGGGGAAAGATACAATGATAAAATGATGTCAAAAGATCATTTTATATTAAAAATGTGTAAAAGTGTTAGAAATGCAGCGGCACATAGTAATTGTATAATAAATGATTTAAATGCAAAAACAACATCATTATCAACAAGTTATTTAGTTACAAAAGAATTGGCAAATATAGAGAAAATTTCGAAGGTTACTAGAATTAAGAAAATGAGTAATGGTAGAATACAACAAGTAATATCTTTGCTTTATATGCATAAAAAACTAATACCAAGCGAAGGTGTTAGAAAGAATGCTGTTATAAATTTGCAAAAATTTAGTGATAGAATAAAAAGAAACGGTCACTATTATGATAATAATGATTTGATTAGGACAACTTTTGAATTTTTGAATATTGTTATTGACAATTGGTATCCAGTTGACTAAAATGAAATTGCATAAAAAAATATATAAATATATTTTGTAAGGACCGTGTAGTAATACATGGTTCTATTTTTTTTACAATAAAAAGCCCTCTAGTTTATCACTAAAGGGCTGTTATTATTTTTTGATCATAATAAATTGATAAGGTTTTAAGGTTGTTGGGTTGTAATTGTTGTAGTTATCTAACAAGATATTTCCTTGAATATCAGGAATTGATTGTTCAGTGTTTGTAAAGTTACATAAACAAATAATTTCTTGTCCTTGATAAGTACGTTTATAACCAATAACATCATCTACAGTATTTACTTCTTCAAAATCACCATAAACAAGAATATCTTCTTGTTTTCTAATAGAAATCATTTTTTTATAGAAGCTATAGATTGAATTTGGATCGTTGAATTGATTTTCAACATTGATTTTATCTTGGCTTCCTGTCATTTTTAACCATGGTTCATGATTACTGAATCCAGCATATTCACTACTATCCCATTGCATTGGTGTTCTGGTATTATCTCTACTTCTAAGGTTAAGGAAATGCATCGCTTCTTCTTTAGTAAAGCCTTCTTCTAAAGCTCTTTGATATTGTCCATGACTTCCAATATCATCAAATTCATCAATGCTTTCTCTTTCAAAGTTTTCCATACCAATTTCTTCACCTTGATAGATAAATGGTGTTCCTCTTAAATTAAAGAACATACCAGCAAGCATTGTTTTAGAATAATAATTATGATTTTTCTTATCTAACACAAATTTATCGATTGCTCTAGGTTGATCATGATTTTCCAAGAAACTAGCAATCCATCCAAGTTTTTGTACTTCTCTTTGACTTGTAAATAAAAGCTCTTTAAATTGTTTAGTTGTCCAATCTTGTCTTTTAAACCATTCTTCATCTTCACTAATATCAAAATTACAATAATTAAAATCAAACATCATGGAAAAACATCCATCTTTACCAATAAAAATACCTAAATCCTTATATTGAACTCCAACAGCTTCAGCGACTGTCATACAATTATGTTTTTCAAATGTTTCTTTCTTCAATTCATCAAAAAAGACTTCAATTCCTGGTTGATTTCTAGAATAAGCAAAACAAGCACTTAAACCATCTTGTCCATCAACAGGACCATCTAAATATCTTTGATCCTTTTTAATAAAGTTAATTGCATCAACTCTAAATCCCGCAATTCCTTTATCTAACCACCAATTAATCATTTTATAAAGTTCTTGTCTTAAAGTTGGATTTTCCCAATTTAAATCAGGTTGTTTTTTAGAAAAAGCATGGAAATAATATTCATCTCTACCTTCTACCTTTTGCCATACTGAACCTCCAAAAACAGATCTCCAGTTATTTGGTTCTTTACCATCTTTAGAGGATTTAAAGATATAATAGTCATGATAAGGACTATTTGGATCTTTTAGTGCTTCTTGAAACCAGGCATGTTCATCTGAACTATGATTGATAACGAGATCCATAATAATCTTAATTCCTTTATTTTTAGCTTTTTCAATCAATTCTTCTAAATCAGCCATTGTTCCAAATTCAGGATTAATATCATAATAATCAGAAATATCATATCCATTATCATCCATAGGTGATTTATAAATAGGACATAACCATAACAAAGTCACTCCTAAATCCTTTAAATAATCAAGCTTTTCAATAATCCCTCTTAAATCACCAATTCCATCTCCATTAGAGTCCTTAAAACTTTTAGGATAAATTTGATAAGCTATCTCTTTCTTCCACCATTCATTACTCATTTTCTTTTCTCTCCTTTAAAATATATAATTTAGAATAATAATCTCCAATACCATCCTTATTCTCACCACAAGAACTATCACTTATAATAAGTCCCACATTCATCAATTCATCTCCATATAAATCTAAACCATTAACATGATACATCTTATCTTCATCTAAACCTAATAAAGGTAAACGACGATAACCTACATTAACTTCTTGTAAAGGTCGATAGTAACCAACAATTGCTTGTGTTTTATCATGAGAGACAACCATCCAAGCTGTTTCGTTTGATGTAAATGGACTTTTTAAACGATAAAATGTTCCAAATTGAAATAAAGAACGATATTGTTTCATAAAACTAATTTGTTTTTTAATAATTTCTTTTTCTTCAAAGGTTAATTGATTAACATCTAATTCATAACCAAAAGTACCAAAATAAGCTACATTAGCACGTGTTTCAAGTGGTGTATTTCTAAATGTTTGATGATTAGGAATTGCTGAAACATGTGATCCCATTGAAGAAAGTGGGTAAACAAGAGAAGTTCCATATTGAATCTTTAATCTTTCTATTGCATCGGTATCATCACTGGTCCAACATTGAGGGGCATAATAAAGCATTCCTGGATCAAAACGTGCTCCTCCACTTGCACAGGATTCAAAGAGTATATCAGGGTATTTAGTTGTTAGAACATCGTATAAATGATAAACACCTAGGATATATTCATGCATGACTCTTCCTTGTGATGAAACATCATGAGTGCTTGAATAGACTTCTGACATACAACGATTCATGTCCCATTTAATATATGAAATATAGGAATCATCAATCACATTCATCATTGCCTGGGCAATGTATTCAACAACTTCATGATTAGAAAAATCTAAAATATATTGATTTCTTCCATGACAACTCTTTCTATGAGGAGTTTTTAATATCCATTCAGGATGATTTCTATATAAGTTAGAATCTTCATTGACCATCTCTGGTTCAAACCATAATCCAAATTTTAAACCTAAATCATGAATTCTCTTTGATAGACCACGAATTCCATGAGGCAATTTATCTAAATTAGGGAACCAATCTCCTAATCCTTGATGATCATTATTTCTATTACCAAACCAACCATCATCTAACACAAATAACTCAATTCCTAATTCTTTTGCTGTATTAGCCATTGAAACAATCTTATCTTCATTAAAATCAAAATAAGTTCCTTCCCAATTATTCACTAAAATAGGTCTTACTTGATCTCGATACTTTCCTCTAGCAAGTCTTTTTTGATAAAGTTGATGATATGTTTGTGACATCTTATTCAGTCCTTGATTACTATAAACCATTACAACTTCAGGACTTTGAAAAGAATCTAAATGATCTAATAGATATTCAAAACAATGAGGATGAATTCCCATAGATACACGTGAGACATGATAATTATCGACTTCTACTTGGGCCAAAAAGTTACCACTATAAACCAAACTAAAACCTAAAACTTCACCACTTGTTTCTTTACAATTTTCTCTTTTTAAAGCAATAAAAGGATTAAATTGATGAGAAGAACAGCCTCTTAAAGAATAAATACTTTGAATACCTTCAGTAAGTTTTCTTGTTTTAATAGAACGTTCTCTTGCCCATGATCCTGTAAGTTCAATCATTTCATAATCTTGATCAGGTAAGTCTAAAGACATAGACATCATTTGATTAAGTCTTAATTTTTGTTTTCCTTCATTAATAATAAAAGCATTTCTGGTAATAACAGGTAAATCATGATAAATGGTATAACTTAACTGTAATTTTGTATCAATAACATCATCATATAGGGTAATGATCAATGTTTGTGCTTCATCTTCTTTTTCTACATAAGTTGCAGGTAAATGATCTAATTGAGGTTTACCTTGAATTATTTGATGATTTACATATTCAAAGTTTAAAATATGACTGCCATTTTCTTGGGTGATATCGATTGCTGGATGACGTAAATCACCAGAACCATAAACAGGATATTCTTGTTTAATATGTTCTAATGAAAAAGTGAGATCACCTTCATAGCTACAAGATGACATTGGTCGAGGACTTGTTTCAAAAAGATGATCAAAGTTATCTCGATCATGAATTCTTTTTCCATAATAGAGTTGACCTAATTGATTGTTTTTTAAGATTTTAAAGATATAACTGATTTGATCATTATATAAATGAAAAGTTTTACTTTCTTCATGAAATTGAATCATAAATTTCTCCTACTCACTAAATAAAATTTTTAAAACATCTTCTAATCCATCATCTACAATAGATTTACAAACAATATTTGCTTTTTCTTTTAAAACATTACAGGCATTTCCCATGGCAATAGAAGTTCCTACAAGATGCAACATTTCAATATCATTTTCTCCATCACCAAAAGCGTATGTGTCATCTTGATCTAAATGATAATAATCAAGAACTTTTTGAATACCTGTTGCTTTTGAAATTGTTGGTGAATAAAATTCAAAAGCATTATCACTTCCATGTTCATCAAAATTAATGACATAACCAAAATCATTTTTAATATAGTTTTCAATCTTTTCACGATCGTTATTTGTGACATTTGCTTCTATTTTAATCGCTCTTTTTAATACCTCATTACGATCAAACTTTGTTGTAAATAGATCTTTAAAATGTCCATTTTGAACAAAGAAGTTATAAAGTTCTTTATAAGAAGGATCAATGTATAAATGATTCGCTGTCGCAATCATATAATCACAATGAAGTTCTTCTAACATATTTGCTGTCTTTAAACATAACTCATAATCCATTCTATTTTCATAAATAGATTTTCCATCAATTTCTACATAACCACCATTATTTAAAACATAACCATCAAAAGTACCATCCCACCACTTTTGATCTAACATGGCTTTAGGACGTCCACTACAAATAAAGAGTTTATGTCCTTGTTCCTTTAATCTTTTTAGTTCTTTTTGTACACCTTGAGGAATTTCTTGAATACCACCATAAGACCATATTAATGTTCCATCAATATCAAAAAATAATACCTTTTGTTTCATAACATTTCTCCTTTCGTTAATTATATCACAAAGCAATAATCAATAGTTTTCAAGAAAAGAAAATAGATAAATACGTAAGAAAGTACGCAAGATAAAATGTACTAAAAAAGGAATCTTGCGATTCCTTTTGAATTAATCATCTAAAATAGAAGATCCATTTGTAGCAATCACTTCTTTATACCAATCGTATGATTTCTTTTTAGAACGTTTATAAGTTCCATTACCATAATCATCAACATCTACATAAATAAATCCATATCTCTTAGACATTTGATTAGTTGAATTAGATAATAAATCAATTGGTGCCCAAGTTGTATAACCCATTAATTCAACACCATCTTCTTCAATAGCTTTATACATTTGTCTAATATGTTCTCTTAAATAATCAATACGATAATCATCATTAATAGAACCATCAGCTTCTACAGTATCTTTCGCTCCTAAACCATTTTCAACAATAAATAATGGTTTTCTATAACGATCATATAAATCTACACAAGAAATTCTTAAACCGATAGGGTCAATTTGCCATCCCCAATCAGAACTAGGAATATGAGGGTTTTTAATAGCTGTAACAGTATTACCTGCACTCATTTCTAATCCTTTAGTATCCGCAGCAACACAACTTGATGAATAATAACTAAATGAAATAAAATCAACAGGATATTTTTTCATGATTTCTAGATCTTCATCAGTCATTTTAATATTGAATCCTTTATTTTTATACATTTGTAATAAATATTTAGGATATTCACCATGAACTTGTGTATCGCTATAACAATAGATTTGTCTCATTCTTTGTTGTTGTTCTAATACATCTTCTGGTTTACATGTATATGGATAATAAGTTAATTTTGTAAGCATACAACCTACTTTAGCGTCAGGAATGTTTTCATGTGTAATTTTTACCGCTAAAGCACTTGCCACAAATTGATGATGCATTGCTTGATATTCAACTTCTTCAAATTCTTCTGGTTTGAATCTTGATTCAATTAATCCACCGGTCATAAATGGATGTCTAATGATTGAATCAATTTCATTAAATGTAAGCCATAATTTAACTTTATCTTTATATCTTTTAGTAATAACATCAACATAACGTGTAAAGAATTCAATGGAACGACGATCATACCAACCATTATAATCCATACAAAATGCTAGTGGTGGTTCATAATGGGACATAGTAACTAATGGTTGCATCCCATATTTTAAACATTCATCAAAAACATCATCATAGAATTTTAAACCTTCTTCATTTGGTTCTAATTCATCCCCTCTAGGGAAAATACGAGACCAAGCAATAGACATTCTATAAACTTTAAATCCCATACCTGCAAGTAAAGCAATATCTTCTTTATAATGATGATAAAAATCAATCCCATGGCGTTTAGGATAATAAACTTCATCATCTGTACTTAAAGCTTTTTCAATCATTTCATCAGAAATATCACATAAACCATGTGTATTTAATAAATCTTTCATAGATTTAGGATCAGTGAATAATTGTACATCACTACAACTTACACCTTTTCCGCCTTCTTTCCAACCACCTTCATATTGGTTAGCGGCAGTAGCTCCACCCCATAAAAAACCTTCTGGAAATTGTTTCATATTATATTTCTCCTTATTTTTTATTATCAAATTCATTATATCGATATTATTGAATATTTGTTTGTTTTTTCATAATATAAAAACTAATTCTACTTATAAGAGGTGTTGTTTTCTATTTAAAATGATATGATTTGATTAAAGGAAGTGGTCATATGGATCTTATCAAAATAGGTAAATATATAGCTTTTAAAAGAAAAGAACAAGGCTTAACACAAAAACAGCTTGCTGAAAAGTTAAATATGTCTGATAAATCAGTCTCTAAATGGGAAAGAGGTATATGTTTACCGGATGTCTCTGTTTATCTAGAATTATGTAAAATACTAGATATAAGTATTAATGAGTTTCTGGCTGGCGAAGATATACCTAAAGAAACAATTGAACAAAAAGCAGAAGAAAATATTATTCAGATTACAAAAGATAATAAAAACAAACAAAAGTATCTAAAGAAAATTATAAGATTATTAATAGTTATGCTTGTTGTTTTCATATTTATTACAAGCATATTTATCTACAAAAAATTAACACAACCACAAAACTATATAGAACCTTATTTAGAAAAAAGCACAGAAATGCAAACGGCAAATATGCTTTCTAGTCGTCCAGGGAATATTTTGTTATTTCATTATAATTCAAAAAAGAATTATGATTCATTAACTATGTATTTAACCCAATATCAAAAAGGTAAAAAGATATCTGATAAAGAAATCTGTACATTTTATAATAATCCTTCAAAAGGAACAAATACCGGAAATATTGCTTTATTAGTTGATTATGAAGCTTCTACTTTGAAGATTATAGATGCTTTTGAAGATGGGTATTATGTAGCTGAAGGTATTTCATTTTTAGAAAACATTAGTAACTATGATGTTTGGGATTATGATAAAATTGAAGAAAAAACATCTATTAAATATAGTAAAAAACAAATGTTAGTGGCATTATCTTATGGAAAAAATCATGTCACATCTCTTCCTATAAAAGGGTTAGAAACAAACAAAAAGATAAAGAATGATTATACATGTATTCTTTCAATTAAGTTTAAGTAAAAACGTCATCACTTGGATGACGTTTTTTAAAAATCAAATTTATTCTTTTTCTTCATAACAATAAAGACAGTTATACAAATAAGAGCAGATAAAATAGAACCAAGAGCGGGTGTAAGTCCCATTGGTAGTAATGTTTCAGGGAAAAGTTTAGAAGTAATATAAGCTCCTGGAACTCTTATAAGGGCTATGGAAATTACATTATGAATAAAGGAAATAATGGAATAACCATATGCTGTAAAGAATCCACTAAAACAAAAATGAATAGAAGCAAAGACACAATCTAAAACATATCCTTTTAAATATTGACTACCATACATAATAACTGCAGCTTCACTTGTAAATAACGAAAGAATTTCCTTGGAAATAAATTGACAAGTAAGCGCAAAGAAAATTCCAAATCCTAAAGCAATAAAGCATCCATAGCGTAAAGTTTGTCTTGCTCTTTGATGTTGTTTTGTTCCAACACATTGTGCACAGATTGCCGAGATGGCAGATAACATACTTGATGGTACTAAGAATAAAAAGCTAATGATTTTTTCTACAACACCAACTGCGGCGGCAATATCAACGCCACGGCTATTAGCAATAATCGTAATAATGATAAATGAAATTTGAATCAAACCATCTTGCATAGAAATAGGAAAACCAATTTTAAAGATATCTTTAATAATCTTTTTATGTAATTTAAAATGGTGTCTATGGATGACAATCAATTTTCTTTTAATAATTGCAAATAAAGCAACAATTACACTAATAAGTTGTGAAATCACTGTCCCAAATGCTGCTCCAACGGCATGCATATTGAAATAACCAATGAAAATAAAATCTAACACGATATTAAAAAAACAAGCAACTGCCACAAAATACATAGGACTTTTAGAATCCCCTAATCCTCTAAAAATAGAACTAATAATATTGTAAGCAGTAATAAAAGGAATACCGATAAAACATATTTTTAAATAAATCGTTGTTTCTTGAATCGCTTCTACAGGTGTAGACATAATAGAAACAATCGGATCAATAAAGAATAATAAAATCAAAGTAACGATCAGAGATAAAATCATAAAGATAATGATTGTATTTCCTACAGTCATCCTTTTTTCTTCTTCTTTTCTTTCACCAACATAACGACCAATCATGACCGTTGAACCCATTGCAATTCCTACAAGCATAACAGTAATCATATGCATGACCTGACTTCCAATAGAAACCCCTGATAAAGAAGCAGCTCCATTGTATTGACCGACAATAAATAAATCAGCCATGCCATAGAATGTTTGTAAGAAATTAGCAAGTAAAAAAGGTAATGAGAAAGTAATAATATTTTTTAAGGCACTGCCTTTTGTTAAATCTTTTTGCATAACATCAACTCCTTGCTTTGTATTATATAGGATAAATGTTAAAAGATAAAACGAAAAAAAATGCTTAATCTAGCACTTTTTTTCATGGATATGTTGCAATAATAGATTTAAGTTCTCTGATTTATTTTGTTTTAAATAAACAAGATTTATTTTTTCAAGATCAGCAAAGTATTTACTAATATCCTCTAAATAGAACTGATCTCTGTTTTCTACTTCTTTTGTAGGAAGGATTGAAAAACCTCTTGATAGATTAAGTAAAAGAAGTTGTTTAGGGAATTCTTTAACGTATTCTACTTTATTAAAAGTTGTATGATAAATTTTATAAAGTTCATCTTTACATAATTGATGATAGTTTTGATCTGTTGCTTTTGTAATATAGGGAACAGATTGAATGACCTTTTCTATTGTATGATATTTATGGATCAGTTCTTTTGAACAAACAAGAGAAACGTTTTCTTTAGATAAGGTTGTTGTTTCAATTGGATTGTTTTTGTAGAAAGAGAGCATACTTGGAGAAATTAACGCATCGAGTTGATGCGCTTTTAGGCCTTCCATCAATTCATTTTCTTCAAGATAAGAATAAGAAATAGAAAGATGTGGGTATTTCTTTTCAAAGCTTTCAAGAATTTCAAAGTCTGTAAAATCTGTTGTTTTCATGCCTATATGTAAAGTATTCGTTTGTTGAATATTTTGACATAAAGTTTGATAAGAAGCATAAATGTTTTTCATTCCTTCATAGAACTGTTTTCCTTGTTTAGTAAGAGTTAATGTTCTATGTTCTCTTATAAATAGCTGTGTTTGGAGTTCTTGTTCTAAGACAGCAATGTATTTAGACATGGTTGTTTGTCCAATATGACAAGCGTTAGCTGCTTGCGTAAAGTTTTTATATTCAACAGCTTTAAAGAAATAATGTATTCTATTTAGATCCATATTATCACCTCTTTCATTATAACAAAAAAAAGGAGCAATGAAGCTCCTTTGCTCAATATTTATTTACGTTTGAATAATGATTTTAAACCACGAGAGATTACTTGAAAGAAACTAAGAGAACGAACCATATTATTTGGATCAACATAATTTCTAACAGCTCTTAATGTCTTTTTATTATCTCTTGTCGAAAAGATAAAGTTTCCGTTGTTTTTCGTAACAACTGCAAAACGAGGAATCCATTTTCCTTTAAACATGACACTTGCCATGATTTCTGTTACTTCAGACCAAGGAATTTGAATATAATCATTGACGTTTTTATCATTGTAATATTCAAAAGCTTCATCCCCGACTAACACTTTACCATAGTTTGCCATTCCTAAATAAGAAGTAGCATTAATTGTTAAATCGACTTTTTTATTTAATGATTGTACCATATATTCCCTCCATAAATATTGAACTTTTTAAATTACATAATTCCAGCTAAACGAGCTAAGATACCAACGATAAATAATGCAACGATAATAACGATTGGTGAAACTTTTTTCTTTAATAACCAGCAGCAAAGTAATGTAAGTAATAATGCTGCAAGACCAGGAATTAATTGATCTAAGTTTTGTTGTAAAGTAGTAACTTTAATTTTATCTAATCCAGTAGCTCCAAGGGAAGCATATTGAGATAAAGCTGATTTAATACCTTCAGCCCCACCTTTGATTTGACTCCAATCAATATAAGCACCTTCAGATTGAGTAACTCTAGAAACAACAGGAGTAAATGAAATACTTACCCAACGTTGAACTAAAGAACCGATAATGAACATACCTAAAATAGAAGCACCTTGAGTAATTTTACCTAATAAACCACCAGATAAATCTTTTGCGATAGAAGTACCAACTTTATATCCAAATTCTTGAGTATACCAAATAAATGCCATACGGATAATATTCCAAGCAAAGAAGAATAATAATGGACCAACAATACTTCCACCTAAAGCAAGAGAAGCACCTAAAGCACCTAAGATTGGTCTTAAAGTGAACCAGAATACTGGATCTCCAACCCCTGCAAGAGGTCCCATCATACCAACTTTAACCCCTTGAATAGCTTGATTATTGATTTCAGCACCATTAGCTCTTTCTTCTTCTAAGGCTAATGTAACACCCATAACTGGAGCTGAAACATAAGGATGTGTATTATAGAATTCTAGATGTCTTTTTAAAGCATCTGCTCTATCTTGTGGATCTTTGTATAATTTTTTGATAGCTGGGATAATTGAATAACACCAACCACCATTTTGCATACGTTCATAGTTCCATGATCCTTGAAGGAACTGATGACGCCAAGCAACTGATAAACGATCTTTTTTAGTTAATTGAATTTTTTCTGCCATATTTCTTTCCTCCTTCAAGATTAATAGTCATTTAAAATATCACCTAATGGATCACCAGAACCAGTAGAACCACCATTACCAGAACCACCGTTTTCTTTTAATCCTAAGTAAATTAAAGCAATAGCAACACCTAAAGCACCTAAAGCGATTAATGTTAATTCGCTTAATGCAGCTAATACGAAACCGATAGCAAAGAATGGCCAAGTTTCTTTAGTTGACATCATATTAATAACCATTGCATAACCTACAGCGGCAACCATTCCACCACCAACAGTCATACCACCTGATAACCAGGCAGGCATTTGATTTAAAACACTAGTTACTGCTTCAGCAGGAACGATACATAGTGCAGCAGCAGGAACTGCGATTCTGACACCTTGTAATAAGATACCTAAAATTTGATAGATTTCAATTTTACGGTAATCACCTTTTTCAGCAGCACCATCCATTAAGTGAACTAATGGGATAGCGATTGTACGACAAATCATAGTTAAGAATAAACCAGCTACTGATAAAGGAATTGCAACAGCAATTGAAGTAGAGATAGCTGTTTGTGTATTAACAGTACCACCATTTAAACCTAAAACCATGATAATTGCAGAAGCAACAGAAGCTAAAGCAGCATCTGGAGCAACAGCAGCACCAACGTTTGCCCATCCTAAGGCAATCATTTGTAAAGAACCACCTAAGACAATACCTTCACTTAGATGTCCTGAAACTAAACCAATTAAAGTACACGCTACTAGTGGTTGATGGAATTGGAATTCATCTAAAATCCCTTCCATACCTGCTAATAATGCTACTAAAATAATTAACATAATAGTAATTGCAGACATTAAATTTTCCCCCTATTTCATATTTTGAAGTTCAGTCTTTGCTTTTTTAAGAAGACTGTCCATATTTTCTTTAGAATCAGCAGGTACTTTACGAACATCGAAAGTAACACCCATTTCTTTTAATTTTTCTAAAGTTTCAACATCTTTTTGATCCATAGCAATGGCTTTATTAACAACTACTTTACCAACTGAGTGAGCCATAGAACCAATATTTAATTCTTTAATATCAACGCCACCTTCAATAGCTCTTAAAGCATCTTGAGGAGTTTCAAATAACAATAAAGCTTTAGTAGCACCAAAACGAGGATCTTTAGCGACTTCAATCATCTTTTTGACTGGTACAACGTTTGCTTTAACACCTGGTGGTGCAGCTTGTTCAATCATTTGTTTACGTAATGCATCTTGAGATACTGCATCAGATACAACAATGATACGAGTTGGTTGAGTTGATTTTGTCCAAGTAGTAGCTACTTGACCATGTAATAAACGTGTATCAACACGAGCTAAGACATATTTAATATGTCCATCTCCAAGAACAGTTCCTTCAGGAATAGCCCCAGCAGGTGCTGGTTGTTCATCTTTTACTGCTTCTTCCTTTTTAGGTTCTAATTCTTCTGGACGAATGTTAACTCCGTCTCTAGCAACTTCACAGATATGAGTTGCGATTTCATGTGCGCTGTCAGTAGACATACGCATTGCATATGCTTCAATAAGCATTGGTAAATTTAACCCAGTAACGATTGCCCAATGATCTTCATGACCGTTAAGTAATAAGTTTGCTTGATTGAAAGGAGTACCACTCCATAAATCAACTAAGAAAAGAACTTCGTCTTGATTTTCAAAAGTGGAAATAGCTTCTTCCATTTTTGCTCTTAAATCATCAGGACCTTCACTTGGTTGTAAAGTCACAGCTTTTACATCTTTTTGTTCACCGAAAATCATAGAACCAGATTGTAAAATTCCATTAGCGAATTCACCATGACTTGCAAGAATAATTCCTACCATATTTTTCCTCCCTCTCTTTAATTAACATTGAATAACAAAAAAAGTAGGCCAACTATTTAAAAGAAGATACAATAAAGCTATTGCTCTTTTTTAAAATAGTTAATGCCTACTTAAAGTTACACACTATTGAATATTCAATTTAATTACAGTGGTATACTAACACCAAAAAATGTAAGCGTCAATCATTTTTTTGCATTTTTATGTTCTTTCATTATTTTTTATCATACAAAAAATAATGAAAAGAATAAAATATAATATAAAACAATCACAATTTATCAATAAATAAAAAAAGGAGTGACCCCTAATTTTGAAATGCACTTGATAAAATTCTTTCCAAATGTAAAGCAAGATAACCAACTTCTGATGCTGGTAATTCTTTATGAAGTACCTTTGATAAATTATCACACATTCTTATTGCTTGTTCATAAGCAAAAGGAAATTTATTTTTTGTAAATTCACTAATATCCATTTGTAATTGTTCATTAGTATTTAAACGAATGATTAGGAATTTAATATGATTCATTAAACGGGCATAAGAAATAGATTCAATATCAATTTTCATATTTAAATCCGTTTGTAATTTAATAATACTTTCATGAACAATACGAGCAGCTTCCATGGATTCTCCTACTTTATTAGAAGAAATTGCCGAGTGAATATGTAAAGTAATGAAACTTACTTCATCATTGTTGATTTCTTTATTAATAAAAGATTTAATTATTTCTTTTGATTTTAAAGCAACTTCATATTCATCAGGGAAAAGAAGTCGTATATCATAAGTAAATGGATTACTAGGCATGATATTTTCATCCATACGTTTGATTGTAAAATGAATATGATCAGCAAGTGGAATAAGAATATCATGATTTACTTTTTGAAATTTATTAGTTGCTTCTTTGATGATTTCAGCCGCAATTTCTAAATAAACTGGATTAATATAATCAATAACTTTCTTTAACTTATCTTTGGCTTGATAGTTTTTTTGCATCATATATTTTTTAGCTTGGGGTGGAATTTCAAAATGATCATTTACTTTTTTACTAAAACCAATTCCTTTAGCCAAAATAATAATTTCATTATTACCTTCTTTAGCAAGAATGGTATTATTATTTAATATTTTTAAGACTTGATACATTTTGTTCACCTACTCTCTTATTTTTAAAACTGTTTCGCCACTTTTTTTATTTCCATAAATCTTTTCAAGAGACCCTTGTCCTTTGGTTACGATCATTAAAAGACAATCATCTACCGCATTTTCTTTAATATAATGCAAATCTGCATTCCATAAAAGATCTCCTTTTTTGACCTTTTGATTTATTTTAACAAGAAGTTCAAACCCTTGTCCATTTAATTTTACGGTATTAATACCAAAATGAATCAATAATTCCATCCCATTATCCAATTCTATACCAATAGCATGTTTTGTAGGATAAAGCATGGAAATCGTTCCATCACAAGGAGAAACCACTACACCATGAAGAGGGCGAATCATTAAACCATCCCCTAGAAGTTTATGGGCAAAGATATCATCACTACAATCTTCAATTGGTAAAACTTCGCCATCAACAATATTCCCAATTTCTAAATCTGTTGTATGATAAACAATTGTTTTTTCTTCATCATAAGCTTCAGGGACGTTTTCAAGATAATCATCAATCTTTGTTTTTAAAGAAGAAGCTTTAGGACCAAAAATAATTTGAATTGCATTTCCTTGTAATAATACAGCTGCAGCCCCTGCTTGTTTTAAAGAAGCTTCACTTACTAATTCAGGTTCTTGTAAGGTTGCACGTAATCGTGTAATACAACAATCTAGATCTGTAAAGTTATGGCGACCACCTAATCCTTTAAGAATCATTTGAACTTGAGGATCAATTAAGGATTGATCAAAAGAATAATCCATTTTCTTTTTATTAAAAATCGTTAATTTATTATCATCTTCTCTTCCTGGAGTTTTTAAATCAAATTTCTTAATTAAAAAACGGAATGAAAAATAATATAGGAAGAAATAAATAAGCCCAAAGATTACAATAAAAATCCAATGAGTTTTACTATTGCCTTGTAATACCCCAAAAACAAGAAAATCAATCAAACCACAAGAAAAAGTAAAGCCAATTGTCACTCTTAAAGCTTGTGCTAAAACAAAAGCCGTACCCGCTAAAAAGACATCCACTACAAATAACATAGGTGCTACAAAGATAAAGGTAAATTCAATCGGTTCAGTAATTCCAGTCAATATACTGGTAAGAGCCGCTGATAAAAAGAGACTTCTTACAACTTTTTTTGATTCATCTTTAGCACATTGATACATCGCTAAAGCAGCACCTGGTAAACCGAAAATCATAATCATAAATTCACCAGAGAAATATTTTGTTGCTTCAACACTGAAATGTTTTAGGTTTGGATCAGCTAATTGAGCAAAGAAAATATTTTGAGCACCATGAACTAAGACCCCATTAATTTCCATTGATCCCCCAATAGCTGTTTGATAAAAAGGCGTATAGAAAACATGGTGTAAACCAAAAGGAACAAGAGCTCGTTTAACAATCCCATAAACGAAAGTACCTCCATAACCACTACTGGCAATCAATTGTCCAATCTTAAAGATACTTGATTGAATACTAGGCCAAATATAAAACATTAAAAAACCAATAAAAATATAAACAATTGTTGAAATAATTGGGACAAATCTTTCCCCTTCAAAGAAAGACAAAAAATTAGGTAATTGAATTTGATAGAAATGGTTATGTAAATAACTTACACCTAAACCAACAATAATCCCACCAAAGACTCCCATTTGTAGTGACATTTGTCCATATACATTTATCAATGTTCCATCTACGGCATCAACTAAAACTTTATTACCATTAATAACACCATTAAAAGTAAGTAAACTATGAATTGTTGAATGCATCACAAAAAAAGCAATAATCGAAGATAAAACAGCGACTTCTTTTGATTTCTTAGCCATTCCTGAAGCAACAGAAGCGGCAAAAATTAACGGTAGATTATCAAAAATAGTTTGTCCAACAGCCATTAATAACGTTAATATTTGATTTAAAATTGTTCCATATCCCAAAATACTTTCCATACCAAGTGAAGCAATCGTTGCTTCATTTGTAAGTGAACTTCCAATTCCCAAAAACATCCCTGCAATTGGAAGAACAGCAATAGGTAACATAAAACTACGCCCTATTCTTTGTAAAACACCAAAGACTTTTTTTCTCATATATTTCCTTTCCCATGGTTTCTTTGAAGAAACTATATCACTTCAAAGTGCGTACTTATATAAATATCAGTAAAAGTATATACTTTTTTTATACAAAATGATAGGAGAAAAAAGATGATTGCAGTGGATTTATTGAGTGAAATTTTTATTTTAATTGTATTAGGAATTTATTTGAAAAGGAATAACGTTATTGATGGACATACAGTGGATCAATTAACTGATTTAATTGTAAAAATATGGTATACTCACATACAATTTTGGGATACGAAAAAGATAGAGTTAAGCGCTTACATGTGTTACTATATATCTAGGAGGATTTTTTATGGGAAAATTGGATAATAAAGTGGCAATTATTACAGGAGGAAATGCTGGCGTAGGTAAAGAAATCGCTAAATTGTTTGCAAGTGAAGGAGCAAAAGTTGTTATTTCAGCAAGACGTCAACAAGTCTTAGAAGAAGCAGCAAAAGAAATTGAAGCAGCAGGAGGAACTGTTTTATGTGTTCCTACTGATATTTCTAAAGTGGATGATGTTAAAAACTTAGTAAGTAAAACAGTTGAAACTTTTGGTCAATTAGATATTTTAATTAATAATGCAGGTGTTTTAGATAAAGGATTAAATGCGATTGATCAAATTGATTATGATGATTTAAATAGAGTTATTGATATTAATCAAAAAGGAACAATGTATTGTATGTCAGAAGCTTTAAAAGTGATGAAAAATGGAGCTTCTATTGTTAATATCTCAAGTGTTGCTGGACAATATGGTGCTGGTGGTGCTGTTTATGTATCTACTAAAGCGGCAATTATTGGGGTAACAAAACATGCAGCAATGCGTTTTGCTAAAGAAAAAATTAGATGTAATGTTATCTGTCCAGGAAGTATTACAACAGATATGGCAGCAGGATTAACACCTGATACAATGGATATGAAAATGATGGGTGCTATGTCAGCTCATAGTGATTTAACACTTCAACCTTGTAGTCCTTTAGATGTTGCAAAAGTAGCGCTTTTCTTAGCAAGTGATGATGCAGCACCACTTACAGGACAAGTTGTTGTAAGTGATTATGGAGTAGATTTATAATATGTGAAACCGCACAATGTGCGGTTTTTAATTGATTTGTTTTTTAATCATTGTATGAATGTTCTCCTCATGTCTAAAGACAGGGGATTATTGTTGCCTGCCAACATTGTTGGCAGACCAGTTCATTTCTGATAGGTTGTAGTGCAAGATAGGGGTATGCCATTACCCTTCCTAGAGCAGAATACAAGTTAGTATATCTACAATTAATTTCATAATAGCAACATTACTTACCTTTTGATCATTAAATACGACTTCTTTATCCGCTGCATTTTTCATGATTAATTGTAATTCTAACTCCTTTTTTCCTTATCTTCTATCAATTCAATATGCCCTTTTCCCATAATATTTTGATATTTCATAGAATATTGACAAGATGTTCTTCTTTCAACAAAATATATTAAATCGAGTTTCTTTCCTACTTTTGCAACATGAATGTTTATTATTATAAGTATAACAATAATTTAAATGAACAAAACACTGCCTTGATCTATAAAACCTAAACGGCAACATTAATTATTTTCAATGATTTCTTTTATTTAAATCTGTAATTTCTCGTTCTGTTCGTCGCATAACTATGCTCCAAAATGATCTTTTTTAAAATGTTTATAATAAATAATAAAGAGAAAGGAAGTTGTAAACCAAGTGATTGGATAAGAAATAACAACACCTTTTAATGTTGGATAATGAGGAGAAATAAAGGTTACCCAAGCAACACGCAAAACACAAATACCAATACAGACAAGAAGCATTGGTTTAAAAGATTCCCCACAACCTCTCATTGTTCCAGAAAAAATTTCTACACAACAGTAAGAAAAATAGAAAGGCATTAAAAAGAGTATTAAACTTTGACATTGATTAATGATGGCTGGATCAGATGAAAAGAGTTTTGTAATATAACTTCCCCCAAAGCATAAGATCACACTTAAAGAAACTGCCATTGTTAAGGCAATCGCTAAAGCTGTTTTCGCTCCTTTTTGAATACGATCATAAAGATGAGCACCATAGTTTTGTCCTACAAAAGTTGTAATTGCGGCACCAATGGCTGCCATAGCCATCCAAAATAAAGCATCAATCTTTACATAGACTGACCATGAAGCAATGGTTTGAGTTCCAAAGGCATTAATATGTGTTTGTAAGACGATATTGGCGATACTATACATTGTTGATTGAATTCCAGCAGGAGCACCAATTTTAACAATTTTCTTTAATACATGTAAATGAAATTTAATTTTTGATAATGTAAGTTGATAAACATCTTTAGAAAACATTAGTTGAATTGTGACTAAAATAGCACATACTGTTTGAGCAATAAAAGTCGCAATCGCTGCCCCAGCAATACCTTTATGTAAAATAACAACTAAAACAAAATCAAAAACAACATTAACAATACTACAAATAATTAAATAATAAAGTGGTCTTTTACTATCTCCTACGGCTCTTAAAATTCCTGAACCAATATTATAAATAGCTCCGGGAATCATCCCTAAAAAGTAAAGTCTCATATAAAGACTGGCATCATTTAAAATATCATGAGGAACACCTATTGCATCTAAACATTGATAAGAAAAGAATAAACCAAAAAGCATCATGATAATTCCACTAACAATAGCAAGCATATATGAAGTATGGACTGCTTGATGTATCTTACCTTTATTATGAGCTCCATAATATTGAGCAATAACAACAGAAGCTCCAGTTGATAAACCAACATAGAAGTTAACAACTAAGTTTGTCAAATTCCCTGTTGAACCAACAGCAGCAAGAGCATTTGTCCCACAAGCTTGACCAACAATAATGGTATCAACGGTATTATATAGTTGTTGAAAAAAGCTTCCAATTAATATTGGAAAAAAGAAAAAAAGTAATTGTTTCCAAATAACTCCCTTAGTAAAATCTTGTGTTTTATTCATAGATTCCCCTCCTATAATAAAAACACCCAAAGGTGCATCACTTGAAATAATGGTATCACATAATTTTTGACAAAACAACCAAAGAGGAAACATCAAAAAGTTAAATAAAGTTCATATTTCTTATTTATGATAATACACGAAAGGAGGAACAAGAAC
>ENA-ORUA01001081-ORUA01001081.1-human-gut-metagenome-genome-assembly--contig:-NODE-1081-length-26387-cov-5.869247_pt1 | contig 26387 bp, 26 predicted proteins | sample MGYA00242076_ERZ509201 | MGnify/ENA primary metagenome ERZ509201 (study PRJEB26280, sample SAMEA2338863) | human gut metagenome | biome: human gut; feature: human-associated habitat; material: faeces...
CGTAAGCAACTCCCGGGTTGATCCCGGCAACTGCCAGGAGCACGGCTCCTGCAACAAAGCCGATGATTATGGCAATGAATGTATAGAGTGCATTCCCGTTTAAAATCTTATCTTTCCTGCTCATGTTTTGTCCCTCCTGCCATCATGAAGCCCAGCTGGTTTTCATCTGCATCCCTGCCCGCTACACTTCCGACGATCTGTCCGTCGAAAATGACCTCGATCCGGTCGGAAAGGCTCATGATCTCATCCAGTTCAAAGGACACCAGCAGCACTGCCTTGTTTTTATTCCGCTGTTCTACAATGTATTTATGCACAAATTCGATCGCTCCCACATCCAGTCCGCGGGTCGGATTCATGGCGATAAGAAGCTCTCCGTCATTCGTTACCTCACGGGCAATGATGACCTTCTGCTGGTTTCCGCCGGAAAGCTCACCTGCCAGACGGTTTTCGCAGCCGCTGGGACGGATATCGAATTTTTCGATCAGCTTTGTGGCATGTTTCCGGATCAGATCTTTTTTTGCTATCTTCGTCTCCTGCTGTTCCACGTCCCTGACCTCCTGTATTCAAATGCATTTTGAATCCACTGGATCTCTTTCCTGCAGACCGCCACCACGTCAAAGCGGATCTGTACATCCCCCTCTGCAGGATGCTTCCACAGATACCAGTCTGCGCAACGGCAGATTTTTTCCTGCTTTGCGCTCCCAACCGCCTCCAACGCTGTCCCAAATCGGTCGTCGTTCCGATATTTTACTTCAAAAAAAACAAGGCAGCCCCGGTGAAACCCGATGATATCGATTTCTCCCCTGCTGCACCTGTAATTACGCTCCAGAATGTTTACTCCGCTGCGCATCAGATAAGCTGTCACTGCTTCCTCCCAGAAAGCGCCCACCTGTCTTTTATTCATTTAACCTTCTTTCACAAAATGACCGATGAAGCTTCTGCGGTGAATCGCCGTCGGTCCCATGGTCTGCAGCGTCTCGATATGCTCTTTTGATCCATACCCTTTATTGCGTGCAAATCCGTAGCCCGGAAAAACTTCCTCATACTGCTCCATCATCCGATCCCTCGTCACCTTCGCTACAATGCTCGCTGCAGCAATGGATACGCTTTTTGCATCTCCCTTGATGATCGGAACCTGTTGAATTGCCACCTGCGGAATCCTTACCGCATCGTTTAGCAGAACTGCAGGCTGAGGATTCAGCTTTTCAATCGCCTGACGCATCGCTTCGTAGGTCGCCTGCAGGATGTTGATCTCATCGATTCGCTGTGGGCTGACAATCCCGATTCCCACCGCCACTGCGTGCTCCAAAATGATGTCATATAACTGTTCCCTTTTTTCTGCAGAAAGCTGCTTGGAATCGTTCAGATACAGGATTTTACTGTCACGCGGCAGAATGACCGCACCTGCGACCACAGGGCCCGCCAGAGGGCCTCTTCCGACCTCGTCGATGCCGCAGATCCAGCCAAGATCCTCATATTTGTGCTCGTAGATCTTCATCTGTTCCGTGCGCTCGCGCTCTTTTTTTAAGGCCTCTTCCTGTTTCTGGTATTTTTGAATCAGATTTTGTACGCCGGCACGGGAATCCTCTTCATATTCCAGATAAAGGGCGGGCAGCTCCGTCTCCGAAGCTGCCGCAAAAATTTCCCGTATGGCGGATATCGATTGTTTTTTCTCTGACATCGTTGTTCTCCGCATTTTTTATTTTGATAAATCCATTTATTCCGGTTTTTCCAGCGTGATTCTGCCGAGCTTTCCGCTCCGGAAATCATCCATCAGAAGCCGTGCTGCTTTTTCGTAATCGAGCTCATTTCCCTTTTTCAGGCATCCGCGCACACGCGCAATCTCACCCAGGATTTCCACACGATCCGTCACACCTTCAAAGCCAAAGCGTTTCTCCAGCGTTCCCGGATACTCTGCCGTCAGATAATCGATGACGGACAGCGCCAGCTCCTCCACGTTCAGGATCTCATCGTTGATGGAACCGATCATCGCAAGATGCAGTCCCACCTGCTGGTCCTCAAACTTCGGCCACAGGATACCAGGTGTGTCCAGAAGCTCCAGCTGTTTGCTCAGACGGATCCATTGTTTTCCCTTCGTGACGCCCGGTTTGTTTCCGGTTTTCGCACAGGCTCTGCCCGCATACGCATTGATAAATGTCGATTTTCCGACGTTCGGAATACCGACAACCATCGCGCGGACCGGACGGTTCAGGATGCCGCGTTTGCGGTCGCGCTCGATTTTCTCTTTGCAGGCCTCCTGTACGGCGCTGTTGATCGCTTTCATGCCGGCTCCGGAACGGGAATTAACCTTCACAACAGAATATCCCTTTCCCTTGAAATATTCCATCCAGGCATCGTTTCCGCGCTCATCGGCAAGGTCCGATTTGTTCAGCAGAATCAGCCGTGCTTTGTTCTTTCCAAGTTCATCTATATCCGGGTTGCGGCTCGCTGCAGGAACTCTCGCATCGACCAGCTCAATCATCAGGTCGATGAGCTTTAAGTCTTCCTGCATCTGTCTGCGGGCCTTCGTCATATGACCCGGGTACCACTGATAATTCATGTTTCTTCTCCTTCTATGCTGCGTTTACACGAAACCGATTTTCTTCCACGGCGAAATCGTAAACCAGAGCTTTCCGACAATGCGGTCCGAATCCACGAGTCCCATGCCGTTGTGGCGGCTGTCCTCGCTGTTGTTCCGGTTGTCGCCGAGCACAAAGTACTGTCCCTTCCCGACCGTGATCGGCTCGGAGGCAAGTCCCGCGTTTGTGATGGCCGGAAATTCATCTTTTTCATTATAGACTTCCCCGTTGATGAGGATCTGTCCGTCTTTGATCTGTACCGTCTCGCCCGGCAGCGCAATCACACGCTTGATGTGGATGCTCGCCTTCTTGTCCTCACTCGTCCGGAACGCGATGATATCCCCGCGTTTCGGAGAACTTAAGCGGTACCAGGCGGAGTCCATCAGCACACGCTCCCCCGGCACGAGAGTCGGCTCCATCGAACCCTCCTGCACCACGACACTTCTGCAGAAAAACCAGGAAAATGCCGCGGCAAGAAGAATCGCCGCAATAATTTCCAGAATCCATACAAACGTGGAACGGATCTTTTTCTTGTAGAAATATTCCTTTACATATCTGGTATTCATACCCATAGTGTAATTCTCCGTAAGACAAAACCGGAGAAACACAATTGCTTATGTTCCTCCGGCCATCCTTTTAACGACTTATTATTTTACCAGCTCTTTTACTTTCGCTGCTTTACCAACACGGTCTCTTAAGTAGTTCAGTTTCGCACGTCTTACTTTACCACGTCTGATTACTTCTACTTTCTCAACGTTCGGAGAATGTACCGGCCATGTTTTCTCAACGCCTACGCCGTTAGAGCTCTTACGAACAGTGAAGGTCTCTTTGCTTCCGCCGCCCTGTCTTTTCAGGACAACGCCTTCGAATACCTGGATACGCTCGCGGTTACCCTCTTTGATTTTACCGTAAACTTTAACGGTATCACCAACGCGGAACTCCGGTGCTTCTGCTTTTAACTGTGCATCTTCGATTTTCTTAATAATGTCGTTCATTTCTTTATCTCCTTTTTTTACCCTGGATGTTCTTAATGCCTTTTTGCAACAGCGGACCATCTCTTTACTCACAACAAGATATATTATACTATAATGCATCCGCAGATGCAAGTATTTTTTTCACTTTCCATTCGCCGCTGTACAGCAGACTGCGAAGCGCGAAAGAAAACCGCTGCAGGCCGTCCGCGGACGGTATGCCGGTAAGCCGTGCGACCAGACGGAAACCGTTTTTTTCCAGCTGCTCTTCGAGTTTTTCTTCCTCTTCTGAGAATCCGTCCGGGCACAAAAACACCAGCGGTGTTTCTTTTCCGGCAAAGCTTCGGATATACTCGCTCTTTGCTTTCATACCCTCCTCAAGCGTTCCCGGAAGCTGCAGAATCAGCAAATCATGGTCATCAAACAGATTTTTCTGTTTCCGGATCTTCTTTCGTCCGAGATCAAGGCTTACACCATAGCGTGTCATGCCTGCCAAAAGATCGTGCGCCCAGGCAGACGATTCCTCTTTTTCATTGCATGCGCAGGAAATCTGGAATGCATTTTCCAGAAGGTCCGGCCGCCGCTCGGCTGTCCGCACCAGGGATGCCTCATGACGCCATGCTTCGATCTTTTTGTGGTCACCGGAAAGAAGCACCTCCGGAACTTTTTTCTCGTGCCATGTCTCCGGTCTTGTGTAATGCGGATACTCAAGCAGGTTGTCCTGCAGTGACTCAAACTGCGAAGATTCCTCGTTGCTTAAGACACCCGGCACAAACCGCGATACCGCATCCACCAGCACCATTGCACCGAGTTCTCCGCCTGTTAAAACATAATCCCCGATCGAGATATAGTCCGTTACCACTTCCTGCAGTACGCGGTCATCGATGCCCTCATAGTGGCCGCAGAGCAGCACAAGATCGTCCTCAAGCGCCAGCTCTTCCACCATCGTCTGGTTCAGTACTTTTCCCTGCGGTGTCAGATAGACCGTGCGCGGCTTTTTCCCGATCTTTTCGGCTACCGACTGGTAGGCGCGGAACACCGGCTCCGCCTCCATGACCATGCCCGCACCGCCGCCGTACGGGTAATCGTCCACGCGGTTGAATTTATTTGCTGAAAAATCCCGGATATTCGTCGTCTCGAGGGAAATATAGCCGTTGTTGATGGCTCTTCCGAGGATGCTGGTGTGCAGCCCCTGCTCGATCATCTCGGGAAACAGCGTCAGAATATGATATTTCATCGTTCTTTACTCTCTTTATCAGTCAATCAGGCCCGGAAGAAGGTGAATCGTCATCTTCTGCTCATCCAGGTCCACATCCAGAATGCAGTCATGGATCGCCGGAATCAGAACCTCTCCGTGCTCTTTCGAATCTACAATATAGACGTCGTTCGCACCGGTCTCCATCACATCGCGGAGCGTGCCGAACAGTTCGCCGTCCTCGGTGTACATCTGCATTCCCTGCAGGTCTGCGATATAGTATTCGTCCTCTTCCAGCGGAATGGCATCCTCTCTCGTCACATAGAGGCTGCAGCCTTTATACCGTTCGATATCGTTGATGTTGTCAATTCCTTTGAATTTTACAATGGCAAGCTGTTTGAAAAAACGCACGCCAGTTACATGGAGTTCTTTTTTTTCTTTTCCTGTATCGAGAAAAACGCGGTCCAGAGAAAGAAAACGCTCCGGATCTGTCGTCGGGTATACCTTTACCTCACCGCGTACGCCGTGGGTTGTGGTAATTACGCCAATCTGCAAATATTCTTCCATTCAAAAACCCTTTCCAACCAGTTCTACTGTGTATTGCGACTTGAGAAACACGCTTTGCGAGTTTCTCAAGTTATCGCGGCAGTCGCCAAGGTCCCGTGCAAGCACGGACTTTGTCTCGTTGCCCGCGTAAAGAAAGGAACCGGCAACAACTGTCGGTTCCTTTTCCTATCTTTTACTTACTGTAAAATTTCTACGACAACTTTTCTGTCGCTCTTTGAGGAAGCTGCTTTTACAACCGTACGGATTGCTTTCGCAATGCGTCCCTGACGTCCGATGACTTTTCCCATATCTGACGGATCTACTTTGAGTTCCAGCAGAAGGTCATCACCGCTGACGGTTTCTGTCACAACTACCTCAGATGGATGATCAACCAGAGATTTTGCAATTACTTCGATAAGTTCTTTCATTACAAGATACCCCCGTATGAATTATTTCTCGATACCAGCCTGTTTTAAGAGTTTGGCAACGATTTCGGTCGGCTGTGCGCCGTTAGCCAGCCATTTTTTAGCAGCCTCCTCGTTGAAGCTGATTGCGCTCGGCTCGCGGTTCGGATCGTAAGTTCCGATCTCCTCGATGAAACGTCCGTCTCTTGGGGATCTGGAATCTGCTACAACGATTCTATAAAAAGGAGCTTTCTTCTGTCCCATTCTTCTTAATCTCATTTTTACTGCCATTTTTCTTTACCTCCATTGTAAATTCATGTATTTATTTATATTTTTTCTTTTATGCTAAAAGGGAAGTTTGAATCCTCCTCTTTTACCACCCTTACCGACCATTCCGGTCATCTGTTTCATCATTTTTCTTGACTGTTCAAACTGTTTGATGAAACGGTTTACCTCCGCGATGTCAACACCGGCGCCTTTTGCAATTCTCTGCTTTCTCGACGGATTGATGAGATCCGGGTTTTCTCTTTCCTTTGGCGTCATAGAAAGTACAATAGCTTCCTTTCTTGCCATGTCTTTTTCATCCACCATGCTCTCAAGATCCTGGCCCTTCATTTTCGCGCCGACGCCCGGAAGCATATTCAGGATGCTGGAGATGCCGCCCATATTGCGCATCTGCTCCATGGAATCCAGATAATCGTTGAAGTCGAACTGCGCCTTCTTCATCTTCTGTTCCATGGCTTTTGCTTTTTCTTCGTCGATGTTTGCCTGCGCTTTTTCAATCAGGCTCATCACATCGCCCATGCCGAGGATACGGGACGCCATACGGTCCGGATAAAACTGCTCCAGATCCGAAAGCTTTTCGCCCATGCCGACATAGAGAATTGGTTTGCCGGAAACTGCACGGATTGAAAGTGCCGCACCGCCTCTGGTGTCACCATCTAATTTTGTAAGTACTACACCGTCGATGCCGACTTTATTGCTGAACATCTCGGCCACATTGACTGCGTCCTGTCCGGTCATAGCGTCTACTACCAAAAGGGTCTGATCCACAGGAACAGCCGCTTTGATATCCTGTAACTCCTGCATCATCTCTTCATCGATGTGCAGACGGCCTGCGGTATCCAGAATCAATACGTTAAAGCCGTTTGTCTTTGCATGCACCAGCGCTGCCTTTGCGATATCCACCGGACGGTTTTTATCTCCCATAGCGAACACTTCCACGCCCTGCTTTTCTCCGTTGACCTGCAGCTGTTTGATCGCTGCCGGGCGGTATACGTCGCAGGCTGCAAGGAGAGGTTTTCTTCCCTTGGCTTTTAACTTTCCTGCAATCTTTGCGGTTGTGGTTGTTTTACCGGCTCCCTGAAGACCTGCCATCATAATAATGGTAACTTCACTCGCCGGGCGCAGTGCGATTTCCGTTGTCTCGGAGCCCATCAGCTTAACCAGCTCGTCATTTACGATTTTAATGACCATCTGACCCGGATTCAGTCCGTTCATGACGTCCTGTCCGACTGCCTGCTCCTGTACGGATTTGATAAACTGTTTTACTACTTTGAAGCTGACATCCGCCTCGAGAAGTGCCATTTTTACTTCCTTCAGCGCAGTCTTTACATCCGCCTCGGTCAGGCGGCCCTTGCTTCTGAGATTTTTGAAAACATTCTGGAGTTTCTCGGTTAAACTTTCAAATGCCATGCTCAAAGCTCCTCTAATATATCCGATGCAATTGCTGCAATCCGCTGCATCACATCTTCTTTCGGGGTATCACCAGAAGGATCTGTCAGCTTTCGGATCTCGTTTACATTCTCCCGGATCTGCACAAAGCGTTGTACCAGATGAAGCTTTTCTTCATACTCTTCCAGTGTCTTGTTGCAGCGTCTGACCAGATCGTGGACTCCCTGGCGGGAAATGCCCCGCGCTGCCGCAACCTCGCTCAGGGAAAAATCGTTGAGCACCACGTCCTCATATACCTGACGCTGATGTTCAGTCAGAAGTTCGCCGTAAAAATCATACAGTAATGTCTGTTCCAATATTTTTTCCATTGCGATCACCTTGGTTATCATACACGAAATGATGCTGGGTGTCAAGTATTTTTTCTTGACAGTTTTAAAATTTTTCTGATCCGTTTCAAAAGCCGCAGAAAAGGCGCATTTTCCGCGTTTTTTCGCAGAAAACACGCCCCTTATAAAGACTTTTGTATACCTACTGCAGCTCCGCAATCCTCGTCACAGCCACATAAATCGACTGGATTTTGTACCACGTCGGATAATCCACAATGCCGGAAACCGGCAGGCCGAACAGCCGCTGGAACGCTTCGACGGCGTCCTGCGTCTCTTCATCGAAATAGCCATTTTCATAGACCGTCGGAATCGATGAATACACCTCCGCAATCACGTTCAGCTGCTCCTGCATCTGCAGTACCTTGTTCCCGGACGAGCCGATGGTGAGGTCATACCCCGGCCAGGAGGACGGGATGCCGGAAATCTCCTCCGCCGTGTTGATATACATATTGTCTCCATAATAATTGCGGAGAATCTGAATCGTTGAATACCCTTGGTCCGCCAGGTTTTTGGACCCCCACTGGCTCATCCAGTTCGGGCAGCTCACACGGTTTCCGTCACAGTACTGCGTCAGAATCGGCTGTTTCACATTCGGGCGCGACAGGTAATCGGCAAAAATCTCATCGACCACAAGGGAAATGCTGTCGAAAATATTCCTGCCGTAAATCCATTTGTGATCGTAGGCTGTCGACGAAGTGATCGTAAAATCGTATCCCTTGTTGCGGTACCATTCTGTATAGACACGGTTCAGCGTAAATGACATGATTGCGAGGATATTCGCCCGGATCGCCGCATCCGGCCATGTTGCATAGATTTCCGAGCACGCCACGTTTTTGATGTAGTCGCGGTACCGCACATAATAGTCGCGCGCCGTGCTGTCGGTCGGCGCTCCGTCGTGGACAACGACATACTCCGGGATCACGACGCGGGACAGCACAATCTCACCGCTCTCCCACGTCGGCTTGATCTCACTTTCCGGAATTTTCGCCGGATATTCGCCGAACAACGTATGGTCCGGGATCGTCACATCCGCAAACGCTGCGCCCTCTGCCGGTCCGAGGTCCACCTGCTGGACGGACTGTTCTCCTGAAAGAAGCTCGGAGCCCGTCACTTCAACCGGTTCATACCCTTCCGCCTCCACTTTCACCGTATATTCGGAATACGGCTGATTCACATTCGGTTCCAGACTGTACTCGAGCGGCGGCGTCGCCAGATCCAGCGTCTCCGTTCTGCCGTCCCCGTCGGTAATCAGCTCCTCGATCACATTCTGCGGATCTCCCGTATACGAAACCGTCACCCGCGCCCCGGAAACAGGCCGCGCCTGGATTCTTGCATTTACCCGGATTTCCAGCCGCCCGCGGTCAGTCATTTCCTGCTGCATACGCAAATTTTTCATAACAAAGCCCCATATCCTGCACTCCTTTTATGGTATGCAGAATATGAGGCTTTGTTGCTTTTCACTTTTCGATTTACAGGATCCGCTGGACGTCGTGGATCATGACGTAGACCATCAACGCCATCAGAAGCACCAGGCCCGCGAAGTGAACCATACCCTCCAGGTCTCGCCGGATTGGTTTTCTGCGGATGGCTTCTATGATCAGAAAGACAAGCCGTCCGCCGTCGAGTGCCGGGAGCGGCAGCAGGTTCATGACGCCAAGGTTCGATGACAGCAGAATCACCATGTTCAGCATCGTCATCACCGTAACCAGAACGCCCTGCGATTTTACATCATCATAGGCGGTTCCGATCGCATCCACCACGCCGACCGGGCCGGAAAGATCGTTCACGGAATACTGTCCGGTGATCAGCATACCGACGCTGTCAATGACGGTGCGCACCCAATATTTGATCTCCAGCACGCTGTATTTCAGCACGCCGATCGGGGACTGTTTCTCCCGGAGCTGATACGAAAACTGTACATTCGCATACGTATTTTCAACCGGTGTCACCGTAATCTCTTTCGTCTTTCCGCTGTGCTCATACTCCAGCGTCACAGCGCTTCCATCGAAAGGATGCTCTGTCTGGTAAGCAGTAAAATCTGCCACACAGGTGATCGGCGCTCCGTTGATCGATACGAGCAGGTCGCCCGCGACAACACCCGCAGCGGCAAGCGGCATATTCTGCTGCACATACGTGAATTCCATGCCGCGGTCACAGTCATCGTAGTTAAAGCCCATCATATACCGCGTTGTCACCGTCGGTTCATATGTGATCGTTTTCTTTTCCCCGTCGGCCTTTTTAACCTCCAGCGTAATCTCATCCGTCGGCACGCCCTGTACCGTCATCACAGAGTTCAGCTCTTTTCCGATGGAAATATGTCTTCCCTCATAGGAAGTGATGATATCTCCCGCTTCCAGGCCTGCCTCTGCCTCCGGCGAACCGTCTGCCACTTCTGTGACGCGCGCCGGGGAACTTCCCGCGTAGCTGATCACAAAGATTGCGCAGAAAAATGCCAGAATCATGTTGAACACCGGTCCCGCCGCAACGACGGAAATTCTTGCCCACACGGATTTGCTGTTAAAGGTTCCTTCCCCCTCCTCTTCACCGTCCTCGCCGAGCATCTGGCACGCACCGCCGAAAGGCAGAAGTTTTAAGGAATAGATCGTTCCTCCTTTTTCTGTCTTTACCACCGTCGGGCCAAAGCCGATCGAAAATTCCGTTACGGTAATACCATTCGCTTTCGCCAGAAGAAAGTGCCCCAGCTCATGGATAATGACGGTGATTCCGAAAATGAGTACGGCTATCAGGATTTTTACAATCATGCTGTCTTATTCTCCCATCTTATATCTGTTCGCAATCCATTCATACGTCTCCTGCTCCGCCGCGAGAATCTGCTCCAGCGTCGGATCGGCAATCGTTTTGTGTGCTTCCATTGCACCGGCGATCACGTCGTAAATCTCGAGGAAACGGATCTTCTTCGCGAGGAACAGTGCAACGGCGCGTTCATTTGCCGCATTGAAGACCGTCGGCATGGAGCCGCCCGTCCGGGACGCCTGCATTGCCATCGGAAGGCCGAGGAAGGTATCCATATCCGGTTTTTCAAACGTGATCTGTGTCAGCGCCGCAAAGTCGAGGCGGTCGCCTGCAAGGAAGCGGCGCTCCGGGTAATACAGTGCGTACTGGATCGGCAGTTTCATATCCGGTGTGCCAAGCTGTGCCATGACAGCGCCGTCTTTAAATTCTACCATGGAATGGATAATGCTCTTTGGCTGTACCACAACCTGGATGTGGTCGAGATCAACACCGAACAGCCATTTTGCTTCCATGACTTCCAGTCCTTTGTTAACGAGTGTCGCGGAATCAATCGTGATCTTGTGCCCCATCGACCAGTTCGGATGACGGAGCGCCTGCTCTACCGTTACGTTTTCGAGCTCCGCTCTTGTTTTTCCGCGGAACGGACCGCCGGATGCAGTAATCAGAAGTTTTTCAATTTCTTTTCTGTTTTCCCCGTGCAGGCACTGGAAAATCGCCGAGTGCTCGCTGTCCACCGGAAGGATCTGCACACCGCATTCCTCTGCCAGCGGCATAATAATGTGTCCCGCCGTTACCAGTGTCTCTTTGTTTGCCAGTGCAATGTCTTTTCCTGCCTTCATCGCCGCAACCGTCGGGCGGATGCCGATCATGCCGACGATTGCTGTCACAAGGATTTCGCTCTCCGGCATCGTGGCAAGCTCGATCATGCCGTCCATGCCGCTGCCGATTTTTACAGGAAGATCCTTCACTCTGTCACGGAGTTCTGCCGCTTTCGCCTCATCGCCGACTGCCGCAAACTTCGGATGAAATTCCCGGATCTGCTGCTCGAGCAGTGTAATATTACTTCCGGCGCTGATGCCGACCACCTCAAGATCGCCGTTGGCACGCACGACATCGAGGGTCTGGGTTCCGATCGAACCGGTTGAACCAAGAATTGCTATTTTCTTCATATTCCAGTTTCTCCCATCTGCTTCCCGTTTATGCTGTAGGGGAAGCTTTTTTAATGAATCAGAAGCACCGACAGGAAATAGATGATCGGTGCGGTAAAGATCACGCTGTCGAAGCGGTCGAGAATACCGCCGTGGCCCGGAATCAGCTTTCCGTAATCCTTGATGCCCTGATTTCGTTTGATTGCGGATGCCGCAAGGTCTCCGACCATGGAGATCAGCGCGCCGACACCGCAGATGATGGCGTATTCCACCATGCCGCCCTTTGTCGCAGCCGCATAGATGATGCCGAGCAGAATCGCTCCGACGACACCGCCGACAGCTCCTTCTACGGATTTTTTCGGGCTTAAAACCGGTGCCATTTTATGTTTTCCAAAGAGTACGCCGACACAGTATGCACACGTATCGCAGCCCCAGGAGCACAGGAAAATCAGCCATACATGGAATTTTCCGCCGTCCAGCATACGGGTCTGATATACATAGGAAAGCATTACGCCGACATAGACAATCGCAAAGAACGCCGGCATCACCTGATTGGCGTTGTATTTCGGATAAGTAAATACGTATACTGCCATCAGAAGCACGAGATCCAGGATCAGCGCGAGCATCTGGTACATCGGGTCATGAAGCAGCAGGGACAGATAGAAAATCACAACGCCCGCATAGCCCGTAATTTCCAACAGATTCCATTTATCTTCTCTTACCTTCATCACGCGGAACAGCTCTCCTGCGCCGATCAGCGACAGGCACAGAACCGTCATATAGAGCACGGTTCCGCCGCTGCAGATCGTAAGCAGCGCCACAAGGACGAGCACGATGCCGCTTAACAGTCTTGTCTTAAACATCTTTTTTATTCCTCCTTCACGCCGCCGTAACGCCGGTCTCTGTTATTATATTGTTCGATGGCTTTTCTCAATTCCTCTTCGTGGAAATCCGGCCACGGAACCTCGGTAAAGTAAAATTCCGTGTAGGCCAGCTGCCACATCAGGTAGTTGGAAAGGCGCTGCTCGCCGCTTGTACGGATCAGAAGATCTGGATCCGGGATTCCGGCGGTGTCGAGGTAGCTCTCAAAACACTGCTCCGTCAGTTTTCCGTTCTCATCAAACGCATTCTCTGCGAGAGTTCCGTTTTTCACATCCTCGATCATGCGGGTCATGCCGCGCAGAATCTCATCGCGGGAACCGTAGTTCATTGCGATCTGGAAGTACATGTGATCGTAATCTTTGGAGCACTCCTCCAGTTCATGAATGCTGTCCTGAATATCCTGCGGGAATGCGCTCGGATCTCCGATGATTTTGACGCGCATCTGATTTTTATGTGCTTTTTTGATGCATCGTTTCAGATACTGGCGGAACAGCTTTAAGAGGCCCTCCACCTCGGCGCGGGAGCGTTTCCAGTTCTCGGTTGAGAACGCATAGACGGTCAGATATTTGACACCCATGTCTTTAATCACGTCACACATTTTTTCCAGATTGTCGCATCCGACGATATGGCCGTAGCCGCGCGGCATATTGCGTTTTTTCGCCCATCTGCCGTTTCCGTCCAGGATGATGGCGATGTGATTCGGCACTTTTAATTCATTATCCATACTTTTTTCCTCCGTAAACGATAACAGGCTGCCTGCAAATGACAGGCAGCCCCTCGTTTTCTTTGTATTACACGGTCATAATTTCTTTGGATTTTACGTCCACCATCTGATCTACTTCTTTGATATATTTGTCTGTTAATTTCTGGGTCTGCTCCTCGAGCTCTTTGATTTCGTCCTCGGAAACGTCCTCTTTGGCAAGTTTCTTGAACGCATCATTGGCATCGCGGCGGATGTTGCGGATGGCTACTTTTGCGCCCTCTGCTTTTTTCTTTACCTCTTTTGCCAGCTCTTTACGACGGTCCTCGGTAAGCTCCGGGAATACCAGACGGATGACTCTTCCGTCATCGGACGGGTTGATGCCAAGGTCAGACATCATGATCGCTTTCTCGATCTCTTTTACCAGGGATGCTTCCCACGGCTGGATCTGGATCATACGTGCTTCCGGAACAGAGATGTTTGCCACCTGCTGCAGCGGAGTCGGTGTTCCATAGTAATCTACAGTAATGCGGTCCAGTACGTGCGGGTTTGCACGGCCTGCGCGGATGGTTCCGAATTCGGAATCGAGGCTTGCAATGGATTTGCCCATTTTTACCTCAAACGGTTTTACTCTCTCGTCGATCTGATTTGCCATATTAAATTTGTCCTCCTGCTATCTCTTATACGGTCACAGTTCTGCGAACTGTGACATTCGCAGCTCTCATTTAAAGTTTTGCTTCGCAAAAGGAGAGCTGCTCACACCTGAATCATTTTCTTACGCAGTAAAACAGCAAGTGTTTTACTGCTGAATTTTTATTAATTATACCGTTACTCTTGTGCCGTTAATTTTTCCGTTTGCAGCATTTACAATGCTGTTCTCTTCATTTAAACCAAATACCAGCATCGGCATTTTGTTTTCCTTGCAAAGGATGGATGCGGTCATATCTACCACTTTCAGATCCTTTTCAATGACTTCCTGAATGGAAATCTCGTCAAATTTCTTTGCATCCGGGTTTGTTTTCGGATCGCTGTCGTAGACACCGTCTACTGCTTTTGCAAGCAGAATCTCGTCTGCCTCGATCTCGATCGCGCGAAGTACGGTTGCCGTATCGGTTGAGAAATATGGATGGCCTGTACCGCCGGCAAAGAATACAACCATGTTGTGCTGGAAATATTTGTTTGCACGGTCTTTGGAAAATCCTTTTGTGAACTCTCCGCATGGGAATGGAGTCAGAACTGCGGTCATCATTCCCTGGGAACGGAAGATTTCTGATACATAGATACAGTTCATAACGGTTGCCAGCATACCGATCTGGTCTGCTTTGGTACGGTCGATATTTTCGGAACTGCGTCCTCTCCAGAAGTTTCCTCCTCCGATTACGATGCCGACTTCAATCCCCTGGTCTACCAGAGTTTTTACCTGTTTTGCCACTTTTGTGACGGTCGGCTCGTCAAAACCGGTGTGTTTCTCTCCTGCAAGAGCTTCTCCGCTCAATTTCAGTAATACTCGTCGTTTCATCTTGCATCCTCGTTCCTTTATGATATTTTTTCACAAATGTCTTGCATTTATGAAATGATTATACCATCTGTTCCCAAAAACGACAAGGGCAAAATTCGTTTCTGTTTACCTGCGGTACTCGGTCGGCGTAAGGCCGGTGTAGCCTTTAAATCTCTTTGAAAAATACCCCGGTGAGGAAAATTGATAGTTCAGTGCAATTGACATAATCTCTTCGTTTGTGTTCCGCAGATCGGTTACCGCGCTGTCTGCTTCTGCAAACCGACGACCTGGATCATCTGCTGTGTGGTAATCTGTATTTTTACATTCACCATTCGAAAAGAATTCCGCGATACGGCGGCATAAAAACCATAAAAAAATCTCTGTCGGAAGTTCAGACTCCTGACAGAGATTTTTTATAGATTCATTTTAGATCTGTGCTACTACAAAGATATCATAGATTGCTTTGATTGCCGTCTCAAAATCGCGGTTCTCCACGCCGATGATGATGTTAAGCTCACTGGAACCCTGGTCGATCATCTTAACGTTGACGTGTGCGTGTGCCAGTGCGGAGAAGATTCTTCCGGCAGTGCCTCTCGTTCTTCTCATGCCGCGGCCTACAACAGCGATCAGCGCCAGATCGGACTCAAGGTCAATGGAATCCGGCTGTACCGCACGGTGCAGTCCTGCGATGACCTGCTGCTCTTTTTCTGCGAACTCGTTCTGGTGAACGAATACAGTCATGGTATCGATGCCGGACGGCATATGTTCGAAGGAAAGATTGTTGTCCTCAAAAACACCGAGCACTTTTCTGCCAAAGCCGATCTCAGTATTCATCATGCTCTTCTCAACCGTGATGGATGCAAAGCCTTTCTTTCCGGCGATACCGGTGATGGTGAATTTCGGTTTGCTGCAGGTGTTCTCCACAATCATGGTTCCCGGATCCTGCGGTGCGTTGGTGTTCAGCACGTGGATCGGGATTCCCTCCTGACGGAGTGGGAAGATGGAGTCCTCATGAAGGACGGTAGCTCCCATGTAGGAAAGCTCACGCAGCTCACGGTAGGTAATGGTGGAAATGACTTCCGGATCCTTGACGATACGCGGATCGGTTACCAGGAAACCGGAAACATCGGTCCAGTTCTCGTAGATGTCAGCGTGTACGGCCTTTGCCACGATGGAACCAGTGATATCGGATCCGCCGCGGGAGAAGGTTTTTACGCTTCCGTCCGGTTTTGCACCGTAGAATCCAGGAACGACTGCGTTATCCAGATCTTTTAAACGCTCGGAGAGCACTTCGTCAGTCTTGTCTGCAAGGAAGTTTCCGTTCTCGTCGAAGCAGATCACTTCTGCAGAATCAATATACGTATATCCCAGATAATTTGCCATCACGATACCGTTCAGGTACTCTCCGCGGGATGCGGCGTAGTCCTCTCCGGCTGCTGCGGCAAAGTTTTCTGCGATTTTTTCAAATTCCGGGGAAAGATCCAGGCTGAGGTTCAGACCGTCGATGATCTCCTGATATCTCGCTTTGATGTTCTGCAGTTTCTTCTTGAAATCTCTTCCGGCAACTGCAGTGCGATAGCAGTCATACAGCATATCGGTTACTTTCGTATCAGCAGAATTTCGTTTTCCAGGAGCGGAAGGTACCACGTATCTTCTTCCCTCATCTGCGCGGATGATGTCTCCGACCTTCTTAAACTGCTCTGCGCTCGCGAGGGAGCTGCCGCCGAATTTTACTACTTTCTTCATAATAATCTCTCCTTGCGTTCTTTTCGGATATCTTTCGAAATCTCGTTTTTCAGCCCGTCACTTTAACGTTAGAAAGCTGTTACGTACTAGATTAGAACAAAATCCCGTATGCGTCAAGAACTTTTTGGGCTGATTCATTCATTCCACAGATAAATTTCCGGTTTTTTCTCCATTTCATAGGAGAATGTCTCTCCAAGCCCGTAAACTGCCTGGCTTAATACGTACTCGCCGTTGTTTGCATAGATTTCGATCATATTCGGATCCACGAAAATCTCAAGAAGATCGCCCTCTTTTAACTGCGGCGTCTCGGCATGAAGCCATCCTTTTGCACCGGATGGATAGACATCCGTGCGGTCTGCGCAGACTTTTCCGCTCTGCCGCCAGATCTTATAGCCGCCGATTTCCAGGCTCTCACCCTCTTTTAATTCGGCGCGGATCATGGCACACTCTCCGCATGCCGAAACGAGGGAATCCGTCTTTTTGCAGAATCCGTCACGGATGGCAGGCAGAACACGGAAGTAAATATGATCGTTCTGTACATCCACCACACGCGGCAGGCAGAACATGCCTTGCCATATACCATCTACCGGTTCCGGCATCCGAAGCCATGCGATGGAAATCCGGTTTCCGTCCGCATCCGTCATGGTCTGCGGTGCATAGAGGTCACCGCCGCAGTCCAGAAGCTGCCAGTTCTCCGGAAATTTCATTGTGCAGGTTTTTTCATCAAACTCAGGCAGCATACAGATCGCCCGATCCGCATAGCCGTCGGTGTCCTCGATCAGTTCCATCGGGGAGAATACAAAGACGCTGCGTCCGTTTACGTTAAAGAGATCCGGGCACTCCCACATCCAGCCGAGCTTCTGTTTCGTCGTCGCCTGTCCGGCCAGATGCCAGTGGGAAAGATCCTCACTCTTATAGAATAATGCCTCGCCCTTGTGATCCTTCGTCGTGCTTCCAAGCACCATATACCATGCGTCGCTTCCCTTCCAGACTTTCGGGTCACGCGTGTGCGTATTGTCGCCGATTTCCGGATCGGTGAGTGCCGGGATAACAACCTCCTTATCCCCGAAGACATCAAAATGCATGCCGTCCTTCGAAGTAAGGTGAAGCTGCGCCGAGGTAAAATCCTGATCAAGGCACTGATGAATATCCTTCGGATTTACCTGATTATAGTGAACACCCGTGTAAAAGAGATGCATCACGCCGTTCTCTTCTACTGCGCTTCCGGAAAAGCAGCCGTTCTGGTCCTCGGAAAGACTCGGGAACAGGGCAACGCCGACATGCTCCCAGTGAATCAGATCCGGACTCACCGCATGGCCCCAGTGCATGGTGCCCCAGCGCGGCGCGTACGGAAAATGCTGATAAAAAAGATGATACTGTCCCTTATAATAAATCATGCCGTTCGGGTCATTCACCCAGTTGCCCGGCGCTTTTACGTGTAATCTGTTTTTCATGTGTTTGATTTCCTTTCTGTCTCTTTCTTGTTGTCTCTGATAAGAAAAGCCGGAAAAAGAAAGCATTTTTAATTCCGCCCTCCTTTGCCCGGCTTGTTCTTGATTTCTATGATTTACTTATTTGACTGCTCCGGCTACGACACCGTTGATGATCTGTTTCTGCAGTGCCACGTACAGAATCAGGATCGGGATGACGCAGAGCAGAAGACCTGCCATGATGGTTCCGTAATCTGCAGAGTAAGTTCCGTAGAAGCTGTAGGTGGAAAGCGGCAGAGTCAGCAGCTTTTTGTCGGTCAGCACCAGGGACGGCAGCAGGAAGTCATTCCAGAACGCCATCGCATTCATGATTACCATGGTGGAAATGATCGGCTTTAACAGCGGGAACACGATGCGGAAGAAGGTCTGGGTGTGGGTACAGCCGTCGATGTAAGCGGCCTCCTCCAGCGCCAGCGGGATACTTCCGCGGATGAATCCGTGGAACATGAACACGGACATCGCCATGGAAAATCCGGTGTGCATGAAGATCAGGGTCAGTCTGTGGTTCAGAATGTTTAAGGTTCCGCCGTATACACTGACAAGCGGGATCATGATTGCCTGGAATGGAATGATCATGGATGCAACCATCAGTGCAAAGATGATATTGGAAAATACGTTGACATTACGCACGATGTAGTAAGCCAGCATGGCTGCGAGTACCGTAACCAATACGGTTGCTGTTACGGTTACAACCAGAGAGTTCTTGAAGGCATTCAGGAAGTTCATCTGATTGAATGCTTTTACAAAGTTGTCAAACGAAAGACCTTTGATGGTAAACAGCCAGGAGAACGGGCTCTTGATGATATCACGTTTCTGTTTTAAGGAGTTGATGATAACCATGACAAACGGGAACATGAACGCACAGAAAACGATGATCATAAGGAGCATAGCCAGCGCGTCAGTTACTTTTTTCTTTGTTCCGCCAATTTTCTTCTGATTCATTATGCTTCAACCTCCCTCTTCTTGGTGGTGTATACCTGAATACCGCTGATGCAGGCTACAATGATAAACAGGATAAAGGCTTCTGCCTGGCCGACACCGAACTGTCTCGATGTGAATGCTTTCTCATATACGTGCATGGCTGCCATCTCGGTGGTTCCGTACGGAGCACCGCCGGTTAAGGACAGGTTGACATCGTATACCATGAACGCACGGGACAGGGTCAGGAAGAGGCAGATAGTAACGGAGGACATCATCAGCGGAAGGATAATGTTTTTCATTTTTACCCAGCCGGATGCACCGTCGATGCTTGCCGCCTCGAGCACGTCCTCGGAAAGTCCCATAAAGCCGGCAACGTAGATCAGGATCATGTAGCCTGCCAGCTGCCATACTGAAACGAGCACCAGTGCTGCAAATGCTTTGTTCGGGGTAGAAAGCCAGGAAATTTCAAACAGGCTCCATCCTGTGGTCTCGCCGATGCTGACGAAAACACGGGAGAATACGAACTGCCAGATGTATCCAAGTACGATACCGCCGATCAGGTTCGGGGTGAAAAATCCGGCGCGGAAGAAGTTCTGACCTTTGATGCCGCGGGTCAGGATGTAAGCCAGTAAAAAGGCGATCACATTGACGAGAACAACAACCGCAATGACATATTTAAAGGTTAACAGCAGGGATTTCCAGAACTGCGCGTCGCGCATAACGGCTGCGAAGTTGGAAAGTCCTACAAAGTTTTTCACGCTGGAAACACCGTTCCAGTCGGTTAAGGTCAGGTAAATACCGTAGATAAACGGTACCATGACGACTGCCAGGAAGCAGAACAGGCCCGGCAGCGCAAATACACAGAAATCTTTTCCCTTGTTGCTTGATTTCATTTTCGTTCCTCCTTCATATCCTCCGGCTTACTGCTCATCCCAGTATGCCTGGATGGAATCTATCAGTTCCTCGCGGTCACTTCTTCCGGCCAGATATTTCTGCATTGCCGCACCAAGGACAGACCAGTGATCGTTCGGCACGATCGCAGATGCGTTGAATGCTCCGCCGTTCTGTACTTTTTCGTAAATGTCGCGGCTTAACGGATCGCTTGGCTCGTTCGGGTTGTTTTTAAACGGAGGGATCAGGCTGCAGGTCTTTACAACCATCTGCTGTCCGATCTCACTGTAAACCAGCCAGTTCAGGAACTCTTTTGCTGCTGCTTTCTGCTCATCGGTAGCCACGATATCATCCAGCATGATCTGTTTGGACGGGGATGCCTGGATTTTGCTGTTGACGAAGTCGTCCGGATCATTGTTCAGGAAGTATGGAAGGAAACCATACTCATCGGTCGTCTCGGCTCCTGCCTCCTCAAGGTTCGGCCATGCCCAGTTTCCGTTGAACCAGAAAGCGGTTTTTCCGTCTGCCAGGTCAATTGCCATCTCATCGTAATCTGCGCCGAGTGGATCGCCCTTTGCTACGTTGTACTCTTTTAACAGGTCAAAGGTATTCAGGAACTCGTTCATGCGGGTGTAGTCCGGCAGATATAAGGTTCCGTCCTTCAGCTCGTTGATGACTTCTGCTGCACCGTCGGAGGTTCCGTTGTATGTCTCGTAGATGTACTGCAGCTGGTGTGCTCCAAGGGACCAGTCTTCTTTTGCCATGGAGATCGGATTCTTCATTCCGTTGTCCCGCAGGCTCTGGAGAAGTGCTGCGAAATCGTCCTGGGTTTTGATATCGGATGGATCGAACTCGGTACCTAAGGTATCTTCAATCACGCTCTTGTTGTAGATAATACCGCGGCCCTCGATACAGAGCGGGAAGCTGTAAACCTTTCCGTTGATTTTGGTCAGGTACTCTTCTGCCTCGCCGGTCCATGCTTCATTGCTTAAGTCGGCTGCTTTTTCTTCTGCCAGTGCAATGACATCGGTCGTATCCAGAATGGAAAGTGTCGGCGGGTTTCCGGAGTTGTAGAGGCTGACTACTTTGGTATAAGGAGAATCGCCGTCCGTTACCGGCATGATCTCAATATGTACGCCTGCTTTCTCCTCGAACACTTTTGCAATCTTTTCCAGTGCTGTCTGGATTTCTGCTTTTGTGTTCATGATGACGATACTCGTTCCGGAAAGCGACGTATCGTACTGGAAGGTATCGGTGGTCATGTCGATCGGCACTTCTTCTTTTACTGCGTTCGGGTCATCCGGATCGCTTGCGAAGCCGAAGGTGCATCCGGTCAGTGCAGAAGTAAGAAGCACGCCGGACATTCCAAGAGCTGCCGCCCTGGCACTAAATTTCTTTCTCATCACAATTCCTCCTGTTATCTCTGGACAGCTGGTCCTGTCCTTCGTTTTGTGTAACCGGTCAAGTAACCGGTTACTTTCGTTGTCTTTATCATAGCATTGACAGTGGGTTTCGTCAATATTTTCTTTACTTTTCGTGATTTTCCATAATTTTGTTTTTGGCTTTTGTGGAACTTTTACAAAACCGGTTACTTAACCGATTCCCGCTTGTTCCGGCGGGCGAGAAATGTTATACTATCTTCATATATTATTTGTTTTTTTCTGAAAGCTTACATGATTCACGCAACACTTTTGAAGGGAAGGACACTTGAACTTATGGCACGAAAAAAAAATGTAACCTTTAATGATATTGCACAGTACACGCATTTTTCCAAAACAACCATTTCCCGGTATTTCAACAACCCGGATTCCCTGACACCGGAAAATCAGCAGATCATTTCCGATGCACTGGATAAACTGAACTATAAAGAAAACAAAGTGGCAAAAATTCTCGCGAACGGACAGACCGAATTTGTCGGCGTCCTGATCCCGAGTCTCTCCATGAACTACTATTCCGAGATGCTGAATCAGATTCTTGCTTCTTATGAGAAATATGGCTATAAATTCCTCGTCTTCGCCGGAAACGGCCACGACGAGACGGAGCACCGCTACATTCAGGAGCTGATGTCGTACAAAATCGAGGGCCTCATCGTCCTCTCCCATACACTCTCCTCCCGCGAACTCTCCGATCTGCAGATCCCGGTCGTTGCAATTGAGCGCGAAGACCAGTTCGTCAGCAGTGTCAATACAGACAACTACCTCGGCGCGTACGAAGCGACTTCGCTTCTGATTCATAACCACTGTGATGTCCTGATTCATCTGAACTCACCGACCAAAGAAAATGTTCCTGCCTACCGCCGTCTCGCCGGTTTCCAGGATGCCTGTGTAAAGGCCGGTGTACCGCACAAGGTTATCATTCGGGATTTTGGACTCTCCTATCAGGAAGCCGCAGCACCGCTGCAGGAAATCTTTGACAACATCGAACAAAAATATGCCGGTCAGAAAAAGGGCATCTTCCTCTCCAACGATGATCATGCCAATATTCTTTTAAATCTTCTGATCCGCAAGTACCATACCCTGCCGGACGATTACGAACTCATCGGCTTCGACGGTGCGCCGATTTCCGAGCAGGCTATCTATCCGATCAGCACTGTCGGCCAGCAGATTGACCAGATTGCAGACGAGGCTGTTTCCCTTCTGGTCTCCCAGATGCAGGAACGGAAAAAACGCCACCCGGTGCCGCTTGCCGAGCCGGTTCACAAGACCGTTCCGCCGCTTCTGATCCGGCGTCAGACGACCACTTGATTTTAAAAGCAGATTTCTATCATAAAAATGTTTTTATCAAAAAAGTGTCATCCACCTGCGGGCTGTGTGCCCTGCAGTTTGTGGATGACACTTTTCTTATCTTCTTACTCTTTTTTAGTTCTGTCCGTAATAAGCATTTGCACCATGCTTACGGTAATAGTGTTTATCCTGCAGCTCCTGCGGTGCCGGCTGGATTCTCGGGTTGATGGTCTCGGCACGGTATGCCATTTTGGCAACCTCTTCGAGGACAACAGCATTGTGAACAGCCTCATGCGCATCTTTGCCCCAGGTGAACGGTCCGTGGTTCTTGCAAAGAACGGCCGGAACGGCTTTTACATCTTTTCCCATCCGTTTGAACTCATTGACGATCAGATGGCCGGTGTTTTCCTCGTATGCCTCGTCAATCTCTTCTTTTGTCAGGCAGCGCAGGCACGGTACTTCACCGTAGATGTAGTCTGCATGGGTTGTTCCGTAGCACGGAATGCTTCTTCCCGCCTGTGCCCAGCTTGTCGCATAGGAAGAATGGGTGTGAACAATGCCGCCGATCTCCGGAAATGCTTTGTACAGCTCCAGATGGGTCGGGGTGTCAGAAGACGGACGGTAGCGTCCTTCTACTTTGTTTCCGTTCAGATCCATGACAACCATATCGTCCGGTGTCAGCAGGTCGTAATCCACGCCGCTTGGTTTGATGACGAACAGACCGCTTTCCCGGTCAATCTCGCTGACATTTCCCCATGTAAAGGTAACCAGTCCGTATTTTGGAAGAAGCATGTTGGCTTCGTATACTCTTTTTTTCAGTTCTTCTAACATTGTGTTGTCCTTTCTGTCTTTCCCAAACGATGGTTCATTTTAAGCTCTCTACTGCTGCACGCTCAATCGGCAGGCCTTTTTTGTAGCGCTCGGTGAATACTTCAAATCCAGCGACGTCTGCCGGGTCCGGATCCATCTTGGTTCCGGCATTTCCTGCGAAGACTTTTGCATCGAGGTAATCCTCGAGTGTTTCATTCTCTTCTTTGTTGATCATATAAGAAGCCAGCAGTGCGATGCCCCAGGCTCCGCCCTCTCCTGCTGTCTCCATGACGGAAACCGGTGCGTCGATGGCACCTGCGAGGATCTTCTGGCCGACACCTTTTGTCTTGAAAAGACCGCCGTGGCCGAGAATCTGGTCGACCTGCACATGCTCCTCTTTCATCAGGATATCAAGGCCGACTTTCAGGGCGCCAAGGGAAGTAAACAGGTTGACTCTCATAAAGTTTGCCAGATTGAATTTCGCATCCGGAGTACGTGCGAAGACAGGACGGCCCTCGTTGAAGCCGGTTACGTGCTCGCCGGAGAAGTAGTTGTAGGCAAGGAGTCCGCCGCAGTCTGCGTCGCCCTCCAGGGCTTTGTTGTACAGCTTGCCGAACAGATCATTCGTGCTGATTTCCATGCCGAAGGTCTGCGCAAATTCACGGAAGAGATTGACCCATGCATTCAGATCAGAAGTACAGTTCTGGCAGTGCACCATGGCAACCGGATGACCGGACGGGGTTGTTACCATATCGATCTCCGGGTATACTTTGGAGAGGTTCTTCTCCAGAACGATCATAGCAAAAACGGAAGTTCCGGCAGACACGTTTCCGGTTCTGACGCGGACGCTGTTTGTTGCTGCCATACCTGTTCCGGCATCTCCCTCCGGCGGGCAGAGCGGAATGCCTGCTTCCAGATTTCCGGACATGTCGAGAAGTGCGGCACCTTCTTTTGTCAGAACACCGGCATTGTCACCTGCGGTCAGAACGTGCGGCAGAACATCGAGTGCTTTCCATGAATATGCTTTGTCTGCGACTGCCTCGTCAAATTTGGCGATCATGTCGGCAAAGTAAGTGTTGGTTTCAGAATCGATTGGAAAGATTCCAGATGCCTCGCCGACACCAACGACACGCTCGCCGGTCATTTTCCACTGAATGTATCCGGCAAGGGTTGTCACATAGTCGATATCTGCCACATGCGGCTCACCGTTTAAGATTGCCTGATACAGATGGGCGATAGTCCATCTCTGCGGGATGTGGAATCCGAAAAGATCGGTCAGCTTCTCGCTTGCTTCTTCTGTGATATTGTTTCTCCAGGTGCGGAACGGCACGAGGAGGTTTCCTGCTTTGTCAAATGCCATATAGCCGTGCATCATGGCACTGAAGCCGATGGCTCCGACGCGGGTCAGGGTGATGTCGTATTTTTCTTTGACATCAGCTGCCATTTTGGTATATGCATCCTGCAGGCCCGTCCAGATGTCCTCGAGGGTGTAGGTCCACACGCCGTTGTCGTAGCGGTTTTCCCACTCGTGATCTCCAGATGCAATCGGGGCGTTGTCTGCGCCGATCAGGACGGCTTTGATTCTGGTTGAGCCGAACTCAATACCAAGTGCTGTTTTCTGTTCGAGGATTGCTGTTTTTGCATCCATTCCCATTGTTTTTTCCTCCCTTGGGTTCTTTTCTATTTTTTCGTCTCTGTTGACAGATTTTTTCCTGCAGTGGATTCTCTTACGATGAGTTCCGGGGAAATCAGGCGTTTGACGCTGCTTTCTTCTTCCGGGACTTTTCTGATCTTTTCGAGAATGAGCTCTGCTGCCATCTCACCGAGTTTTTCCTGCGGATGGGCAATGGTCGTGATCCCGATCGGACTGCTCTGGCCGATCAGCGAGTTGTCGTATCCGGTGACGGCGATGTCTTCCGGCACGGAGATTCCCTTTTCTTCCAGCATGGAGATGACGGCGAGCGCGATCTGGTCGTTGTAGCAGACGGCGGCATCGACGGACTTTTTGCTGTCGAGCAGCATGGAAAGCATCAGGGACGGTTTGGTTTTCCGGTCTTCGGTGTGAAACCAGATGACGTTTTCGGGATCATACAGGATTCCGCTTTCCTGCAGCGCCTGCACGTAGCCTTTATGGCGCTGGGCGCCCTGGCTGTCGTCGGCCTTGAAGATGCCGATGATGTTTCGTCGGCCGGTCTCTAAAAGGTGCCGGGTCAGCAGATAGCCGCCTTTGCAGTCATCCATCAGAATGCAGGGCTTGTCTGCCATCTGGGGGTAGCAGCCCTGGATGAAGACATACGGGATCTGGTACTTGTCCAGCATTTCGTACAAGTTGATGTGGCGGCAGAGGATCTGGCTTTTGCTCGGCTCGATGATGAGGCCGTCGATGGGCTTGTCGAGGAGTTCTTTTAAGACTTTTTCTTCTTTGGAGCGGCTGTTGCAGGTGTTCTTTAAGATAATGCTGTAGCCGTTTTCGCTCAGCACTCGATCCATTCCCTGGATGAGGCGGGGGAAGATGTAGTCGGACAGGTAGGTGGTGGTGACGGCGATGTTTTTTGAATTATGACGCTGGATTACGCGCTCGGAGCAGAAGGTTCCTTTGCCGTGCCGGGCGGTGATGTAGCCTTCATTTTCGAGAAGAGCGAGGGCCTTTCGGACAGTGTGGCGTGAGAGGGCGTATTCCCGGGTCAGTTCGTTTTCGGAGGGAAGCTTCTGGCCGGGTTTTATGGTTCCGGAGAGAATCTGCTCTTTTAGGGCTTCCATCAGGGTGTAGTATTTGGCTTTGCCGGTGGTTGGTTCCATGTGATTGGTGATTCCCCTTTCTGGAATTTATAATACAACTTGTACGGTTGTTGTGACAAGTTGTATTTTTGTTGTGGGGAAGGGACGCTCAGGAGTATCGGGTGTCCGGGGTGTGGCTGTTTCGGAGGCTAGGAACTCTAAGGGTGTGAAAATTTGCTAAAAGCATTCCCCCAAATCAAAAACTCGCATACGCTCAGACAGTTTGATTTGGGGGAATAACGCAAATTTCCACGCCCTAAGGGTTCCTACGCCTCCTGCAAATGCCACGCC